>ERZ773243.2465-NODE-2465-length-15551-cov-3.138745_pt1 | contig 15551 bp, 10 predicted proteins | sample MGYA00580520_ERZ773243 | MGnify/ENA primary metagenome ERZ773243 (study PRJEB29015, sample SAMEA2737747) | human gut metagenome | biome: human gut; feature: human-associated habitat; material: faeces | place: China | collected 2012 ... | reverse complement strand
TTAAATGGCAGTTTGCACCTTGTAGAAAGTGACACAAATATACTAAACAACATAAATTAGTATAAGTGGAATTTAGAAAGAGGTACCGTATGCAGATATATGTTGTGGAACCACTGGATACAGTTGATAGCATTGCAAATAAATTTGGAACACCGGTAGAAGAAATAATATTTGCAAATCAGCTTATTTATCCGTATAAATTAGCAGTTGGGCAGGCTCTTTTAGTTGAATTTCGACCAAATCAGTATAGAACAAGAAGAGTAATAAATGGCTATGCGTATCCTTTTGTAAGTAATTATGTGTTGAGAGTAACTTTGCCGTATTTGTCAGGATTATATATTTTTTCGTATGGATTTACTAAGGAAGGGGAAGTTGTGTCTCCGGCTTTAGATGACCAGTGGATGATAAATGAAGCCTATGAAAATGATACCAAGCCTGTACTTACGCTTACTCCATTTGATGAAAATGGAGTATTTAGCAATAATTTGATTACAGCTCTAGTTAATAATGAGCAGGCAATTGAAAACCTGATAGGCAATTTGATTTATTTAATGAATGAAAAGGGCTTTGCAGGGCTTGATATAGATTTTGAATATATTTATAAAGAAGACAGAGATGCCTTCACAAGTTTTGTTGCAGAATGTACAAGACGAATGAATGAGTATGGAATTTGGGTGTCAGTGGCACTTGCACCAAAGACGTCATCTGACCAGAAAGGTTTGCTATATGAAGGAAAAGATTATGGTGGACTTGGTGCTGCCGCAAATTCAGTCCTTTTGATGACATACGAATGGGGTTATACTTATAGTTCACCAATGGCGGTGGCGCCAATTAATAAAGTCAGACAGGTAATTGAATATGCACTTTCACAAATTCCTGAGGCAAAAATCGATATGGGAATACCAAACTACGGCTATGATTGGACTTTGCCATATGAAAAAGGTGTGACTAAAGCTAAGACAATTGGAAATGTTGAGGCAATTCAACTAGCAATTAATAATGGCGCTACAGTACAATATGATAATGTGGCACAAACTCCATTTTTTAATTACACAATCGGAAATGAAATACATGAGGTATGGTTTGAAGATGTAAGGAGCATAAATGCAAAATTAAATTTAATTGATGAATACAATCTTAGGGGGGCAGCTTATTGGCAGATAATGAGATTGTTTAGGGCAAACTGGCTGCTTGTTGAAAGTAAGTTTGAGGTAAAATAAAAACTAAAATAGTAGTCTTTTTTTGTTTGCTACAGATATTAATACGTAGTATAATCTTTTTTATTAGTGAAAATTATTATGCTCTTAAAAATGAGATTAAGTAATAGGGCAGATGATTCCTTATTTAATGCAGGCAAAAAAATAGTTGTTTAATATAAGGAATGGTATTTTTTAATAATTAAGCGGAAAGGAAATACAGTTTAAAGAGATGAATGTGTTTATTAATTGTCTGGTATTCTTTTTTATTTATGCTTTTCTTGGATGGTGCGTCGAAGTTTCGTTTGTTGCAATTACAAGGGGAAAAGTAGTAAACAGAGGATTTTTGAATGGACCTGTTTGCCCGATTTATGGAGTTGGGATGGTTGGAATCCTATATGCACTAGAACCACTTAAGGATAATGCAATTGTGTTATTTATAGGTGGTGTGGTAATTTGTTCAGTGCTAGAATTATTTACCGGTTGGATTTTGGATAAAATATTCCGTATGAGATGGTGGGATTATTCAGAAAATAGATTTAATATAGGTGGTTATATTTGCCTGGAGTTTAGCATAAAGTGGGGTCTTGGAAGTATGATTATGGTTAACATGATTCATCCAATGATTTATGGTGTGGTAAGTAAGATTCCGCTTATGGTAATATATGCTTTGTTAGTAATATTTGCGATAGCATTTATTATTGATATAATTGTAACTGTTAAGGAAATTGTAGGATTTAAGAAGAGTCTTGGACAGCTTGAAAAAATTGCTGACGGCCTTAAAGATATTGGAGATCAGCTTAAAGATGTGGTTGGAAATTCAGCAATTACTGTTTCTGAAAAAACAGAAGAAGGCAAGGAAAAACTTGCAGAAGCGACGGCTGAAAGCCGCGTGAAGATTGCAGAAGCAACAGCTAATAGTAAGGAAAAGATTGCAGAAGCAACAGCTAATAGTAAGGAAAAGATTGCAGAAGCAACAGCAAGTAGTCGTGAAAAGATTGCAGAAGCAACAGCAAGTAGTCGTGAAAAAATCGCAGAAGCAACAGCAAGTAGTCGTGAAAAAATCGCAGAAGCAACAGTTAACAGCCGTGAGAAAATTGCGAGTGCATATGAGACAAGCATTGTTGAATTAAAGAAACAGAAATTAGAAATGGAAGCTAAATATGCAGCTATGCTTCTTAAAGCACAGAAATTAGGAAAAAGACAGGTTAAAGCGTTTCCAAAACTTAGAGTTAGCGGCTCGACAGTTAGTGTCAGAGAAAGACTTACTGATTTAGGAAACAAGTTTGCTAGGAAATAACTTGCTGATATTATAAATATTCAATATAAAAACATAACAAAAATAATACAAAGACATAACATTAGGAGGAGAACATGAACATTAAAGGACAGTCATTTTTAAAATTATTGGATTTTACACCAAAACAGATTGGGGAATTTATTGATTTGGCAGCGCAGTTAAAGGCAAAAAAGAAAGCCGGAGAACTCGTTGATGTATTAAAAGGAAAGAATATAGCAATTATATTTGAAAAAACAAGTACAAGAACAAGATGCTCTTTTGAAGTAGCAGCTCATGATTTAGGAATGGGAGTTACATATTTAGACCCAACAGGTTCACAGATTGGTAAGAAAGAAAGCATTAAAGATACTGCAAGAGTATTAGGAAGAATGTTTGACGGTATTGAATATAGAGGATTTGAGCAGGAAATCGTTGAACAGCTATCAGAGTATGCAGGAGTTCCTGTATGGAATGGGCTTACAAATGAATTTCATCCAACACAGATTTTAGCAGATTTTCTTACATTAAAAGAAAAATTTGGAAAATTAGAAGGACTTAAATTTGTATACATGGGCGATGCCCGTTATAACATGGGAAATTCGCTCATGGTCGGATGCGCAAAAATGGGAATGCATTTTGTAGCATGTGCTCCAAAAAAATATTGGCCGGCTAAAGAACTTATTGATGAATGTCAGGCAGTTGCTAAAGAAACAGGAGCAACTTTAGAATTTATTGAAGACCCTATGGTTGCAACTAAGGATGCAAATGCAATCTATACTGATGTATGGGTTTCAATGGGCGAACCTGATGAAGTATGGGAAGAACGTATCAATGACTTACTTCCATACAGAGTGACAATGGATTTAATTAACAATGCTGATAAGGATGTTGTATTTATGCATTGTCTCCCTGCATTCCATGATTTAGACACAAAGATTGGCAAGCAGATTTATGAAAAATTTGGACTTACGGAAATGGAAGTTACAGATGAAGTATTTGAATCAGAACATTCAGTAGTATTTGATGAAGCTGAAAACAGAATGCATACAATAAAGGCTGTAATGGCTGCTACACTTGGTGCAGAATTTTAGTAAGAATGTGCCTGAAAAAATATAAAAATTTAACAGCACAATTATGGCAAATGTAACAACTCGAGTGGGATAACCTGCTCGAGTTGTTTATCAATAGGAATGGAGAAGTGAATGAGATTTTTACATCTTGCGGATTTGCATATTGGGAAAAGAGTAAATGGATTTTCCATGATAGAGGATCAAAAATTTGTTTTTGAACAGGTTTATAATGTAATAGAAAATGAAAAGATAGATGGAATTATTATGGCGGGGGATATTTACGATAAGCCGGTTCCGTCTGCGGAGGCAGTTAAGTTATTTGACGAAATGTTGACAAGACTCGTGTCTATCAATTTGCCGATTTTTGTAATAAGCGGAAATCATGACAGTGCTGAGAGAATAGGATTTGGTTCAGATATACTGTCTGCGGCAAAGGTTTATATGTCGAGAGTGTATAATGGCAATTTACAAAAAATAGAATTAGAAGATGACTATGGCAAAATAAATGTTTATTTATTGCCATTCATAAAGCCGGCAACGGTAAAAAATATTTATAAAGAGGCTGAAATTAAAGACTATGATGACGCATTAGAGTACGTTCTAAGTCAGGAAAAAATTGATGAAACAAAGAGAAATGTGATTGTGTCACACCAGTTTGTTACAGGTGCGATGAGAAGCGAATCAGAAGAAGTTTCAGTTGGCGGACTTGATAATGTTAGCGTTGAAAATTATGAAGCATTTGATTATGTTGCGTTAGGACACATTCATAGAGCTCAGCAAATGGGCAGGGAAAGTGCACGTTATGCAGGAACATTGCTTAAGTATTCATTCTCAGAAGAAAAACATAATAAGTCAATGACGATTGTTGATTTAAAAGAAAAAGGAAATATAGAAATTAAAGAAATTCCCGTAAAGCCGTTACATGATTTAAAGACAATTAAAGGAAAGTTCAGCAAAATAACAAGTGAAGAGTTTTACAAAGAATTAAAAAAAGAAGACTATTACAGAGCAGTGCTTACAGATGAAGATGATATTTTGAATGCAATAGGAAAATTAAAAAGCATTTATCCAAATCTGATGAGCATGGAATATGACAATACGCGAACACGTTCATATTCTGTTGTTGATAATGTTGAAACAGGAGAGACTAAATCTCCATTGGATTATTTTGAGGAATTTTTTGAAAAACAGAATGGACGGAAAATGTCAGAAAAGCAAAGGAATTACCTGTTGGAAATTTTAGGAGAAGCAAGGGAGGAAAGCCATGAGACCAATTAAATTAGTTATGTGTGGTTTTGGACCTTATGCAGACAAAACCGTAGTTGATTTTACATTATTAGGTGAAAGCGGATTGTATTTGATTACAGGTGATACAGGAGCCGGAAAGACGACTATATTTGATGCAATTTCATATGCTCTTTATGGAGAGGCAAGCGGACAGGTAAGAGAAGTGAAATCTCTTAGAAGCAAATATGCTGATGATGAAACGGAAAGCTATGTTGAATTAGAATTTGAATATAGAGATGAAAAATATAAAATCAGAAGAATTCCTGAATATATGCGTAAAGCAAAACGTGGGGACAAACTGGTTGTACAGAAGGAAGAGGCAGAATTATATTTTCTTACTAAGGACAGAGAACCAATTATAAATAAAAAGAATGTAAATGATGCAGTTACAGAAATTATAGGACTTGACAGGGGACAATTTTCGCAGATTGCAATGATTGCCCAGGGAGATTTTATGAAAGTTCTGCTTACCGGAACTGATGAACGAAGCAAAATTTTAAGAAAGATATTTAACACAAATGAATATCTTGATTTACAGGAAAAATTAAAAAGAAAAAAGAATGAACTTAAGTTTAAGTATCAGGATATTGAGAAGTCAATCAAAAATTACATTGCAAGTGTTCAGTGTGGCAATGATGAAAATGATAAAGAAAAATTGAAACAGATTATTGATGATAACACATTTTGGAAGACAGAAGATATTAATAATTTTATTTTAGGACTTATTAATAAAGACAAAGATTTGTTAAAAACTTTAGAAAAAAATAAAAAAGAAGTTAATAAGAATCTTGAAAAAATTAATGAGACAATTGGTAAAACAGTAAATGTTTTAGCAGGTATGAAAAACATTGAAAATAATGAAAATGAACTTGCTAAAGTATTAGAAGTTATGCCGAAACTCTTAGAAAATTATAATTTGCAAAAAGAGACGGAAAGTGAACGCGAAAAGCTTGCAACTGAAATCGAGATAGAAAAACAAAAACTTGAAAGCTACAATGAACTAACTAAAGAACTTGAAAGTTTACATAACAGACAGGAAAATTTAATAAAATTAACAAATAAAGAAACTGAAATTAAAGACGATGTAGAAAATAATGAAAATAGTATTTTGATTTCTGAAAAAAGGCTTGAAGAAATAAAAGGCTGCGAAGTTGAATTTGAAAAATGCCAGAGCAGCATTAAGAGTGTTGAGGATAAGATAAATCTTTATTCTAATTTGAAAAAATTGTTTAAAAAATATGTTGAAGTCAAAGATGAGCATAAGTCTTTAAAGGAAAAATATGTGGAAAGCGTTAATGAGTATAATAACGCATCACAAAATTATGAAAGTCTTATGGCTAAGTACATGGATGCGCAGGCTGGTATGCTTGGACAAAATCTGAAAGAGGGAGAACCTTGTCCTGTTTGCGGTTCGACAAGTCATCCGCATATAACTGAGGTTAAAGATGAAATTCCGTCTGAGAAAGATTTGAAAAATGCTAAAAATCTTAGACAGAAAAAGGAAGAGAAAAGAAGTGAAATTTCAGGTAATTTGAGGTCAAAAATTACAGAAATTGATTCATTGAAAGAAAGAATAGATGATGTAGTAAATGAAAATCCAAATGAATTTGCTGAAAGCATAGATGAGAATAGCTTTAATATTTTAGAAGAAAATACAAAGAAGTTAAACGATGATATAAAGAACTTAAATGTTAAAGCTAAAGAATTGTCAGATTTTAAAGAAGAGAAGAAAACAATTGAAGAAAATTTGCCTAAACTAAAGAACGAACTTGAAAGTAAAAAAACAGAAATTGTGGAAATTTCAAATAAAATAATTGAAGAAAATACTAATATTGCAAATGCAAATATCAGAATAGAAGAACTTCAGTCTAAACTTAAATACTCAAGTCTGAAAGAAGCAGAGGAATATATCAGCAGTTTGCAGGATAAAAGAAACAGGCTTATTAAGTTATTTGAAAAGGCAAGAGATAACTATGAAGAAGCAAAGGAAAGAAAATCCGGGCTTGAAAATGCGATAGCGGCTTTGAAAAATCAATTTAAAAATTCAAAGGTTGAAGATTTGGATGAATTAAAGGAAGAAAAGAAGCAGCTTCAAAGTATGGAAAAGGAACTTGGAAAGAGTGAAAAAGAAGTTCATTCACGACTGGATATGAATAAATTTGCAAATGAAAGAATTGAGAAGTGTATGGATGAAGCCGTGGAAGTAGAAGATAAGCTGCAGGTTGTTGGCAGTCTGGCGGATACATGCAATGGAACTCTTTCTTCGAAGTCAAGAATTACTTTAGAAACCTATGTCCAAATGGAAATGTTTGATAGAATTATAGTCAAGGCAAACAGCCATTTCAGGGATATGACTTCAGGTCAGTATGAGTTGAAGAGAAAGCGTGAAGCTGACAATAAGGTAAGCAAGAGCGGATTAGAGTTAAATGTTATCGATTATTATAGTGGAAGTGAAAGGGATATAAAAACTCTTTCAGGTGGAGAATCATTTAAAGCTTCTTTGTCGATGGCATTAGGTTTGTCTGACGAAATCCAGGCTAAGTCCGGAGGAATAAAGATTGATACATTATTTGTAGATGAGGGATTTGGATCATTGGATGGAGAATCGCTTGAAAGTGCAATGAGGGCATTAAGTTCGATTACAGATGTAGGAAGACTTGTAGGGATTATATCGCATGTATCAGAACTTAAGACCAGAATTGACAGGCAGATTGTGGTTACGAAAGACAAAGAGAAAGGAAGCAAACTTGAAATAATAAATTAAATGTAAATTGTGTTGATAGGGAATTCAGATTGACTATTAAAATTAGTGACAAATTTAAAACGAAAGGTGTGTAATAATACACAAAGGTAAAAATAGTGAAAAATATATTTGACAGTGAAGGAAAATTAATGACATTTTTAGATGGATTTGCAGATGTAATGGTTTTGGCAATATTGTGGGTAATTTGTTCTTTGCCAATAATTACAGTTGGCGCATCTACAACAGCATTTTACTCAGTAATGATGAAATTAGTTGTTGGTGAGGAGTCATATGTGGTAAGAAGTTTCTTTAAGGCTTTTAAGGAGAATTTTAAAATATCAACAATTGTATGGCTTATAATGGGAACAATCGGAGGATTAGTTTGTACAAGTCTTTATATTGTATTTAACTCATCTAAAGTAGGAAGCAAATTGTTTTATGCATTACCATTTTATTTGTTAGTACTCATTATTTATACAATGACGATTAATTTTGTATTCCCATATATCGCAAAATTTTATGATACTGTTAAGAGGACTTTAATGATTTCATTAATATTTTCAACAAGACATTTTCTTCAGTCAATTTCAGTTATTATAATTGATGTAGCAATATTCATATTTGCTTTTAAGATTCCGGCGTTATTTATTTTATTCCCATTAATATCAGGATTTTGCCATGCAAAAGTATATCAAAAGATATTTGCTAAAATAATTGATGCAAGAGATGAAGAGAATAGTGAAAGTAATATGGTACAGGAATTAGATTAAAAGTGTATGTTTATATAGAGTAATGTGGTAAAATAAATACGGGTGAGAGTAAATTGAAACTATTAATTTACAAAGGGAGAATTTGAATGGGGAAATACATGATTATTCCATATATCTTATTGGGGGTAATGGATGTAAGGTATCTTAAATTAAGTTTAATACATAAAAATAGGACAGGAAAAAGCATTGCATTATTTATGGAGAGTAATCTTGTTGCAGTAATACTCGGAATTATAATGCAGGGTATTGGTTCGAATTTTATAGATAGCATTCTTATATGGCCATTTTATGCATGCTTTACATGGATGATATTGGCATTAATAGAATATGCATTTGAATATACAGGGTTAGGTAAAGCATTTGAATGCTTCAAATATATTAAAAGAGCTGTGTTTGTATTTACAATTGTGGATACTATAAATATGTTTATACATTCAATTATTAGAATTGAGAATGTAAGGATGAATAAAAGTGGTGTGGCTGCATGGCTTTATAATTTGGGATATGATGCACACATATTTATTACATATGTATTTGTCGCAGTTTTTATATTGTGCTTCATATACCGTATATTAAATTCGCCACGTATTTATAAGGTGAAATATATGCAGATATTAACATGCATGATAATTGTGTCCTGCATTAATATTGTAATGTTTCAGCTTAGATTGTGGGAGAATGTATCATTATTGTTTTATGGTATATTAGGTGCATTTGTTTATGAAATAACATTTCAATATAGTCATAAAGTTGTTAAGAACAGGGCACTGCAGAAAATTGCTGAGGAATCAGAACTGCCGATGGTAGTATTCGGCACAGATGATAGCATAATTGCCTATAATAAAGAAGCGGAAAGATTATTTGATAAATGCACACAAAAGTGTTCGCTTGAGGAATTTTGTAAAGCATATAATTTATATACACCTGCCGCGTTAGAGAAAACTTATCACAAAAAAATAAGTATTATGCATGAAGATAAGAAACTTTATTTTCAGTGTAAATATGGCGAATTATGTGAAAATGATAATATAGCATATGCAAAATACTTTGTATTTGAAGATATAACGGAAATAACAATCGTTAATTCTGTTATGAGATATTTGGAAACTCATGATGAACTTACAGGACTGTACAATATGAAGAGGTTCTATGAAAAAGTAAATGAGATAACAAATAAATACCCGGATGATAAATTTGCAATTATGATATTTAACATATCAAGATTTAAAATCGTAAACGATATGTTTGGAAGAAAAATGGGTGATGCCATTCTTAAGCAGATTTCAGAAAACTGTTTAGCGCAGTGCTCTGATAAAAGGGTATATGCGAGAGTGGAAAGTGATAATTTTATTACATTATGTCCTAAGAGTGAGTTGGTAATAAAAGACCTTGAGAAGAAAAGAAATATAAAGGTTACTTATAACAACATCACATGTACTGTTCATATCAGATATGGAATTTATGAAGTAGATTATGATTCTAAAGTTGATGTTGGAACTATGTGCGATAGGGCAAGAATGGCGCTTGACTCTATAAAGAATAATGGAAATTGTGTTGCAGCAGTTTATAATGATAATCTTAGAAATAAAATTTTAAAAGAGCATATGTATAAAGAAGAACTTACAAGTGCCATAGAAAATGAAGATTTTAAAGTTTATCTTCAACCCCAGGTCAGATGCGAAGATGGATTGGTAAAAGGAGCAGAGGCTCTTGTGAGATGGGAACACAGAAAATTAGGATTAATTCCACCTGGAGATTTTATAGAGTTCTTTGAACAAAATGGCTTGATTACAGAACTTGATATGTATGTGTGGGAGAAAGTATGCCAGATTCTTAAACAGTGGAAAGAGGAAGGCAGAGATGACTATATTGCAGTAAATATTTCAATGAAGGATTTTTACATTATAGATTTATATAAAGTGTTTACAAATCTTATCGAAAAGTACGGAATTGATAAAAATAAGCTTAGACTTGAAATTACTGAAAGTGCATTTACTCTTGATTTAGAGAAAAATGTAAATGTAATAAAAAAACTTCAAATGTTTGGATTTATTGTAGAAATGGATGATTTTGGAAGTGGATATTCATCTCTTAATGCCTTAAAAGATATTCCGGTTAACATTATAAAGATGGATATGAGGTTTGTATCACAAACACAGGATCCTGCAAGAGCAGATACAATTATCAAAATGATTCTTGCCATGGCAAAAGAACTTAATATGGAAGTTGTTGCAGAGGGTGTTGAAACAGTTGAACAGGCTGAAAAGTTAAAGCAGTATGGGTGTTCGTATATTCAGGGATATTTATATGCAAAGCCTATGCCGACAGAAGAATATCCTGAGTTTGTAAAGAATATGAAGCAGGGAAATTTTAAAAGATAAAAGAAAATTACAACGAACATTAAAGTTTTAAATAAGTAAAAGAGTAGGGAAATCTCTAAGAATGTAAGAAAATTTGAAAGAAGAACAGGCAATTAAATAGTGAGGAATATTATACTTGATGAAAGGGCATTTGGCGCCGTCGGTTCAAATATTCGGCGCATAGACTGGCTGAAACTGTAGGTTTCAAAGCCGGTCTGTGTGCTGAATGTTTAGAACTGCTACGAGCGACAAGCAGCGCGAGCGTCCTTTCAGGAAGGGTAATATTCCTCACGTCCGTAATTACTTTAAAATTACAAGAATAAGGAGATTCAGATGAAGATTAATGAATTTGGAAAAACAAAAAATGGGGAACAAACACATTTATTTACTCTTGAAAATAGCAATGGAATGAAAGTTAAAGTATGCGATTATGGTGCAACTCTAGTTTCATTAATTGTGCCGGATAAAGATGGAAAAGACACGGATATAGTTTTAGGCTATGATAATGTTGACCCGTATCAGGGCGCATCAGCTTTTTTGGGAGCAAATGTAGGTAGAAATGCCAATAGAATCAAAGGTGCAAGGTGCATAATTGATGGAGTTGAATACAATTTGGAAAGCAATGATGGTGACAATGGTAATAATCTTCATAGTGGTTCAAATTGTACAGCACTAAAAATGTGGAAAGCAATTTATGATGAGAATGTAAATGATAAGATTTCATTTGAAATATTAAGTAAAGATATGGAGCAGGGATTTCCGGGAAATTTAAAAGTGAATCTTACATACATACTTACAGAGGACAATGAATTAATTTTAAATTATAAAGGAACAACGGATAAAACTACAATTGCTAATTTTACAAATCACTCATACTACAATTTAAATGGCCATGATTCAGGCGAAGTATATGAGCAGAAATTAATGATAAATGGTGATTATTTTACTCCATTTGCCACAAACAATTCTATTCCTTCAGGTGAAATTAGAAGCGTAAAAGGTACACCAATGGATTTTACGGAAATGAAATCAATTGGGAGAGATATTGATGTTGAAGATGAACAGTTAAAATTTGGAACGGGATATGACCATAATTTTATGATAAATGGAAATGCTCATGAATTAAGACTGGCGGCAAAAGCCATCGGAGATAAGTCAGGAATTAAGATGGAGCTTTATACAGATACACCGGGATTACAACTTTATACAGCTAATTTTGTATCAGATGAATCAGGAAAAAATGGAGCAGTGTATAACAGACGACATGCATTTTGTCTTGAACCGCAGTATGTACCGGATAATATCAATAATGATAAATTTGAGTCGGCAATTTTAAAACCTGATGAAGAATATAATATGAATATAAAGTTAAAGTTTTTATAAAAAGGGTGAGGCGTCTGCAGTAAAACTGCAGGCGCCTCGTATATTAAAAGAAAATTTGAAAGCTTTATAATGTATCGATAAATCTTGTGAAAGCTTCAAGACCTTCAGGTGTACACTTGTAAACACCAGCGTCTTCGAGAACTTTTACAAATACTTTTCCAATTTCTGATTCAAGAATGTTCATAACATTTTCAGATGTAATGTCATTATATTTTGGAAGAAATTCATCAACCCAGTCAGCATGCTTAGAAATAGATTCATTGCTTCGTATATCTTTTTTATTTACGATATAATCAGCTAATGTTTGCATTTCACCTTTAAGTCTTGAAGGTAAAACTGCAAGACCCATTACTTCAATAAGACCGATATTTTCTTTCTTAATATGATGAAGCTTTTCATGAGGATGATAAACACCAAGAGGATGTTCCTTTGTAGTAATATTATTTCGTAAAGCCAAATCAAGCTCATACATGCCATCCCTAAAACGGGCAATTGGTGTAATTGTGTTGTGTGGTTCACCATCTGTATTTGCATATATAAATGCATCCTCATCAGTATAGTTTCTCCATTTATTTAAAATATGAGAACCTAATTCTACTAATCGGTTGCTGTCTTTTGATTTCAATCTGATTACTGAAAGTGGCCAATGAAGAATTGAACAATCTACATCTTCATAATCTTTAACTTTAAAAGTCTTGATTGAATCAGCTTTTGCCATTGCGAATGTATAATGTCCGCCCTGAAAATGATCATGAGTTAAAATTGAACCACCTACAATTGGAAGGTCGGCATTTGAACCTAAGAAGTAGTGAGGCATTAATTTGATAAAATCGAATAACTTGATAAATGTTGCCTTTTCTATCTTCATAGGTGTGTGTGTGCCTGAAAATACAATACAATGTTCATTGTAGTAAACATAAGGAGAGTATTGAAATCCCCAGTCACAATCATTTATCTTTATAGGGATTATACGGTGGTTTTCTCTTGCAGGGTGGTTAATGCGACCTGCATAACCTTCGTTTTCCATACAAAGCTGGCATTTAGGATATGATACACTTGTGCTGTTTTTGGCAGCAGCAATAGCTTTAGGGTCTTTTTCAGGCTTTGAAAGATTGATAGTTATATCAATATCTCCGTACTCAGAAGGTACAACCCATTTCATATCTTTTTTTATTCTGTCGCGACGGATATAATTGCTGTTTTGAGAAAAATCATAGTAAAATTTAGTGGCATCTTCAGGAGATTTAGCATATTCCTTCCAGAAATTTTCTTGAACCTGTGAAGGACGTGGCATAATGCAGTTCATTAATTTTGTGTCAAATAAATCTCTGTAAGTTACGCTGTCTTCAATTATTCCTAATTTTACGGCTTCATCACAAAGAGCAGCGAGAATATCGCCAAGGTTTTCTTCTTTGTCATCAACAGCCAAATCTGTATAATCATCTTTTCCAAATACTTCGAGGAGCAAATTAGTAGAATAAATTCTTTCACATTCAGGTATTAAGCCTGTGTTAATTCCATAATTAACTAATTTTTTTATATATAAATCTAACATATAACAACCTTTCTAAACTTTATATTTATGAATAAATATAAGTTTTAAGATATAATGCTAAGAACAGTTAAATCGCCTGTTAACATATAGTAGGAATTTTAATCTTCATATCCGTTTGGATGAGATTTATGCCATTTCCATGCAGTCTCAATAATTTTTTCAACATCAGGATATTCAGGCTTCCATCCTAAAACAGTCTTAGCTTTTTCACTTGAAGCAATAAGCTTTGAAGGATCACCGGCACGGCGAGCTTCGTATTTAGCAGGAATGTCTAAACCTGTAACTTTTCTTGCACTTTCAATTATTTCGTTTACCGTAAATCCAATTCCATTTCCAAGATTAAATACATCACTGTCATTTCCTTCAGCCAAATATTTAAGAGCAAGGATATGTGCCTGTGCCAAATCAGTAACATGAATATAATCACGTACACATGTGCCGTCTTTTGTATCGTAATCATTTCCAAATATAGAAATATAAGGACGTTTTCCAAGTGGAACCTGAAGTACAAGTGGAATCAAATGAGTTTCAGGATTATGGGCTTCTCCAATTTTTCCACTGATATGAGCACCGCATGCATTAAAATACCTTAATGCTACATAACGTAAATTGTGGGCTTTACTTGTCCATTTCATCATTTTTTCCATAGAAAGCTTTGTTTCACCATATGTATTTGTAGGTTCAGTTCTGTCACTTTCTAAAATTGGAATTCTTTCAGGTTCTCCATATGTTGCAGCAGTAGAAGAAAATACAATTTTATCAATTCCATGTTCAACCATGCTTTCTAAAAGAACCATTGTTCCGTATAAATTGTTATCATAGTATTTGAGAGGAACTTTCATACTTTCTCCAACCTGAGAGTTGGCAGCAAAATGAATAACTCCGTCAATTTTTTCTTTTGTAAATAAATCATCTAAGAAAGCTTTGTCTCTTATATCACCTTCATAGAATCTTGCTTTGGGATGAACAGCTGCTTTAAATCCTGTTTGTAAATTATCAACTACGACAACATCTTCACCTCTGTCAATAAGTTCATAAACCGTGTGAGAACCGATATATCCGGCTCCGCCTAATACTAAAATACTCATTGTACCTTCATACCTCCATATTTACGTATTTTTAAAATGTGACATGAGTCTGTGCCAAATATAGATTCAATAAATTTCTTATATTCAGGTACGGCCTCGTTTTTTACAAATGCCTGAATGGTTCCGGCAAATCCACCACCATGAACACGACATACGCCATTATCACCGAGGATATATTCGCTGGCAGCAAGGGCGATGCTTACAGGCTGATTTAAAGGTTCCTTATTTGCATAAATATTCTGCAAAAATTTATATGATGAATTTCCGGATTCCTTAACTGTATCAAGGAATTTGTGGAAATTATTTTCTTTTAAAGCATTAACTTCAACTGATACACGTTTATTTTCAGTAAAGAAATGATATGCTCGAAGAACTCCTCTCGAAGAAGCTCCAGCCAATGCCTTAGGTATGTTACTGAAAAATTCATCAGGATTTACGTCTCCAAGAACTTCTTTGTCAAATACTTTGGCAACTTCTTTCATTTCAGTAGGAATTAAAGCATAATCGTCAGTTAAATCTGCATGGCTACCCTTTGTATCAACAATACATAAACTATATCCTTCGTTTGTAATATCAAAATCAATTTTGTTTACAACAGGATTAGCAGGGTCAATAAAATCGATGTTAACAAATCCACCAACGGAGCATGCCATCTGATCCATTAATCCACAAGGTTTTCCAAAATAAACGTTTTCTGCATACTGACTTATAATGGCAATTTCTACTGAAGAAATTTTCATATCATTATACAATCCTGAAAGAATTGTTCCGATAACAGCTTCAAATGCAGCAGATGAAGAAAGACCTGCACCAACTAATA
>ERZ773243.2451-NODE-2451-length-15647-cov-23.636031_pt1 | contig 15647 bp, 15 predicted proteins | sample MGYA00580520_ERZ773243 | MGnify/ENA primary metagenome ERZ773243 (study PRJEB29015, sample SAMEA2737747) | human gut metagenome | biome: human gut; feature: human-associated habitat; material: faeces | place: China | collected 2012 ... | reverse complement strand
GCATCTCTTTATGTTTATAGACCTTGCAAGACGGGGTTTACTAATTGCTTACATTGCACCATTCAAAGGGAAATGTGAAATCAGTCTTAATATTATAAATTGTAATATTTAAATTACCATTATTTTTTGCATAATATGAACTGTTGTCAATAAATTGTTGATTTTGGCGAAATGCATTACCAAAGAAATCATTATTGTTGGAAAAATTATAATTTAAATAGTTCATATCAACATTCAATTTTGATCCTTTTTTATCAAAAATAAATTCACTATATATTGTTATATCATGAGTTTTTCTGTTTATTGTATTCTTGGAATTATTGATTATTAAAGAATCAAGATTGTTTAATTCATTGTAGACAGATGCTTTATTGACATACTTTGAAATAGGAGATGCGACAGAATAATTATAGGAAGCTCCCATACTGATTTGTGGAGAAACTTGGTAATTAATTGTGAATAAGCTGGTGTAATCATTATAATGATAATCTCTTTTATTGAATTCATTCCATAATTTGTTTGGATAGTAAATTATGAATGTTTGTTCTGGTTGTGAAATCCCATTCATATATGATAAATTTCCTGTGATAGACAACTTGTCTTTTTGGAAATTCAAATTTAGTCCTATATCACCAATAGATTTATTGGCTTGAGACAATGTGCTTTTTAAAGTACCGTTAAAACTATTTTTTTGTGCATTTTTTAGCTTAATATTAATTAAACCGCTATTGCCTTCAGCATCATATTTTGAAGGAGGGTTTGTTATCACTTCTATCTTGTCAATTTGTTCAGATTTAATATTATTTAGATAAGATACTAAATCATCATCAGCTAAAGATATGATTTTGTCATTTATCATAACTTTCAGGGAATTCCTGCCTATTAGTAATATTTGATTGTTTAACACACGTACGTTTGGAGTGATAGCTAATACATCTAGGGCATTACTGGCTGTAGTAGCCATACTATTTCCTACATTGAAAACCAAACGATCTATTTTATGTTCAAAAATTTTTTTTGTAGCAAAAACTGTGACTTCTTGCAACTCAATGCTTGGCTCAACTATGATGTCTCCTATATAAATATTTTTACTAAGGTTTATAATCTGTGAAAAATGTATTTTCCCTAATGTTTTAATTTGAATTAAATAAGTTGAAGCATTTAAATTATTTAGTATAAATGTGCCATCTTCTTGGCATAACTGACTTTGCAAAGGTAAAGAATCAGTGGTTGATAATATTATTTCCGCATAATTAACTGCTTTCTTTTGTTGGTCAAGAACCCTGCCGGTTATATTATACGTTTGAGAAAGCATGCTTATCGGGATGATAGATAATATGTAAATCAGACAAATGGTAATATTTTTCATAATAGCTGATATTAATGTTCTTCTTTGTTTCATTTTTATCTTGTTTTATTTGTATGGCAAAAGTAGGTGATGGAAATGAGAAAAAGGTAATCTTTATGTAATAATTAAGTTGCAAAATGGTAACAATTTGTTTGTTTTTGGTTACATTGGAAACGCTAGATGGGGGAAGTTTATGAGAATATTGTATTCTTCTATAGTGGCAATGCTGATTACTGACTTTTATATTATGATTGTGATGTCACCTTCGTCCTGCCTTGCCCGAAGATAAATTTAAAGGATAAATAAGCCGGCGGGAAAAACGCTTAGGCGAATAAAAAGAAACGCCTTGACATCTCTTTTGAAATGTCAAGGCGTTTTGTTATACCTGTCAAGGCGTTTCCGTCCGGCTGTTGCCGTATGGAAATCTGCCCGTCTGCTTATTCAATCACGATGTTGCTTTTAACCGGTGTCATGATGAAGGTAAATTCATAGTCACCGTAAGGCAGCATGTATTGGGGCAATGGAATCGCTCCCCAGCTGTTTACGCAGGCAAGTCCCATCTGGGCTTTGTCAATCAATACATTGGTCAGGTCGGCTTGTTCCACTTCGTTGGAGTGTTCCTGACGTTTTTCCCAACCTGAATCGAGTGATTCGATGGTGTAATGCAGAGCAGAAGCCGAGAAAGGAGCTTCGGCAACAAACTGCAAGCCGCATCCGGCATCGTTCAGCTGCTTCCACCAGCGGATGTCTGATTTGGTTCCGTTTTCCTGCGGACGGATGTAGGCATAGAACTGTTCGCTTACGGTCTGGTTATAAATGCCTAAGTCGGTACAGCTCTTGCGGTCGGCATAGTTTTCCACCGGACCACGTCCGTAGTAAGAAATGTTTTCAAACGATTTCGGCATCACCAGCTGCATACCGAAGCGGAAGAGGTTGGATACTTTGGCACCCTTGTCGGCTGTCATCTTCTGTGTCACCTTCACAGCTCCTTCGTTGTTGATGGTATAAGTCAAGGTCAGTTTGGCAGATACGGCTTTCATTTCATATTCAGCAGTTACCACAGCCAGACCGTCAACGGTTTCACCTTTCAGTGACAAGAGTTTGATTTCCGGATTCTTCCATGCAGCATATTTCTGTTGCAAGCCGGCTCCGAAGTCGTTGTCGGTCGGTGCACGCCAGAAGTTGGGCGACAAGGCAGCTCCTTCTTTAATTAGATTCAGTCCGTCAACTTCATACTTGTCCATATATCCGTTGAACTTGTTGAAGCGGATGTTGAAGTGTTCGCCTTCTACCACCATGCGGTTGTAGTTCTCGTTTTTCACCACCGGACTTACCACTGCGAGATTGCTCTGTTCCACGTTCTTCAGTTCCATGGAAGGAACTTTATACGGACTAACTTCCAACTGAGCTTTTGCCACTACATGACCGGCAGGAATCAATCCTTCGCGGTTCTTCTGTACATACTTCACGTTAAGCAGTGCTTCACCGCACTTGCATACATCACCCGTTTCAATGCGTACGGTTGCCGTTTGCTGCGGAGCCACGTTCAGGTTCTCTATGCGTCCGCTGCGCACGGCTTTTCCGTTTTTCAGCAGTTCCCATTCAAGGGCATAGGCAGAAAGGTCGCGGAAGAAGTTTTCATTATACACGCTGATTTCACCTTTAGAAAGATCTTTTGCCGTAGTCCAGATGTTCTGATAGTAGTAACCCACTTCATACATGTGCGGGTTCGGCTTGCGGTCGGGGCTGATCAGTCCGTTGTCGCAGAAGTTGTTGTCGCTGGCATCGAATGCATTGAAGTCGCCTCCGTAGGCATAAATCATCTTGCCGTTCTTGCCGGTCCAGCGGCAAGACTGGTCAACGAAGTCCCAGATAAATCCACCCTGATATTTCGGGTATTTGCGGATGATGTCCCAGTATTCCTTGAATCCGCCCTGTGAGTTACCCATGGCGTGAGCATATTCACACTGGATAAGGGGTTTCTGCTTGCTGTCATCTTCACTGTACTTGATGCAGCCGTTATAGTCGTAATACATCGGGCAGAAGATGTCGGTCTTTCCGTTCTGACCTGCCTGCTCATACTGCACGGCACGGCTCGGGTCTTCGGTTTTAACCCAATCGTAGGCAGCTTCAAAGTTCGGTCCGTATCCGGCTTCATTACCCAGTGACCAGAAAATGATACTCGGATGGTTGAAACTGCGCTGTACGTTGCGCTGGTTACGTTCCAAGTGCGCTTTCTTGTAAGACGGATTCTTTGCCAGTGTCTTTTCATCATATCCCATTCCGTGTGATTCGATGTTGGCTTCTGCCACTACATAGATACCATATTTGTCGCACAGTTCATACCAGAAGTTATCGTCGGGATAGTGACAGGTGCGCACGGCATTCAGGTTAAACTGCTTCATGATTTGAATGTCCTGAATCATGCGTTCGCGCGATACATAATATCCTCCATCGGGGTCCATTTCGTGGCGGTCGGCTCCCTTGAAGAGCACGGGCTGACCGTTGACCAGAATCTGGGCGTTTTTCAGTTCAATCTTGCGGAAACCTACCTTTACGGGAACCACTTCACTGATGGTATTTCCGTTTTTCAGTGTAGCACGCAGGGTGTAGAGGTAAGGCGTTTCGGCAGTCCATTTGTTCGGATTGTTCAGCTGGAGTGTAGCCGATACGTTGCCTGAACCTTTTACTTCATCGCTTGCCACCACGTTATTCTGCGCATCGAGCAGTTCCAGTGTCACGTTGGCACTGCCTTTCAGCTTGAGGTTGACAGCCAGCGAGCCATTCTTGTATTCACTGTCGAGGTCGGGCGTTACGCGCAGGTCATCGATGCGCTTTTTGTTTCGGGTATAGAGATAGCAGTCGCGAGCTACACCGGTATAGCGGAAGAAGTCCTGGTCTTCCAGATACGTACCGTCGCACCAGCGGAATACCTGAAACGCAATCACGTTTTTCTGTCCCGGCTTCAGATACGGAGTAAGGTCGAACTCAGCTTCCAACTTGCTGTCTTCGCTGTAGCCCACATACTTCCCGTTCACCCACAGATACATGTTTGAGCTGACTGCCCCAAAGTGAGCGATGATGTCCTTTCCTTTCCAGTTGGCAGGAACGGTAATTTCACGGCGGTAAGAGCCTACATTATTGTTTTCGGTAGGCACATAAGGCGGTTTGCTTTCAAACTGGTTTCTCCATGCGTAACCCACATTGACATAAATCGGGTCACCGTATCCGTTGAGTTCCCATACGGCAGGTACCTGCATATCATCCCATCCTTTGTCATTAAAGTCGGTTTTCCAGAAATCAGTGGGGCGTGCATCTGCATTTTTCACCCAGAAGAATTTCCAGGTACCGTTCAGCGACATGAAGTTGTTTGATTTCTCTTTTACTGCCTGTGCAGCTGCCTCTGTGCTTCCATAAGCAAAAAAATTGGCATGCATCGGGGCGCGGTTTACTGCATTCACTTCCGGGTCAAGCCATTCCTTGAAGGTCTGGGCATTTCCTGAAAGGGCACAGGCGCCTAAGATGCCAAATAAGATTTGTTTTTTCATGGTAAAATTAAGTTGTAGATTAATTTGTATTCGGTTACAAATGTAGTTGTTTTTCTTTTCGGCAAGGTATAAAAATCGGTCAATTTACCACCCATTTCCGGTCATGAGGAATAATTAACAGCGGATTGTAATGCATTCCTTCCTTATCGGGGATGCGGATCAGATATTCCTTTCCGCTATGGTCGGGCAGGGAGGTACTGCGAAGCCAAGGGTTCATGTTCCGCAGCAGGGCATAAGTAATGCCGTGGCTTTTAGCAAAACGTGCGAGGTCGTTGATGGTCGATGTAACCTTAATGTTCCGGTAAGGAACGGGCGGATACAGGTCGCTTGCCCGGAGATGGAAGCCGAACTGTGAGGGATTGGCAAGCATGATTTTTACGGCAAGAATGCGATAGATATAGCGGGCTGTTTCTTCCACCAGATGGAGGTCGAGGGCATTCTCGGTAAACTGCTTGTCTTGTTCGCGCGTGATGCGTCCCTGTCCCGCATTATACGATGCCGCTACGGTTTCCCAGTTGCCGAAGCGGGCATACGCTTGCTTGAGATAACGACAGGCAGCCTGGGTAGACTTTTCCACATGATACCGCTCGTCTACATGATGATTCACTTCCAGTCCGAACTCGCGTGCCGTTCCCTGCATGAACTGCCACAATCCGGCAGCACCGGCTCCGGAACGGGCAAGCGGGTTGACATTGCTTTCTATTGCCATGAGATATTTGAAGTCGTCGGGAATTCCGTTCTCTTTCAAGATAGGCTCTACAACGGGAAAATACCGGTTTGCCCGTTTGATGATTTGCAGGGAAGTGCTGTGCATATACGTAAATGCCATCAGTTCGCGGTCCATCCGTTCATGACGGTCAAATCGGGTGAGGTCGATGGGGATTCCGCAAAACTCCACCGATTTAGGGACGGTGATACAGCTGTAAGACATGTGTTGAGGCTCCTCCTGTTCTTGTGCCATCGACTGGCAGGGACCGAAACTGAAGAGGAAAGGAGATAAGGCGAATAAGCCAATGAAGATGGATTTGTGCATAATGGGTTATTGATTAATTTGGTTGATGATTGACTTTAAATCAGTGCGGACAGCATGTGTTTGCACAGCACCGACAATACCGGTTCCTCCTATAATGTTGGTATAGTGAGGAGAGGGTTCAGCAAAGCCCAGTTCAATCAGACTGTTACTTACCGATTCTTCATTTGAATTGAAAATGCCGGTCAGATAGTGATAATAAGCTTCAGAAAGTGAATAGAGAATGATTCTTCTGGGTCTTGATTCATTTCCGTCGGTATATAGTGGAGCTTTCTCTACAATTTTCAGTGTGTAACAGCCTCCGTTAATTAATTCATCCGTAAATGTACGTCCTTCATTTCCATAGATTCCCGTATCTGTCGTAACACCATCTATGGACGACTGCTGCGCTTGAAATACATCATCGTGTGAGTAGTCTAATGTTTCAGCGGCTAATCCGTTCTCACCCTCGATGCGGATGAAGTAAAAGTTACGTGTGGAAGGATTATCATTAAATGTGATATGGTAAGTCACCTCGTATGATTTTCCGTAGGCAGGTCCGTCGGGAGTCCATATAATTTGGTCGGGGTCATCAAATGTATGTCCGGTCAGTGTGACTTTTTCAATGGGAACTGCTTCAGGAACAATTCCTTCTCCCGATACATTCCCAATCTGACTGCTGGCTTCCAGATGAATCATTTCTCCGGCAGAGGGGCGGTAAGCAGCTGTGTACATTCGGCTTTTTTCGTTGTACTTCATTTCTTCTATGAATGCCCCGTTGGCATAGAGCTTTACTTCAGCATCCGAAACAATGGGGTCGGTTTCTTGATAATCGGTAAAAAAAACGGTTTTTGAAACTTGTGCCATAACCGTGGTGTCGGGTGAGAGTATGCAGTTAAGTACCATGGTCGGTTCTGGGCGGTACTTTTCCATATTGATGTCTTTATAACATGCTGTAAGCAGGCAGCAGATAAGGATGAGAGCTAATTCTGTTTTTATTTTCATGATGCAGTGCCTTTTTAGAATTTATAGGTATAAGAGACAGAGGGAATAATAGGGAATAAAGCGAATTGGCGGAAGCGGGGATAAAGCCGTTTGCCGTCAGTCGTTTGTTTCTGATTGTCTTTTTCAATCATAATAGGGTTCATGCGTGAATATGCATTATATAAAGAAATGTTCCATATACCGGTACGCCCTCGTTTGAGCTTCCTATAAATGTTCATGCCTAAGTCCAGCCGATGGTAGGCGGGGAGCCGTACATTGTTTTTTCCTTCATAGAAGTTCGGCATCTCTTCGTCTTTGTTGGGGTAGGTGGGAACCATATCTGTAGGATATCCGTTCGGATATAAGTAATTTTCCAGAGAGAGGGTAGCTCTGTTCCCAGTCATGAAAGTCCATCCTCCATTCAGTTCGATGCGATTGGAAAGCTTCCATGATGCTGATAACGTAAGTTTATGTCTGTTGTCATATTTGGAAGGAAAGCGTCTGCCTCCATTCAATTCATTAAAAAGGCGGTCACTCCACATCAATCCGTAGCCGATAAATCCATGTAGTTTTCCCCATTCTGCCTCGGCTTGAAAATCTATACCATAAGACCTTCCATTTCCGCAAGTCAACTTGTCTTCCCACGAAGCACCGGAAAGTTCTTTGTAATTATCTTTATATTCAAGGAGGTTGTGCATTTTCTTGTAATATCCTTCCAGAGAGAAAGTGTAACGTTTGTTTGGAGCGGCATAGATTCCAGCTGAAACCTGTTCGGAAGTTAAAGGTGAAAAGTTTCGGGTGATAGGAAGCCAATAGTCGGTAGGCAAAGATAGATAATTATCACTTACTTGTTGCACAAACTGGCTCATTTTTGCATAGCCGGCTTTCAGACTGATTGTAGGACAAAGCCGGAATACACTTGAAATGCGTGGCTCTATTACTTTATACTGTTTTCCTTCTACCCGGAAGAAACTTCCCCGTACACCCAGATTGAAACGTAACCATTGGAATGCTTGTATGTCTCCTTCTATGTATCCGTTCCATTCATTGGCTGTGATACTGGGAAAACTTCCTTTAGGGTTGATAGGTAGAGAAGTAGATGCTCTTGTTTCTTTTTCGGGCGAGAACAGATGGTTTGTGTATTGCACTCCTCCCCGGAGCATGATTTTGTCGGATGGGGTATAGGTTAAATTGGCATTGACACTAAAATCGTTGATGCCATTTTGGGTTTCGCTGTATGAGTGATGATATTCATGCTTACTGTCGTTTTCTTTTCCTGAATTGGTTTCTACGGTTTGTTTAAAGTCGGACTGGTACCGTGTATAAGACAGTTTCATGTCGTATTTAAGCACAGGGGTAAGGGGCAAATCCCATTTCAGCGAAGCCAATAAGTTTCCCCATCCTATGTTACTCTCGTTTTTATGGAAATACGGATTGGCATCGGCGGCCTTGTCGTTTGAGAAGTTGTGTTCTCCCATCTTTGCCTTATCGTGTCCGTAATATCCAAGCAGTGACAGATACCCGAAGCGGTTTAGCTTCTGGCTTATTTTCAGGTTGAAGTCGGTAAAGTTATAGCCGGCTATGGTCTTTTCTCCGGAATCCTTCTTTGATTTGTTCATGATAGCCAGCAGGGGGACAGATATGAGTTCCAGCCAAGAGCGTCGGACTGCAATAAATAATGATGTCTTGTTTTTAATCAGCGGACCGGAGAAACTGATATTGGCAGAAGTGAGTCCGATGGTAAAATTCCGCTTCCAGTGTTCATAATCTCCGCTTTTCATGGATATGTCTGTCACGCTGGAAAGCCTTCCTCCATACCGTGCCGGAAAAGCACTTTTGTAAAAAGTCAAGCCGTCGATGGCATCGGCATTATAAGCAGAAAAGAGTCCTCCCAAGTGATTCATCTGATAAACGGGGTTTCCGTCAATGAGAAACATGTTTTCGTCATTTTCTCCTCCGCGCACAAACATACCAGCAAATCCTTCCGTTCCTGCCGAAACTCCCGGCTGTAGTTGGAGGGCTTTAATGATGTCTGATTCTCCGAGAAGAGTAGGAACGCTTTTAATGGTATGATAATCCATAACGGTCATTCCCATTTGCGGGTTGTGAAGTTTGTTGATGCGTTTCCCGACTTTTACCACTTCCTGTAGTTGGATATTCCGTAAGGTGTCGGTTGGTAGGGTATCGTTTGAATGAAAGTCTCCCCATGCCGGGATAGGCATCAGTAGTCCTGTAAAAAGGAAAGCACATAAATTCATAGGCATAAAAAACGTTGCACGTACGGTAAATTTGATTCTCTGCCATAGTGCAACGTATGTTAAGGAAGTTCTTTAATCGATGGATAAATCTAAATATAAGTTGCCGTAAAGGATATAGCCTTGATAGCTGAAACTGAAAGAATCGTCTACTTTCTTGCTGCCGGCAAATTTCAAGAAAGTGGTTTCATCTTTTGTCTCTTCTTGTAAGGGAATATCTTTTATTTCAATTGAATTATAGCCTTCAAAAACATGGATGAGCGTGATGCTTCCCGTTTTGAAATCTCCTGCACGGAAATTGACTTTGGCTTGCTCTGACACACTGTTCCCGTCAATGGTGGCAGTAAGGGTTTTGTCTGCATCGTTTTTTGAGTATTCTCCGTCAAGATAGCTGGTTAACTCAAATCCGCTGTTCCCGTTGTTGTCATCGTCGCAGGAAACTAAACTTGTACTTAGAAGAATGAATCCGAAGCTGAGTAATAAAAAGAATTTTTTCATAATTTGTATAGTTTTTTTATAAATAAATTAGAATGTAAAGATTGCAATAAATATGAGGACAAATTTAGTTGAGGCTGGCTTATGTTGTGCTTTGAAAAATGTAAAAAAAATAAATATTTATTTGTCTCTCGTTAAATAACCTTGGTAATTCTAATTTACTTTAAATCTGTTTTTTCTATACTAAACTTAAGGCAAAATAACTGCTCTTTATTTCATTTACCTTTGAAGTTGTAAGGGTAAAAAAAGAGATGTTGATAAGGTTTGACTGTTATTGCGACTTGCTGTTCTCGTTACTATGACTTCGGGAGATAATCTGGATAAAGCATTTCATTTCTTCTTCTTCCTCAAAAAAGTTTTTCGCGAAATTTGCCTGCACCCTACACGTTTTTAGGGTTAATTATCTGTAGAATAATTGTTTAAAGCGTGTAGGACGCAGTGTAGGGCGGTGTAGGACGCTGCATTTGCCTACACGCGTCCTGCACGCTTGAGTCGCATTTTTTAGGTCTGTTTGAAACCTCCAAAGCCGCTGCGCCTTAGTTTTGCAGCAACTTACTCTTCCAGCTTGAAACTGTTCAATATTTGTTCCGGTTCGGAGTCTTCCGCCTGCCGGTAAATAATGGAAATATAAAATCCGCAACTTCCGTCTTTGGCAAGGAGGTAACTGTACATACATTTGTCGGTCTCGCAGTCACCTTTCAGTTTCGCTCCGTGAAACTGAGCCAAATCAAATGTGGAAACATCGCTTTGATTGGATACTTCATCGTCGGCAGCAATGTTTTTCAGTTCTTGGGAAAGCTCAGATGCCTTCATCCCTTCACTGTCTAAAAGCTGTACGGTGATGTAATACGTAGGGTTACTCACAATGTATCCGTCTTCGGAATCATCTTCTACCACGATGTCGGAAGGAGCTTCAAACGAAACCCCGTACGATGACCACGTGGTGGTTTTCAGTTCATCTGCCAAAACCGGGACACAGGTAAGGAGCAAGGCTGCCACGGCTGCGGAAATCTTAGTTCTCATATTTTTCTTTCGGCTACAACTTTTTTAGCGTAAACTTCTTCTTCTTTGTTTACCATGACCAAAACCCTTCCTCCGACATTGGCATAAGGCGAGGTGACGGCAGATAAGGTTTCGTCTTTAATCATGGCTTGTACTCCGGCTGATTCCAACAGCCCTTTTACTAACTCGGCTTCCCAGAGGTTCCCCCGGAAAACTTCTACCAATGAATCATATGCATTTGTTTTCATGACAGGGTGGTTTTAAAGATTAATACAATGAAGATTTATCTCTTCGTTATTCAAAGATAAGAAAGTTTTGCTAATTATGCGAATGTTATGTGGGAAAAAACTATTTTTGTGATAAACTATAACGAATGATAGGATGATATGGAACTGAATGAAACTTTCCGGGCGGTAAGACGGGCTTCACGGAAGCTTGCACTGATGGAAGAAGAGCAGATTAATGCGATATTGCGTGGCGTGGCAGATGAAATAGATGCGGATGCGGAGGCAATATTGAAAGCGAATGCTGAAGATTTGGCACGTATGGATAAGGCGAATCCGAAATATGACCGGCTGAAGTTGACGGAACAGCGGCTGGCAGATATTGCTGCCGATATGCGTAATGTGGCTTCGCTGCCTTCTCCCTTGAATCGGGTGATAGAAGAAAGGGTACGTCCCAATGGATTGAAACTGAAAAAGGTAAGTGTACCGTTTGGGGTGATTGGTGTGATTTATGAGGCGCGTCCTAATGTGAGTTTTGATGTCTTTGCTCTTTGCCTGAAAAGCGGCAATGCCTGCATCCTGAAAGGGGGAAGTGATGCCGAGAGTTCGAACCGGGCGATTGTGGATTTGATTCACCGGGTGTTAGACCGCATGAGGGTGGATACGCATGTGGTGGCGTTATTGCCCTCTGGCCGTGAGGCTACTGCTGAGTTGCTCCATGCCGAAGGATGGGTGGACTTGATTATCCCTCGCGGAAGCAGCAGCTTGATAGAGTTTGTGCGGAAGGAGTCGGTGGTTCCGGTTATTGAGACCGGTGCCGGAATTTGCCATACTTATTTTGATGCAGCGGGTGAGGTGAAGAAGGGGGCTGCCATTATCCATAATGCCAAGACGCGCAGGGTAAGTGTGTGTAATGCCCTCGACTGCTTGCTGGTGCATGCCTCCCGTCTGGCAGACTTGCCTGCCTTGTGTGAACCGCTCAAGGAAAGCAAGGTAGTGATTTATGCCGATGAGCGGGCTTATGAGGTTCTGGCGGCTCATTATCCGGAGCAGTGGCTGATTCATGCCGATGCGCACAGCTATGGCACGGAGTTCCTGGATTATAAGATGGCAGTGAAGACGGTGGATGGTGTAGAGGATGCCGTTTCGCATATTTATACTTATAGCTCGAAGCATAGTGAGTGTATTGTGACCGAGGATAAGCAGGTTGCCGACTTCTTTATGAGGGCGGTCGATGCTGCTTGTGTGTATGTCAATGCACCGACTTCGTTTACGGATGGGGCTCAGTTTGGTTTGGGAGCTGAGATAGGAATCAGTACGCAGAAGCTTCATGCGCGTGGTCCGATGGGACTGGCTGAGATTACGACTTATAAATGGCTGATTGAGGGGAACGGACAAATCAGAAGTTGAATAGGTAGTATTGAATTATTTTTCACTTTCCTTCGGTTAAGTTGTATTTTTATTTTATATTTGTCGCATAAAACTTATTTATATACATATTTCTTATGAAAACTTACACCAATGTATTCGACTTGGGTGATTTGAAGGTAGCTCTTGCCGAGGCGTTCGAGATTAAAAAAAATCGTTATCAATATGAATCATTGGGCAAGCATAAAACCTGTTTGCTGATTTTCTTTAACAACAGTTTGCGTACGCGTCTTAGTACGCAGAAGGCTGCCCGTAACTTGGGAATGGACGTGATTGTGCTGGATGTGAACCAGGGTGCGTGGAAGTTGGAAACGGAGCGCGGAGTAATCATGGACGGGGATAAAAGTGAACATCTGCTGGAGGCAATTCCGGTAATGGCTTCTTATTGTGATTTGATTGGGGTGCGCTCATTTGCTCGCTTTGAGAGCCGGGAGGATGATTATAATGAAAAGATTCTGAATCAGTTTATCCGGTATTCTGGCAAACCTGTTTTCTCGATGGAAGCGGCAACCGGACATCCGCTACAGGCTTTTGCTGACTTGATTACCATTGAAGAATATAAGAAGAAAGAACGTCCTAAGGTGGTGCTTACCTGGGCTCCTCATCCGCGTGCATTGCCGCAGGCTGTGCCGAACTCTTTTGCCGATTTTATGAATGAGGCAGATGTGGACTTTGTGATTACGCATCCGCATGGATATGAGCTGGACCCGAAATTTGTGCGCGGGGCGAAGGTGGAATATAATCAGATGAAGGCTTTCGAGGGAGCTGACTTTATTTATGCGAAGAACTGGGCTTGTCCGGGGGTAACATCGCCCGAAGACTATGGCAAGATTTTGAGCAAGGATATGAGCTGGACGGTAGATGCTGCTCACATGGCGGTTACCAATGATGCGTTTTTCATGCACTGTCTGCCGGTTCGCCGTAACATGATTGTGACGGATGATGTGATTGAAGCTCCTACTTCATTGGTGATTCCGGAAGCGGCTAACCGGGAAATCTCGGCAACGGTGGTGCTGAAGCGTATGCTGGAGGCGTTGTAATAAAATGGATGATATATCTGTTGAGGAAATTGTTTTTCGGTGTAGGGGACTTCAATGCAGCTTGCAACATAAAAAGATTTGGCTTGAAAGCCCTACCCACGGAGCGTGGGAAAGTCAAGCCTGTGGACTGCCCAACGGTGGATGACCGACCTCGTGTCCTAAAAAGCAATGGCAGGAAGAAGCAGAAAAAGAGAGGAGGTATTGGTATCTCCGAAGCCGCTAAATCTTTAGTTTAGCGGTAGTTCACAAATCGCATGATCAGGCATCCGGCAGGATGATGGTTGGAAATCTGGGCGGAGAAGCTTTGAACCGGGTCGAATGGAATGAGGTATATAGCGAGAAGGGCGGAAAATACCAGATGTGTATCTCTTATCTTCCTGCGAAAGGTCATGAACGGGAGGTAAACGACCGCTGTCTGGAAGTTGAGATTAACGGACAGAAAGTGCGCTTGGATAACTTGGAAACGGATGTTGAAAAGGGAATAGCGCAAGTGGTGTTTCAGGTTGATTTACGCAAAGGGTATAATTCGGTGAAGATAGGGAGTGATTATACTTGGACTCCCGATTTAGACTGCTTTACTTTAAAGCGAATGACTCCTTAAATTTCTCTCTCAACTACTATACACAAACTCTCTCTGTTGGCTATAAATTTAATCTACACAGGTAATGGAAAGAGGGTGTGCCTCATTTTTTGAAAGGGTCATATCATTACTCTATATAGAGCTTGATACGACCCTTTTAAATTCACTTTAATACAAATTCAGCGAAAACTTTACGCTTTTCATAAATCTCTTTCTCGATAGTAATATACTTTATCACTCTGTATTTCCCTGGAGTATATTTATATTTTTCTTTATTCAAATAACATGTAAACATCCTTGATTCACCTCTGCCAACAAAATAAATCCCGGCTTTCCAAGCCATACTACCGAAATCAATATCTACCCATTTCCCTGATTGAAACTTCTGAAAATCATAATAAAATCCACAAGAAAGCCTGAAATCAGTATGGTTAAAAAGACGAACATCTATAAAGTCAGAAGACAAATCTTTGATATACGGAACTACCTTCATGACAATAGAATCGCTTGGAACACAAGAACCGCTCTTCTGTCCTTTCACATTCAAAGAAAGAAAAGTAAAAAATAAAACAAAAAAGAATTGAACTCTAACCATACGCTCAAAAAATAAATTCACGTGAAGTTTAATTTAAAACTTTGCGTGGGTTAACAAATTAATATCGTTCTATACCAAAATTCATATTATATTCGGAGTTTTCATATAATAGACTAATAGACTAAAAACAAGCTTTTTCATGAGTCTAATGATTTAAGATTACTTCCATAAAGATAAATAAAACATTGGTTCTTTATCCTAATAATCTAATATTTAACTATTCAGAAGAGCTTTTTTTTCTTCTTCAAGGTAAATATCCTGAAGAAATTTATTTCTGCTGCTATTTCATAACGATATATAATTGAAGCCCTTTCCCTTTTGTCTGTGCAGCTGGAAGGGGGGGACGAATGAGAGACATGCTTTGACGGCGAGGACTTGTAGCGGAAAGCTCGACCCGGAAGGGGAACACCCCAAATATAAAAATAATATATAGTGTATATATCATATATATTTTATATCTTTGCGTAAAGAACAGAACAATGGAAGCAACAATAACATACAAGAAAAAGATTATTGACCTGAAGGAGGACACCTTTAAGGCTCTTTCGGTGATGGCTGCCAGACAGGGAACGAACCTAAAACGGCTGATAGAAAACTTGCTCGACAAGACGGCAGAGGAATATGACGATAGCGAAGCCTACCGCTATATGTTCGAAAATTATCCGGACGGGCAGGTCAAACTGGAGAAGAAGGAGCGCAAGGAATTTATGGACTGGCTGGGAGTGGTTGAGAAATGAGGGTTGAATTTTCAAAGGAGTTTGAAAAGGCAGTCCGTAAACTCTCCGGCAAGATGCTGGATTCAGTGTGTCAGGCAGTACAGGAAGTTATCAATGCCAGAAACATAGAGGAGCTGACGGACTGCAAGAAACTGGTGGACTATGAATTTATATATCGCTTGAGGGTAGAAAGTTATCGCGCTTTTTTCAGCTATCATGTACAGATAGTGAATGACTGCGTAATGTTTCTCTATCTTGTATCCAGAGGTCAGGCATACGACAAAAAAATGGAAAAAAACTTGCAAAGAAAAGATGGATAACGGAATTCTAATTATAAAACAGATCCACTACCATTTGGATGAGCGATACCGATTTGACAAGCTTATAAAATCATAGAAAAACATATAGAATCCTATAATTTAT
>ERZ773243.2444-NODE-2444-length-15693-cov-13.069574_pt1 | contig 15693 bp, 12 predicted proteins | sample MGYA00580520_ERZ773243 | MGnify/ENA primary metagenome ERZ773243 (study PRJEB29015, sample SAMEA2737747) | human gut metagenome | biome: human gut; feature: human-associated habitat; material: faeces | place: China | collected 2012 ... | reverse complement strand
GTCGGGATTATGAGAAACAGCCGGATACACCTTACGGGGAATATGCGCAGGCTGATTTCGGTGAGAAATGGATACCGGCCGAAAACGGAAGTAACGTGAAAGTGTACTTCTTTGCAATAGTGCTTTCACGTTCCCGGCAAAAGTTCATCCATTTCAGCCGCCGACCTTTTGATACGGAACTTGCAGTATATGCACATGAACTTGCTTTCCAGTATTTCGGTGGAAAACCCCGCAAGATAATCTATGACCAGGACAGGGTACTTATATCGAGAGAGAATTTGGGAGATTTGGTGTTAACCACAAAATTCCAGTCTTTCGTAAAGGAGCAGCATTTTCTGCCTGTATTCTGCCGAAAAGCAGACCCGGAGTCGAAAGGAAAGGTGGAGAATGTAGTCAAGTACGTAAAAGGTAACTTTCTCTCAGGGAGACTTTTTCATGACATAGACAGGCTCAATGAAGAAGCACGCCTTTGGCTGGAAAGGACCGGGAACGGAAAGGAGCATGGAACCACCCGTCTGATCCCCAGCCGGGAGTTTATCGTGGAGAGAAATTTCATGATGCCCTATCATGGGACTCCTCAGCCACCGCAAGAATACATGGCCGAATACCATGTGCGTAAAGATAATACGGTACAGTATCGGGGAAACTACTACAGTGTCCCTTCAGGAACTTACCGGAGTGGAAAAACGACAGTCTGGTTGCAAGAAGCTGAAGGGTGTCTGGAACTGTACAGCAAAGATACGGGAAAGCTCCTGGGCAGACATCCTCTTAACATGGGAAGAGGGAAGCTCATATATGATGAAAACCACAGGAGAGCCAGAAATACCGGTACACAGAAATTGGCGGAGCGTATCCTTATATATGTCTCTTATAACAAGGAAGTCGCCTTATGGCTGGAAAATCTGCGTCGGCGAAAGGAACGCTACTATAGGAGTAACCTGGAAGTAATCCTGCGCAGTATTCCGAGCTATGACGGGCATACACTGGTTGAAGCCATACGCATGTGTCTGGACCGGGGTATCTATAACGGGGAGTCTGTCAGGAACCTGTGCGAGTATGTGCGTAGGAACACCGGAGAGATACCGGAAAACGGCAGCGCTTATATTTCACAACCATCGGGCATGCATCCACCGTTTCAAACCGGAATGATGCAGTCTTACAAAGATATTTTCACGAATCATGATAAAACGTAAAAAAGAACTGGTCGAATATGCACGACGTTTGAAACTGGCAAGCCTGGCCGAACACATGACGGAGATTATACATGAGGCACAGGAAAAGCAGCCGACTTATTCGGAGTTCCTGCTATTCTGTCTTGCAAGAGAAGCAGGCGAAAGAGACCGGAAAAGCTTTCTTTCGCGGATGAAGGCGGCCGGACTCCCTGCCAGGCATACTTTGGACGAGTATGATTTCAGCCGGACAGAAGGACTGGACGGCAGGCAGCTTCGGGAGTTGCGGGAACTCACGTGGATGAGCAGGGCATACAACCTTCTCCTGATAGGAGGCCCCGGAACCGGAAAGACATTCATTGCATCCGGACTCGTCCATGAGGCGGTGAAAGAGGGATACAATGCCGCCTTGATAAGCCTGGAAGATCTGCTCGTCTGCCTGAAGACAAAGGATGTTTCCCGACATGCCATGAAGACCTATAAAAGGATAATGAAAGCCCGGCTGCTGGCAATTGACAATGTCACATTATATCCCTTGAAAAGAGAAGACATGCTGCTATTGTTCAAGCTGGTTAACGCCCTTCAGGAAAAAGTGTCACTCATTATTATTGCGAACAGGGGACTGGCGGAGTGGTTGGAGGAACTGGGGGATGAAGCGGTGGCTGCTGCCTTGCTTGACAGGTTGCTCTACTGTTGTGAAGTAATCAATCTCTCAGGAAAGAGTTATCGCCTGGAGAATAGGAAAACAATTTTTAGCAATCAGACATAGGGTATTGCCATATAAAAAGAGTTAATTAATGCAAACTGTTAAAGGCGTAAAAGTGAGATGTATTAAATTACTAAAAAATAAGGTATACAAATTTGCAAGGTACAAGAATGATAAGTTTTGTAAAAAGTGACGCTCCCAATAAATCATCACTACTTGTTCGGGCATCATAAAGGCCTACTTTAGAGTCGTAAAGGCCTACTTTAGAACTGTAAAGGTCTACTTTAGCGGCTGCGAAATACTATGAAATATAGGAAAAGAATATTTTTATGACAGCTTTAAAAAGTGTGTTATCAATATAATATAAGTACCGCTTTTCGATACATTAAGCACCAAGTGCTGATGTTAAGTGGAATAATTCGTACGAAATGTAGGATATTAGGGAGAAAACGAAGATTTTCACATTTTTTATATGAAAAGAATAATCTCTTCGCTTTATGCTGAATAACAGAATGATAGCTCTGTTTGATTTAAGGTGCTATAGAAAAAACGGTGACGACCAATATTGGTCATCACCGTTAATATAACTTATTGTTACCCGTTAATACTCTTGTTCTTAGTGTATTAAGACGAAAAGTGACGAGTGACGACAAAAAACGAAAAAATCTTGTTTAGAATGCATACCCAAATCCTAAGTTCAGATAGATAGGATACATATTAAACGTTATCGTATCGAAGTCTTTCTGGAAGATATTGTTTAATCCCCACGTTACATCAGCATGCACAGTGAGATGCTTGAACGCTTTCCATTCGCCCCCGAATTGGATACCCCACTGAAACTTACGCAGCTCGTTGGAGAAATCGTAAGTTGCGATGCTTTCACCGGTAAACTCCACTTTGGAACCGGTCTGGTCGGGTGTGCGCAAGTGACCCTCGTACACATGTCCGGAGAAGTTGCCTTCCAGCAGATAGGAGAAGTACGGACCTGCCGATACTATCCAGCGCTTGCTGATGCGGTAGTCGGCAAGGATGGGAATGGTGAGGTAGGAGTTCTTCACTTTGGTTTTGACTCCACCCGTCCAAAGACCTGCCAGCTCTCCGCCGTTGGTATTGATGATTTTCATACCGTAGTTCTTTACGGTGGCTTCGGTAGTCATGTTCTTGTTCTCCAACCGCAGTCCCAGGGTAAGTCCCCACTTTTTCTTTTCGTCGAACCACTTGGTGGCATTACCTTCAATGGCAATGGCGATGCCCGGTGCGTAGCTGTCTATCTTGCGTATCTCCTTGGGCAGGGGAATGGGAGATGTACCGCCGATATTGAATCCGGCTTTAATGTTGTATTCCCAACCGTGCAGATAGGAGTTGATAAGACTTTTGTTTCTCTCTTCTTGTGCCTGTACGTTGGCTACCATTGCCAGCAGTACGGCTATCGTGCAAATAAAATGATGCTTTTTCATATTCTATAATCAGATTTCTTCGCTTATAAGTTCTAATTCGTCTACGTATAATGTGCTGCCGACTGCTCCTTTGAAGTACGCGCCCTTTACGCTGGAGGAGAGGACGATGCTTAATTTGTACTTGCCGTTCTGCAGTTTCGACTTGTTTATCTCTTTACCGTTCATAGGTTCGAAAGGTAACTTGAATTCTGTCCATTCATCGGTTTCTACAGCAGCCTCTTCACTGATTTGGGCTTTGGCTACGATGTTTTCGGAAGTCAGGCTGTTGCTGCCGTCCAGCATAAAGGAGTTCTCGTTTGCTTCGTACAGTATGGCGTAAATGTCGAAACGGTCTTTCATGTCTTTCTGTACTTCGCCTTCATCGGTATAAACTTCTCCTGCCTTGAATTTGAAGTAACCCTTCAACGCTATGGGGCGTTTGTAATACTGTATGCCGAACTTGGTGGCACGCAGAGGATCTTTCAGTGCGTTTGCCAGGTCGAAGGAACCGATAAACAGGTTTCCGGCGGCAATATACATTTGCACCATGGCTCCGAAACTTCCGGTGTCGCAAGTGGTCAGTTTCAGTCCGTTGCCGCGGTAGCCGTCAGTAACCTGCTGCGTAGGATAGCCGGTGCGGTTGTCTGTCATGCCGGTAAGTTTGTAGCCGGGGTTGCCGCTGGACCATTGCGCTACGCGCGAAACACTGGTTGAAGTTCCGGGTTCGAACTCGTAGAAAATGTCGTATTCGGTACCGGCAGAGGGAAGCAGGTCTTCGAAATGGAATGTTTCCGGCATTTCGGCAGGTACTACTTTTACGGTATAGGTAGCGGTCCATTCGCCGTCTTCGGAAGTGACGGTGAAGGTGCGGGAGTGAGACTCGTTGCTGAAATCGTAATTGTTAAGGATGTCATTCGGTGAATGTTCGTCTGCCTTGATGGTAGCACCGTCGGGCAGCGTAAACAGCAGTTGCTGTTTGGCAAGGTTTGCCCCTTTATGTACATATATGTTTATTTCTTTAGAGTCACTGTTGATGTGAGCCAATTGTACATCCGCGCCTGTACAGGCGTCAATGGCTGCTTCTGAGTTGAGCGCTTCGTCTTGTATGCAGGACGAAACGGCTAAGGCAAGCATGAGAGCAGTAGTCCACTTCTTAAAATTCATATCCTTCTTTTTTGAATGTTGATAAATAAATACAGTTTAGCAGTTTGCAAAAATACGCTATTATTTTGTAATAACAGGTACAAGAAGAAAAAAGTGCGGTAAACTCTGGTATTTATTTGTTATTCCGTATATCTTTGTATAAGGATTGAATAAAAATATATATGGTATGACTGAAGCTGAAAGAAAACAAATAATTGCTTTGGTACAGCGCGAAGTAGTTCCTGCCATTGGCTGTACGGAACCCATTGCTGTTGCCTTATGTGTGGCGAAAGCAACCGAAACCTTGGGTGCAAAGCCGGAGAAAATAGATGTCTTGTTGAGTGCCAATATCCTGAAAAACGCAATGGGAGTGGGCATTCCCGGCACAGGTATGATTGGACTGCCCATAGCTATAGCCCTGGGAGCGCTGATAGGTAAGTCGGAGTATCAGTTGGAAGTGCTGAAAGACAGCAATCCTGCCGCCGTAGAAGAGGGAAAACGCTTTATCGGCGAAAAACGCATCGATATATCGCTGAAAAAGAATATCACGGAAAAGCTTTATATCGAGGTGTGCTGCAAATCCGGCGGGAATAAAGCCACTGCCATTATAGCCGGCGGCCATACCACCTTTATATATATAGCCCGTAACGGTGATGTCCTTTTAAACAAGCAAAGTGCGGGTTGCGGAGAAGAGGAGGCACAAGTCGCAGGCCTGACCTTGCGGAAGGTATATGACTTTGCCATGAATGCCCCGCTGGACGAAATCCGTTTTATCCTTGAAACCGCCCGTTTGAATAAAGCCGCCGCCGAACGTTCTTTCGACGGGAACTACGGTCATGGACTGGGCAGAATGTTACGTGGCAATTATGAACACAAGATTTTGGGCGACAGCGTATTCTCCCATATCCTTTCTTACACGTCCGGTGCATGCGATGCCCGTATGGCAGGCGCTATGATACCGGTAATGAGTAATTCGGGCAGTGGGAATCAGGGTATTTCCGCTACATTGCCCGTGCTGGTCTATGCCGAGGAGAACGGCAAATCGGAAGAAGAGTTGATCCGTGCCCTCATGCTCAGCCATCTGACCGTGATTTATATCAAGCAAAGTCTGGGACGTCTGTCTGCCCTGTGCGGTTGCGTAGTAGCCGCCACCGGCTCCAGTTGCGGTATTACCTGGCTCATGGGCGGTACTTACGAACAAGTATCCTTTGCCGTTCAGAACATGATTGCCAACCTTACCGGAATGATTTGCGACGGTGCCAAACCCAGTTGCGCCTTAAAAGTAACTACCGGCGTCTCTACCGCCGTCCTCTCCGCCATCATGGCTATGGAAAACCGTTGCGTTACTTCCGTCGAAGGAATTATTGATGAAGATGTAGACCAAAGTATCCGAAACCTCACGAAGATAGGCTCCAAAGGAATGAATGAAACCGACAAAGTTGTCCTGGAAATAATGACAAGTAAGTGATTAGGGGTTAGCGATTAGTGATTAATGGTTAGCGATTAATCGCAGCATTATGAATATGTGCCATTGATAAACCAAATCACCACCTCTTAATCACTAACCACTAATCGCTAACCCTTAATCACTAACCGTTAACTACAGCATTCGCTGCTACAGTCTCCGCAGTTGCATCCGCCACCGCATCCGCCGCTGCATCCGCCGCCGCTCATCATGCGTGCCATTTCCGACAGTTCGTCGTTGGTGGCAGGACGGTTTTCGGTGATTTCACCTACGAAGTTCAGGTCGCAGCCTGCCAGGGGGTGATTCATGTCCATTACTACTACATCGTCCTTTACTTCGACTACGCTTCCGTTGATACGTTGGCCTTCCGAGGTCATCAAGGGGATTACGGCGCCTTCTACTACGCGTTCGCTGTCGAACTTGCCTTCTATCTCGAAGATGTTTTTGGGGAGGTCGATGACATGCTCCTCGTCATACTCGCCGTAAGCCTCTTCGGCTTTGATTGTAAAGTCGAATTTATCGCCTTTGTTCAGGTCTTTCACCTGGTTTTCGAAAGATTCCAATGTGAGGCCCAGTCCCGATATGAATTGGAACGGGTGCTCTGCGGGAGCTTCTTCTGTGAACTCTTTTTCTCCGTTTTCGATTGTGTACAACTTATATGCTAAGGTGATGTACTTGTTTTCTACTGTTTCCATTAATTTGTTATTTCTTTATTAGTAAATACTGCATTGTCTGTTTTGACAATGCGCAAAGATACGAATATTTTGCTTCGGGAGAGGAAGCGTCCCGGTAATTTTCAGATTATTAAGTGCTTTGTAAGTGTTTGGCATTACTTCTGCAAAGTATCCGAATCGTTTTATGGATAACCGTCAAGTGATAAAATAAGATTTTAAAGCACGGTTTCCTTACGATTATTCATGTTTATATCTTTTTTTTCTTCAATTTGTTTGGAGATTATAAAAAAGCATTTACCTTTGCAGCATAAATAACGGATAAGAGAATAATAAAGATAATTTAGTTATGAACCTGCATACATCCATAAACCTGGCAGTCCTGCATATTATTCGCGTCGTGGTGGTGGCATCAAGAGCGTGAGAAAGGTTATGTATGTATTCGTACGGTAAAGATATTTATAATAAGCCTTTCTCATTCCGGTGAGAAAGGCTTTTTTCATAAAAGGAGACAGATAAGATGAAACATCAGTTACGCAGTTCGTTCAGCACACAAGGCCGCCGTATGGCAGGTGCTCGCGCGTTGTGGACGGCCAACGGCATGAAGAAAGAACAGATGGGAAAGCCCATAATCGCGATAGTCAACTCTTTTACCCAGTTTGTGCCGGGACATGTGCATCTGCACGAGATAGGTCAGTTTGTAAAGGAAGAGGTAGAAAAGCAAGGCTGCTTTGCCGCCGAATTCAATACGATTGCCATTGACGACGGCATTGCGATGGGGCATGACGGTATGCTGTACTCGTTGCCCTCGCGCGACATCATAGCCGACAGCGTGGAATATATGGTAAATGCGCATAAGGCGGATGCCATGGTGTGCATCAGCAATTGCGACAAGATTACTCCGGGTATGCTTATGGCGGCGATGAGGCTGAACATCCCTACGGTGTTCGTTTCCGGCGGTCCTATGGAAGCCGGGGAGTGGAACGGACAGCATCTCGACTTGATTGATGCAATGATTAAGTCGGCCGACAACAGCGTGAGCGATGCGGATGTTGCCAAGATTGAACAGCATGCCTGTCCCACCTGCGGATGCTGTTCGGGTATGTTTACCGCCAATTCCATGAACTGCCTGAACGAAGCTATCGGACTGGCTCTTCCGGGTAACGGTACGATTGTGGCTACCCACGCAAACCGCAAGCAACTGTTTAAGGATGTTGCCAGGCTGATTGTTGAAAACGCTTATAAGTATTATGAGGAAGGAGACGAAAGTGTGCTCCCCCGCAGCATTGCCACCCGCGAGGCGTTCCTGAATGCGATGACGCTGGATATTGCAATGGGCGGTTCTACCAATACGGTGCTTCACCTGCTGGCGGTGGCCCATGAAGCCGGAGCGGACTTCACGATGGACGACATAGATATGCTGTCGCGCAAAACGCCCTGCCTGTGTAAAGTTGCTCCCAATACCCAAAAATATCATGTACAGGATGTAAACCGTGCCGGCGGCATCGTTGCCATTATGGGCGAACTTGCCAAAGGCGGATTGGTGGACACGGCCGTACGTCGCGTAGACGGAATGACGCTGGCCGAGGAGATAGACAGGTATTGCATCACCGGCCCGAACGTCTGTGAGGAGGCGGTCAGGAAATATTCCAGTGCCGCTGCCGGAAAGTTTAATCTGGCACTCGGTTCGCAGGATACTTATTATAAGGAATTGGACACCGACCGTGCCGAAGGTTGTATCCGCGACCTGCAGCATGCTTACAGCAAGGACGGCGGACTGGCTGTACTGAAAGGAAATATAGCGCAGGACGGCTGCGTGGTAAAAACGGCGGGAGTGGATGAAAGCATCTGGAAGTTTACCGGTCCTGCCAAAGTATTCGATTCGCAGGAAGCAGCGTGCGACGGTATTCTGGGTGGAAAGGTTGTCAGCGGCGATGTCGTTGTCATCACTCACGAAGGTCCGAAAGGCGGCCCGGGCATGCAGGAAATGCTTTATCCCACTTCGTATATCAAATCCCGTCATTTGGGCAAGGAGTGTGCGCTGATTACCGACGGACGCTTCAGTGGCGGCACTTCCGGACTGAGCATCGGACATATCTCTCCCGAAGCTGCTGCCGGAGGCAATATCGGTAAGATTCAGGACGGTGACATCATCGAAATAGATATACCGAACCGCTCCATCAATGTGAAACTGACGGATGAGGAACTGGCTGCCCGTCCCATGACGCCGGTAACCCGCGACCGCCAGGTGTCGAAAGCATTGAAAGCGTATGCAAGTATGGTAAGCTCGGCTGATAAAGGGGCTGTGAGACTGATAGAATAATTGGGAATTCCGTACCCGAAAAACAATAATAAATAGATATGGAAAACTTAATAACAGGCGCAGAAGCATTGATGCGCTCTCTGGAGCATCAGGGAGTAAAGACCATTTTCGGTTATCCGGGTGGCAGCATCATGCCGGTATTCGATGCCTTGTACGATCACCGGAAGAATTTGAATCATATCCTGGTTCGCCACGAACAGGGGGCTACTCATGCCGCACAAGGCTTTGCACGTGTGTCGGGCGAGGTCGGCGTATGTCTGGTTACCAGCGGTCCGGGCGCTACGAATACCATTACAGGTATTGCAGATGCCATGATAGACAGCACGCCGGTTGTTGTCATTGCCGGACAGGTGGCTACGGGATTTCTCGGAACGGATGCCTTTCAGGAAGTGGATTTAGTAGGCATTACGCAGCCTATCACGAAGTGGAGTTACCAGATTCGCCGTGCGGAAGATGTGGCATGGGCGGTGGCCCGCGCTTTCTATATTGCACGGAGCGGACGTCCCGGTCCGGTGGTATTGGATTTTGCCAAGAATGCCCAGGTGGATAAGACGGAATACACGCCTGTCGAAGTGGATTATGTACGCAGCTATCTGCCTGTGCCCGAAATGGAACCGGAAGCCATACAACAAGCCGCCGAACTGATAAATGCGGCGGAGCGTCCGTTGGTATTGGTGGGGCAGGGCGTGGAACTCGGCAATGCGCAGAACGAATTGCGTGCTTTCATCGAAAAGGCGGATATGCCTGCGGGATGTACGTTGCTGGGGCTTTCGGCATTGCCTACGGCTCATCCTCTGAACAAAGGCATGCTGGGTATGCACGGCAATCTGGGACCGAATATCAATACCAATAAATGCGATGTGCTGATTGCAGTGGGTATGCGCTTTGACGACCGTGTTACGGGCAAGCTGGCTACGTATGCGTCTCAGGCAAAAATAATCCATTTCGACATCGACCCGGCGGAGATAGACAAGAACGTAAAGACGGATGTGGCCGTATTGGGCAACTGTAAGGAGACTCTTGCCGCAGTAACCGAATTGCTGAAACCTGCCGGACATAAAGAGTGGCTGGACAGCTTCCTGCCCTACGAGCAGATGGAAGAGGAGAAGGTTATCCGTCCCGAACTGCATCCGGCAGGGGATAAGTTGAGCATGGGCGAAGTGGTGCGTGCCGTCAGCGAGGCTACGGACAATGAGGCTGTTTTGGTGACGGATGTAGGTCAGAACCAGATGATGTCCGCCCGTTACTTTAAGTATAGCAAGGAACGCAGCATCGTCACTTCCGGCGGCTTGGGCACAATGGGTTTCGGTCTTCCTGCCGCTATCGGCGCTACTTTCGGTCGCCCCGACCGCACGGTTTGCGTCTTTATGGGTGACGGCGGTTTGCAGATGAACCTGCAGGAGCTGGGTACGGTAATGGAACAGAAAGCGCCCGTCAAGATGATTTTGCTGAACAATAACTTCCTCGGTAATGTTCGTCAATGGCAGGCCATGTTCTTCAACCGCCGCTATTCGTTCACTCCGATGATGAATCCCGACTATATGAAGATTGCTTCCGCCTACGAAATTCCGGCACGTCGGGTATTTACCCGCGAGGAATTGGCGAAAGCCATCGGTGAGATGATTGCAACAGACGGCCCGTTCCTGCTGGAAGCTTGCGTAGAGGAGGAAGGAAATGTGATGCCGATGACACCGCCGGGCGGCTCGGTGAACCAGATGTTGCTGGAATGTTAGAGAATTATGAATTATAATTAAACCAACGTGGACAAGACATTATATACAATCATCGTTCATTCGGAAAACTTTGCAGGTTTGCTGAATCAGGTAACGGCTGTATTTACCCGCCGGCAAATCAATATCGAGAGTTTGAACGTTTCGGCATCCTCTATCAAGGGGGTACATAAATATACCATTACAGCCTGGACGGATAAGGATACTATCGAGAAGGTGACGAAGCAAATCACCAAAAAGATAGATGTGCTGCAGGCACACTATTTTACGGACGATGAAATCTACCAGCATGAGATTGCGCTGTATAAGATAACGACCCCCATACTGGAAGAGAAACCGGAAGTGTCCAAAATCATCCGTAAATACAACGCGCGTATCGTGGAGGTGAATTCCGTGTTCTCCATTGTAGAAAAGAACGGCATGAGCGAGGAGATAACCAACCTCTATGAAGAGCTGAGTGCTTTGGAGTGCGTACTCCAATTTGTACGTTCCGGCCGCGTGGCCATCACGACAAGCTGTTTTGAACGCGTAAACGAATATCTGGCGGACCGTGAAGCAAAATACCGCCGGAGTAAAGAATAAGAAGGACTATGAGTGAGAATAATAAGATAGGAACTTATAAGTTTGTAGCCGAACCGTTCCATGTGGACTTTACCGGCCGCCTGACAATGGGTGTGCTTGGCAACCATCTGCTGAACTGTGCAGGGTTTCATGCCACGGAACGCGGTTTCGGTATTGCTACCTTGAATGAGGACAATTATACGTGGGTGCTTTCCCGCCTGGCTGTCGAGTTGGATGAAATGCCGTATCAATACGAGGATTTTTCTATCCGGACGTGGGTGGAAAACGTGTACCGTCTCTTCACCGACCGTAACTTTGCCATTATCGACAAAGACGGAAAGAAGATAGGGTATGCCCGTTCCGTATGGGCGATGATTAGTCTCAATACCCGTAAACCCGCCGACCTGCTGGCTTTGCATGGCGGCAGTATCGTGGATTATGTGTGCGACGAGCCTTGCCCCATCGAGAAGCCATCGCGTATAAAAGTTACTTCTACGGAACCGGCTTCTTCTCTGAATGCCAAATATAGCGATATTGATATTAACGGACATGTGAACAGCATTCGCTATATCGAGCATATTCTTGATTTGTTTCCGATAGAGTTGTATAAGGAGAGCCGCATCCGCCGTTTCGAAATGGCCTATGTGGCGGAGAGTTATTACGGTGACGAGCTTACCTTTTATAAGGACTATGTAGGAAACGGCACGTATGATATAGAAGTAAGAAAGAATGGCGGCGAAGCGGTTTGCCGTTCTAAAGTGATATTTGTAGAGAAATAATTTATTAATCAATCGGTTGGCATAAGCCACAAATAAAAATTAAAACTAAAAAATGGCACAATTGAATTTTGGCGGTGTTATTGAAAATGTAATGACCCGCGAAGAGTTTCCCTTGGAAAAGGCACGTGAGATTTTAAAGGATGAGACAATCGCAGTTATCGGTTACGGTGTACAGGGTCCCGGTCAGGCTTGCAACCTGCGCGACAATGGCTTCAACGTTATCGTAGGCCAGCGTCAGGGTAAGACTTATGAGAAAGCGGTTGCAGACGGATGGGTTCCGGGCGAGACGTTGTTCAGCATCGAGGATGCTTGCCAGAAAGGTACTATCGTTATGTGTCTGTTGTCGGATGCGGCTGTAATGTCCGTATGGCCTACTATCAAGCCGTTCTTGACTCCCGGAAAGGCTCTATTTTTCTCTCACGGTTTCGCACCCCTTCGCGACCCACTTCGCTCGCACGCGGCGTTTGTCGCGCTCATCGGAAAGGATCGCGAAAAGATCCGCGGAGTCCTTGCGGGTGCGGTGCCCGCGCAAGACTTCGACACACTCGAAGAGGCCGTCGATGCGCTCTGGGAGCGCGCCGTGAAGACGGGGGGCGTCGTGCTTCTTTCCCCCGCCTGCGCTTCCTGGGACATGTTCCGTGACTATGCCGAGCGCAGCGAGCGCTTCATCGCCGCCGCGCGCCGTGCGGCCGGAGGTGTTTGATGGCGCGCACGACCCCCTCCGCTTCTCGCGAAAAGATGGAGCGAGCCCGACTGACGCTTCTGCACGAGCCCGTCGGCATCAACACCGGACTCCTTACGGTCATTCTGGCGCTCCTTGCCATCGGGTGCGTGGCCATTTATTCGGCGACGATTGCTCAGGGGGACAATCCGCGTTCGGAGTTCTCCGCCTACCACTTCATCGTGCGCCACGTCATTTTCGTGCTCGCGGGCGGGTTCGCCGCCTGGGTGGTCTACCGCATTCCGCTCGGATTCTGGGAGCGCGTGGCGCCCTGGCTCCTGCCCATCGCGGTCTTTCTCCTCGCGGCCGTTCTCGTGCCGGGCGTCGGTCGGCGCATCAATGGGGCGACGCGGTGGATTCCCGTGGGCCCCGTGCAGATTCAAGTATGTGAAATCGTAAAGCTCGCGGTGCTCCTTGGCACGGCCTCCTTTACGGTGCGGCGGCAAGACTTCATGCATTCGACGACGAAGGGATTCCTGCCGATGGCGCTCTACATGGCGCTCGTGGCGGTGCTCGTGATGCAGCAGCCCGATCTCGGGTCGCTTGTCGTCATCGTGGCGATCTTCCTGGGGACGCTCTTCATCGGGGGCTTGTCGCTCTACATCTTCGCGGCGGTTCTCGCCGTCGTGATCCTGGTGGTGGGGTGGATCGTCTGGGACACGCCCTGGCGCATGAGCCGCGTGCTCGCCTTCATGGAGCCGTGGTCCGAAGAGCACGTGCTCAACACGGCCTATCAGCTCTCGCACTCGCTCATCGCTTTCGGGCGCGGAGAGCTCTTCGGGGTGGGGCTCGGCGGGTCCGTGGAAAAACTTGCTTACCTCCCCGAACCCCACACTGACTTTATTATGGCGGTATGGGCCGAGGAAACCGGTTTCGCCGGGGTTCTCGTCGTCCTTTTTCTTTTTTACTGGCTGATTCGCCACGCCTTTGAAATCGGGCGTCAGGCCATCAAGCTGGAACGGTATTTTGCGGGACTGCTTGCGCACGGAATCGGCATTTGGTTCGGCGTGCAGGTCTTCATCAACATCGGCGTCGCCTCGGGGGCGCTTCCGACGAAGGGGCTCACTTTGCCCTTCGTGAGCTACGGGGGTTCGGCCGTCGTCACGAGTCTTCTGGCGATGGGGCTTTTGATGCGGGTCGATTTTGAAAACAAAATTCACATGCGTGGAGGTCAGGTGTGAGTACGCAACGACATCTCGTCATCGCTGCGGCGGGGACGGGCGGACATGTGATGCCGGGGCTCGCCGTGGCGGCTGTCATGAGGGCGCGCGGTTGGCGCGTCTCCTGGATCGGCACGACGACGGGGATGGAAGCGTCCCTTGTGGAAAAGCACGGCATCGATTTTTACGCTCTGAATTTTCAGGGTGTGCGCGGGCGCGGCCTCGTCGGGGCCGTCAAGGGCGGCGTCAAGCTGCTTTCGAGCGGACTCGAAGCGAGAAGGCGCCTTGGCGAGCTCAAGCCCGACGCGGTTTTCTCGACGGGGGGCTACGTGGCCGTTCCCGTGGGCTATGCGGCCCGCACGCTCGGCATTCCCCTCGTCCTCATGAACTGCGACGCGGACCTGCTGCTCTCCACGCAGACCCTGATGCCCGTGTGCCGCTTCCTCGCCTGCGGGTTTGCAGGCGGTGCTAGGAGCTTCGCGAAAGAAAAGGGCCGCACGACGGGGAATCCCGTGCGTGCGGACATTCTCGCGATCGATCCGCCCGACGAGCGTCTCGCGGGCCGCGAGGGTCGTCTGCGGCTTTTCGTCTTCGGCGGCAGTCTCGGCGCGAAGATTCTCAACGACGCCGTCCCCGAAGCGCTCGCGAAAATTCCCGAGGACGTGCGCCCCGAAGTCGTGCATCAAACGGGACGCGATCGCGACGAAGCCGTGCGGGCGCACTACGAGGCGCTCGGCGTGAAGGCGACTGTGCTTCCCTTCATCGACGACATGGCTTCGCGCTACCGCGAGAGCGATCTCGTTCTTTGCCGTGCGGGCGCGACGAGCGTGAGCGAACTCTGTGCGGCCGGGGCTGCGAGCGTCCTCGTGCCCTTCGTCGCCCAAACGACGGCGCATCAGCTCGGCAACGCGCGCTTCATGGCCGAGCGCGGCGCCGCGCGCATGCTCAAAAATGAAGAGTGCACTCCCGAAGCGCTCGCCGCGCTTCTCGAAGGCCTCACGCGGGACGACATCCTCGCCATGGCCAAGAATGCCCGTGCGCTCGCCCGTCCGATGGCGGCCGAAGGCGTGGCGGATTTGATTGAAGACGCCCTTGCGGGGTGACGATAAGGAGATTTGAGTGAAGTTTTTGGTCAAACACCTGCATTTCGTCGGCATCGGCGGCAGCGGCATGAGCGGCATCGCCGAGGTGCTCCTCAACCTCGGCTACGTCGTGAGCGGATCCGATCTTGCGCAAAGCCCCGTGACGGAACGCCTGCAGAAACTCGGCGCCCGCATTGCCTACGGTCACGACAAACGGAACATCAAGGGAGCAGACGCCGTCGTCATCTCGTCGGCCGTTAAGGCCGACAATCCCGAAGTCGCCGCCGCGCGCGAATTTGGCATTCCCGTCGTACCGCGTGCCGTGATGCTCGCCGAACTGATGAGGCTTCGCCGCGGCATCGCGATTGCGGGCGCCCACGGCAAAACGACGACCACGTCGCTTGTCGCGTCGCTCCTGGCGGCGGGCGGACTCGATCCCACCTTTGTGATTGGAGGCCGCCTCAACAGCGCGGGCGCGAACGCGCGGCTCGGAACGGGAGAGTTTCTCGTCGCCGAAGCCGACGAGTCGGACGCGTCCTTTTTGAATCTCACGCCCGTGATTTCGGTCGTGACGAACATCGACGAAGACCATATGGACACCTACGGACATGATTTTGAAAATCTCAAGTCCGCCTTCGTCGACTTCCTCGAGCGCCTGCCCTTCTACGGGGTCGCGGTGCTGTGCCTTGACGACGAAAACGTCAGGAGCATCCGAGACCGCGTCACGAAGCCCGTGATCGGCTACGG
>ERZ773243.2440-NODE-2440-length-15711-cov-24.574476_pt1 | contig 15711 bp, 16 predicted proteins | sample MGYA00580520_ERZ773243 | MGnify/ENA primary metagenome ERZ773243 (study PRJEB29015, sample SAMEA2737747) | human gut metagenome | biome: human gut; feature: human-associated habitat; material: faeces | place: China | collected 2012 ... | reverse complement strand
GCAAGCGCCACCTCCCCCGTATCGGGGGAGTCTGTCTCGCAGAGGGAGGTTTTTCTACACGCTGGGCTTCCCCCGCGGGGGAAGGCTTACTTATTTTTACTGGTTCTTCTTGCGGCCTTGCCGGAGGTTTTCTTCTCGGTCTGCGTCCGGGTCGGCTTGGCGGCGGCCTTCCTGGGCGCGGCCTTCGGCGTCGGGGCAGGGGTCTCCTTGTTCAGCAGGCGCTCGGGCACAGGGTCGAGCTTCCAGAGCTGGTTCTCGCCAAAGACATCCTGCCAGATCTGGGCCTGGGTGCCGTTCTCCACGCGCATTCCCACCAGGTCAATGACCTTATCGGCCAGGACGTTGCGCAGCTTGACCTTGCCGCCGCCCGCCTCCACGATCTGCCAGCGCTGACCCGCGCCCGCGGTCTGGGTCCACTGGTGGACCCAGGTGCCGTTGCAGACGCCGGACATGGCCAAGTCCATGACCTTGCCCGTAAAGCGGTTCCTGATGCGGTACTCGCCGTCCCCCGCTTCCACAAACTGCCACTGCTGCCAGGGCTGACCCTCGTAGCTCCACAGGCGGACGGACGCGCCGTTCTCGGTGTTGAAATCGGCCACTTCCAGCACGCGGCCATTGGCGGCGGCGATGGTATAATAGGCATCCGGGCGGATGACGGTCTGGGCTGATTTCCTCATGGTGAATCCTCCTTTTAGACAGAAAGCTGTACATTGTTCTGTCCGTTTTTTTCATTATAGCACAACTGCGGCGCGCTGTTTTACCAAAATTTTGCGGTACTGTTTGGGCAATCCGCCAAGCACTTGGCCGGACGGCGCATTTTTTGTCAGTTTTTGCGGCTGCCGCACTTGCATTTTTTGTGCATATATTATATTATAGGGTATATGCTTGTTTTACGGCCATGCGGTGGCCGCTGTGGGGGGAGAGTTCAGCCATGAGAATTGCCTTGATTGCCCACGATTCCCGCAAGGAATTGATGGCTCAGTTTTGCACTGCCTATGTGCGCATTTTGTCTGAGAATGACCTGATTGCCACGGGCGTGACCGGCAAAATCGTCCATGATGCCACCGGTCTGCCGGTGCGCACGCTGTATCCGGGAGGCCGCGGCGGTGCCGAGCAGATCGCTGCCATGATCGGCTGCGGCGAGGTGGACATGCTGCTGTTCTTCCGTGACCCCGTCGGTGCCAAGCCCGGCGAGCCGAACGACATGATGCTGCTGCGCCTGTGCGACATGCACACGATCCCTGTCGCCACAAACATCGCCACCGCGGAGGTTCTGATCCACGGTCTGGAGAGAGGCGACCTGGCCTGGATCGAGCTGCAGCGTGGTCGGAAATAACTAAAAAAGCAACGCCCTGTCTTGAAAAAGGCAGGGCGTTTTATTGTATGGCTGTAGGGGCGGGCATTGTCCGCCCGCCGGAGCTTCGCGGTAGCCGCAGGCTCCCGCGAGTCGTCGGGGAGGCCGACCCCTACAGTCTCTATAAATTACTGATACACGATCGCGCTCTTGACCCTGTTGGCGGCGTCGGCACCGGCCAGGATGCGGGCAAGCGCCAGCGCAAACGGGATGGCGGCACCGAGGGCCTCGCCGGTGACGATGCTGCCGTCGATGGTGAGGGGCAGTCCGGTGTAGCTGGCCCCTGCGGCGGTCAGGTCGGCGTCCATGCCGGGGTAGACCGTGGCCTTTTTGCCGTTCAGCACGCCGAACGCCGCCAGCGCGGTGGGCGCGGCGCAGATGGCGGCCACGACCTTACCCTCGGCGGCAAAGTCCCGGCAGACCCGGCGCACCGTGGCGTCGGCCTTCAGGTTGGGCACACCGGGGATGCCGCCGGGCAGGATGCAGGCGTCAAACACCGTGTAGTCCAGCTCCTCGGCCAGGGCGTCGGCCACAACGCTGATCTGGCGGGCACTCTTGACGATCTTCTCCCCGCCGACGGCGGCAATCGTGACCTCGACACCGGCGCGGCGCAGGATGTCCACGCAGAGCAGACCCTCGCACTCCTCAAGGCCGGGGGCAAAAAAGATAACAGCTTTAGACATATTAGCATCTCCTGTTCACTTAAAAGGATGGAACGCACGGGTGATGCGCCAGATGCCCGGCAGCGGGCTTTTGAGTCCGCGCAGGGTCTGCACCAGCCCGACGAGGGACAGTACATCCACCAGCAGCGTCAGGGTCAGGCCCAGCTCACTGCCGTGGGGCAGGAAGCCGACGCAAGCGCAGACCGTGGCCAGCGCCAGCACAACAAGGCCCTGATTCAGGTGGAATTTTACAAACTCATCGTGCCGCCATTTTGTGCAGGCGGGGATGAGGATGAGCACATTCAGATAGCACAACGCCGCCATCAGCTTAGCCGTGCGGGGCGGCTGCTCCGGCGCGGGTGCGGTTTGGGCGGGCTTGGCCGCCGGGGCCTGCGGAGCGGGGCGCTTTTTCTTTTTGCTTTTGTTTTGCTTTGCCACGGCTTACCTCCATCCGAACAGAAATGTAAAGCAGCGCCCCAGCTGACGCCGCCAGTCGGCCTCGCAGTGCCTGCCGTCCAGCTGGCAGTAGGGGTAGACCGTCGCGCCCCCGGCGGTCAGCAGGTTCGTGACCTCCAGCGCCTTGCCGGTGTACTGGGCCAGCGCGTGGCGGCCATTGCCCTCGCGCTCGCCCCAGCTGATATAGACCCGCGTGCCGGGAGCCAGCTTTGCTTTTTTGATGCCGGCCTTCACCTCGGTAAAGCTGAACCGCACCGACGGCGACAGGCAGGCCGCGCGGCTGAACGTCTCGTTATGCGCCGTGACGCCGTACAGGCTCATCAGCCCGCCCATGCTCGACCCGCCGATGGCTGTGTTCTCCCGGTCCGGCAGCGTGGGGTATTTTGCGTCGATGAGCGGCTTTAATTCTTGAACCATCCAGTCCAGATACGCCTTGCCGCGGCCCTTTATATCGTATTCCTGCCACACAAAGTCGTAGGGGCTGTACTCCTCAAGCCGGGCGTTGCCCTCATGGTTGCACTCCGGCGCAACGATGATGGCCTGCGGGTGGGCGTCCATGTATTCCTTCAGGCCCCAGCAGGTGCCGTAGGTCGCGGTAGAGTCAAAAAACAGGTTGTGCCCGTCAAACATGTACACAACGGGGTAGCGCCTGCCGGACGACTGCCAGTCATCGGGCAGGTAAACAAAGGTGTTGCGGTCCAGCCCAAACGGTGTGATGTGGGCGGTAAAATTTTCGACCATGGGTATCTCTCCCCTTTTTGCTGGTTTATTTATAATTGTAGCGCATTTGCATGGCTTTTTCAATCAAACGGATTGTTTTTTGCGGGGCAAAGTGCTAGAATTTTTACAATTCTGAGGAAAGAGGAGAGTATATCCATGGAACAAGCAATCCAATCGGTACAATCGTTTTTCAAGCGTAAGGACGTCGTGATCTCGGCGCACCGCTACGGCATCGACGCCATGGGCGCGATGGCGCAGGGACTGTTCGCCAGTCTGCTGATCGGCACGATCATCAAGACGCTGGGCCAGCAGCTGGGGCTGGCGTTTCTGGTCACGGCGGGCGGCTATGCGGCGGCAGTCGCGGGCCCGGCCATGGCCGCGTCCATCGGCTACGCGCTGCACGCGCCGCAGCTGGTGCTGTTCAGCCTGATCGCCGTGGGCGGCGCTGCCAATGAGCTGGGCGGCGCAGGCGGCCCCCTGGCCGTCTACCTGATCGCCATCATTGCCGCCGAGGTCGGCAAGCTGGTCAGCAAGGAAACGAAGATCGACATTCTCGTGACCCCTGCCGTCACAATTCTGGTGGGCGTCAGCCTGAGCGCGCTGTTTGCGCCGTCCATCGGCGCAGTGGCGTCCGCCGTGGGCAGCCTCATCATGTGGGCCACCGAGCTGCAGCCGCTTCTGATGGGCATTGTGGTTTCTGTGCTGGTCGGCATGGCGCTGACGCTTCCCATCTCCAGTGCGGCCATCTGCGCAGCGCTGGGCCTGACGGGTCTGGCCGGCGGTGCTGCCGTGGCGGGCTGCTGCGCCCAGATGGTGGGCTTTGCGGTCATGAGCTATAAGGAGAACGGCGTCGGCGGTCTCGTCAGCCAGGGTCTGGGCACCAGCATGCTGCAGATGCCCAACATCCTGCGCAACCCCCGCACCTGGATTCCCCCGACGCTGGCCGCGGCCATCACCGGCCCCATTGCCACCTGCCTGTTTCATCTGGAGATGAACGGTCCTGCCGTTTCCTCCGGCATGGGCACCTGCGGTCTGGTCGGCCAGATCGGCGTTTACACCGGCTGGATCGAGAGCGGCAAGGCCGTGACGGCCTTTGACTGGATCGGTCTGGTGCTGATCTGCTTTGTCCTGCCCGCCGTGCTGAGCACGATCTTCTGTGAGCTTCTGCGGAAGAAGGGGTGGATCAAAGAAGGGGATTTGAAGCTGTAAGTACAAAAAAGCTTCCCCCGCGGGGGAAGCTGTCACCGAAGGTGACGGATGAGGGGCGGCTTTTCCGCGATTGCCCGTGAACGGGCTGCAGCGGGAAGGCCGCCCCTCATCCGGCCTACGGCCACCTTCCCCCAAGGGGGAAGGCTTTTCCTTTTTTAGGCAATACCGCATAATTCTAAGTGCCGATACGGCGAGCGAGGTGCGGCAGCTGCTAAGCCAAAAGCGCAGATAATACTTTGTGTATTATCGAGCATTTTGGCAACGCAGATGCCGTGCCGCAGCCGCCGGAGCGGTGCTTAAGCCGTAAGGCGGGAATTGTGCGGTGTTGCCTTTACACAAACCCTCTCCAGGTCTCCTCGGCATCACTCTGGAACGCGCCCAGCTCATGGCAGAGCTTGAAGGCGCCGGGGCTGGCCTCGGGGTAGTCGCGCTCGGCGCGCTTGCAGTCCAGCACGCCCTGGCCGCTGCCCTCGGCCAGCATCGTAGCCAGATTGCGGGTCGATTTGTCCATCATCGTCCGGGTGCGGATACCCATGCTCACGCTCATACGGGCGGCGGCGCTCTGGCCGTGGGCCTCGGCCCCGATGGCGTCCAGCGCAGTGTGCGCAGCCTGATTGATGCGGCGGTACTCCCGCTTCTGGCGCAGCATCTCGTCCCTGAGCTTCTGGTCATGGGTCAGGCTCATCAGCTCGTCCAGCGTGTTCTTGCCCATCTCGGTGTTCTGCACGATCTCCTGTAGCATTTTTTCATTATCGCTCTGCATAACAAAATCCCCCTTGTGTACGTTTGGCGGTCAATGCCAGTATGTACACAAGGGGGATGTTTTATTCGGTTTACAGGCGCTGTTGTGCCAGAGAGAGCGTCATATCCCAGGAGGCCGTCTCGCCCCACTCGGCGGAGGCGATGGCCACGGTAAAGCTGCCGCGGCGGGACAACGAGATGTTGAACTCCCGGCGGGAGGCATTCATCGCCTCATGCACAGTCCGGGCCATCCGGGCGGCGGGCGTGCCGATGGTGACGATGGCAAAGAAGCCGTCATTCAGGCGGGCCAGCACAGCCTTGTCGTGGTCGGGGCCGACGACCAGCTGCAAAATGCCGGACGCCATGTTCAGGCAGCAGTTCGCGGCAGAGTCGCTCTCCTGCTCGCGCAGCTGCCAGTACTCATTCACGCGAACCATCACCACACCCACGGGCTTGCCGTCCAGCGCAGCGCGCTCGGCGCGGGGGCGGAATGCCTCATTCAGGTAGACGGAATTGTAAACGCCGGTCACATAGTCGCGGTGCAGGTCATCCTCCATCTGGCTCAGCGCGCGGGTGAAGGCACCCTCCGCGCCGTCGGCCTGCAGGTTGCGGGGCAGCGGCATCCCCAGCAGCAGTACGCAGGGCGTGTTCGCCACCGTAATGCCCTGGGCAATGACGGTGCGCAGACCGTCCGCGGCCTTTTCGATCTTCAACCCGCGGCCTGCGGCGTCCAGCGCGGGCATCGCAGCCACCTTATTCAGCGGCTGCAAAGTAGCCGGGTCCAGCAGACCCATGCAGGGGTCTGCGAGGGTCACGCTGTCAAACAGCTGCGCCAGAGCTGCCATCTCTGTTTGTAGCTCGTCAAGGGTGTAGTCCTGTTTCATGTTGCTTCCTAACCGCCGGATTTTCCGGCCTCGCACATCTCGGCTTTTACATAATACAGTTTTATTTTACCACAGTGAAAAAGATTTTCCAAGATTCCCACTGTACAAACTTTCTTCGTCAAACCGAGGAAATACCGTGCGAACTTCACAAATCACTTTGCTGCGCGGAAGTAGCGCTCCGTCAGGACGCGGATTTCAGCGGCCAGCGCAGGGGTCAGCTTTTTGGCATCGGCACGCCACTGCCAGTTGCCCTGTGCCTGGCCCGGGGTGTTCATGCGGGCGGCGGCGGTTTCCTCCAGCCAGTCGGCCATCGGGATGATCGCCAGCGCCGCAGTGCTGGCCAGCACGCCGCGCAGCATACCGCGCACGGTGCCCTCCTGCTTCGTCAGGGCAAAGTAGTCCACGACCTGCTTGCGCTGGGCGGCGGTCAGCTCCTCGGCAAACCAGCCGGTCAGGGTATTGTTATCGTGGGTGCCGGGGTAGGCCACGCAGTTGCGCGGGTAGTTGTGGGGCAGGTCAACGCTATCCTCACCGGTGAAGGCGAACTGCAGCACCTTCATGCCGGGGAAGCCGCTCTCCGCCAGCAGCTCGCGTACCGAGTCGAACATCTCGCCCAGATCCTCGGCCACGATGGGCAGGCTGCCCAGGGCGTTGTACAGTGCGCGGAACAGCTCCATGCGCGGGCCCTGCTCCCAGCGCCCGTTGCGGGCCGTCGTCTCCCCCGCCGGGATGGCCCAGTAGGTGTCAAAGCCGCGGAAGTGGTCAATGCGCAGGATGTCATAGATGGACAGCGCATGGCGGATGCGCAGGATCCACCACGCATAGCCGGTGCGGCGGTGGTAGTCCCAGTCGTAGAGCGGGTTGCCCCACAGCTGGCCGTCGGCGGCAAAGTAGTCCGGCGGGCAGCCTGCAACGCGGCGGGGCTTGCCCTCGGCGTCGGTCTCAAACAGCTCACGGCCCGCCCAGGCGTCGGCGGAGTCGGCGGCGACATAAATGGGAATATCGCCCATGATGGCGACGCCCTTCTCCTTGGCGTAGGCGTGCAGGGCACGCCACTGGCGGTCAAACTCATATTGCAGGAACGCCCAGAACTCGATCTCCCCGGCGTGTTCGGCCTTGAATTCAGCCAGCGCCTCCGGCTCACGCACGCGCAGGGCGCGGGGCCACTGCTGCCAGTCCACCATGCCGTTGGCCTCCTTGATGGCCATGTACAGGCAGTAGTCGGGCAGCCAGTCGCTGCTCAAAAACCGGAAGCGGTACCAGTCGTCGGGGTAGGGCGTCTCGTAGCCGGGCACGGGGCGCTTTTTCAGGAAGTTCGCGTAGGCTTTGCGCAGCACAGCGAAGCGCTTTTCGTAGAGGGTGCCGTAGTCCACATGAGCCGCGTCGCCGCCCCAGTTGATGGCAGCGTAGTCCTTTTTGGTCAGCAGGCCGTCGGCGGCCAGCAGGTCCAGATCAATAAAATAGGGGTTGCCCGCGAAGGCGGAGCAGCTCTGGTACGGGCTGTCGGCGTAGCCGGTGGGGCCGACGGGCAAAATCTGCCAGATGGTCTGCCCGGCCTTGGCCAGAAAGTCCACAAAGTCATGGGCCGGCTTGCCCATGCTGCCGATGCCATACCCGCCGGGCAGACTCGAGATCGGCATCAGAATGCCGCTGCAGCGTTTGAATTCCATAGTGTTTTTCCTCTTCTCTGTATGTATCGCCTTTCGGCGTTGTGTGCGGTTTGCGTTGCGATGGCTTCCCCCTCGGGGGGGGGAAGCTGTCCGCGGCCCCGCCCGCGGACTGATGAGGGGCGAGTTACCGTGGCCGCCCGTAAGCGGGATGTTGTGGGAAAGTTGCCCCTCATCCGGCCCTGCGGGGCCGCCTGCTCCCCTTCTGGCGCTACGCGCCACCTCCCCCGTACCGGGGGAGTCTGTCCCTCGGGGGAAGGCTTGGGGTCGTCTTACTCCGCCGCCCCCAGCGCGGCCAATGCACCATCCACAAAGGCGGTGCGCTCGGCCTTGGTGTGCTTTTCGCTGTCCTGCAGGGTCAACTCGTTGGCAGTCAGGGCCTCGGCGGCTGCAGTGTCCAGCGCCACGCCGGGCAGGATGCCCGTGCCGACCTGCTGCACCTGCATGGCCGTGACCGCCGTCGTGCCGGCAGCCGTGTTCCATGGCGTGACGACGCCCAGTGTCTCGGTCAGGGCGTCCTCTCCCGCGCCGTTGGAGTAGAGCCACAGCGCGGCGCTCTTGGCGGCCTTCAGGCCGTCGGCGCTTGTCCCGGCATTGATGGCAATACTGCCCACATCGGCCAGAACGGGGTAGTTCAGCAGCCCCTCGGCGTTGTAATCCTCGGCGGTCAGGTCGCTGTCGTCCAGCTGGCACTTAAACGGTACCAGCACCAGTCCGTTGCAGGTGTCTGCGCCGTACTCGGCCAGCAGGTCGGTCAGCTTGGCGCGGCGGAAGATCCCCTCCCCGCCGTCGGCGGCCATGTTATCCCATTCCAGCGTCACGGCGCTGTAGACGCCGTTCAGCGGGCCAGTCAGCGCGTCCGCCGTGTAGGTGCCATCGGCGGCCAGCAGCGCCGCCGTGTAGCCGGACGCGCGGTCCAGCGGCGCGGCAAAGACACCGGTGGCTGTAAGGCTGCCGGGGCGTGCGTCGGGCAGGGTGTAGTCCGTGCCACTCAGGGTCACCGTGGCGGCCTTCGGCTCGGCCATCCAGGCGGAAAGCGTCTCGACAAAGTCGCTCCACTCCTCCCAGTTTGCGGTCTGCAGGGCCGCCGCAGCGCCGTCGCCCAGCAGGGCGTTCAGCACATCGGCGCGCGCCCAGTAGCCGTACAGGCTGCGGCCCAGCGGCAGGGCATTGGCGTTCTCGGTAATACCGGCGCGGGCGGCAGCGGCGGCCAGCAGTGTGTCGCTCGTCACATCCAGCAGACTGCCGCCCGGCGCGTGGTCGGTCAGCAGCAGGTCTGCCGACGCGGCTTCGCCGGTCAGCGTCAGCGCAACGCCCTGCGCCTCCGCGTAGGCCTGTACCGCCGGGGCCAGCGAGGCTGAAGTGTAAACTTTCAGCGTCTGGGGCGCGGCAGCGGCGGCGGTTTCAATCGTAGCGGTGTTCTCGGCGGGCAGCGCTGCAGCACAGCCTGCCAGCAGCAGCGCGGGCAGAGCCAGCGCCGCAGATTTGATTTTTTGCATGAAGCAGTTTTCCCTCGCAAATGGTTGTAAAAATTCAGTCTAACCTTTATTATATAGGATAAGATGGTTTTTTTCTACACCTGTTTTATGTTATAATAAGAAAAATCGCAAAAATTTAAGGGAGCGTTTCTTTCTGTGACAGAAAAATTATACGAAGTAGATTCCTATGTGCAAAATTTCACCGCGCAGGTCGTAAGCTGCACCCCCGTGCCCGGCGGCTTTGCGGTGGTGCTGGACCGCACGGCCTTCTTCCCCGAGGGCGGCGGCCAGCCCTGTGACACCGGGCGGCTTGGCGGCGCGCGGGTGCTGGCCGTGCATACCGACGGCGAGACCATCACCCACACGACGGACGCACCGCTGACCGCGGGCGAGACCGTGGACGGCTGCCTTGACTGGCCCGCGCGGCTGGATGCCATGCAGCAGCACACCGGCGAGCATATCCTGAGCGGCGCGCTGCACCGGCTGTTCGGGGCCGAGAACGTGGGGTTCCACATCGGCAGCCCGTATGTGCGGATGGACACAAGCATCCCGCTGACGCAGGAACAGCTGGCACAGGCCGAGGCCGAGGCCAACGCCGCCGTGCGCGCGGACACACCCGTACACTGCTGGGTGCCTGACCCGGAGACGCTGGCCCGCACCGACTACCGCAGCAAAAAGGAGCTGACCGGCGACGTGCGGCTGGTCGAGGCCGGCGGCGACTGCTGCGCCTGCTGCGGCACCCACCTGACCCGCACCGGCGAGGTCGGGCTGATCAAAATCATCTCCTTTGCCCACTACAAGAGCGGGATGCGGCTGGCCGTGGCCTGCGGGCAGCGCGCTTACGACGCGGTAGCGGGCATCTGGGCCGACACCGAGGCCGCCGGGCGGCTGCTGTCCAGCCCTGTCGGCTCGCTGACGCCCGCTCTGGAACGGCTGCAAAACGGCGAGACTGCCTTAAAGGCCCGGCTGGCCGCGCTGCAAAACACGCTGGCTGCTGCCTGCGCGGAGGCTGCTGCGCCCGGCACCCCCGCCGTCTTATGGGTGGACGGTGCCGACGGCGACGGCCTGCGCCGCGTGGCGATGGCAATCATCGCCAAAACCAACGCCCCCTGCTGCACGCTGGGCCCGGGCGGGCAGGGCCTTGCCTACGCGCTGGCCGCCGCCCCCGGCGGCGATGTGCGGGAAACCTGCAAGGCGCTGAACGCCGCCTATCAGGGCCGCGGCGGCGGCAAGCCCGGCTTCTGTCAGGGGAGTTTGGCGGAAGGCAGTTTTGAACAAGTCAAGGCGTTTTTGTTGAAAAGCCTTCTCCTTCGGGAGAAGGTGGCCGAGGCCCCGACCGAGGCCGGATGAGGGCAGAGCTTTCGAGACTGCCCGGCAGCGGGCAATACGGCAGACTCTCCCCTCATCAGTCCGCTTCGCGGACAGCTTCTCCCCCAAGGGAGAAGCCCTTACTCTACAACCACACAAGGAGACCTCATTATGCGCATGCGTTTTAAACCCTACGCACGGCCGGAGCTGCTGGCCTGCGATTTCCATGTCCATGAGCCGCTGACCCACGGCGGCCACTGGCATGAGCTTTACGCCCGGCCCGACCAGCCGTGGCATCTTGAGCTTGGCTGCGGCAAGGGCGGCTTTCTGGCCCAGATCGCCCCGGCCCACCCGGACAGCAACTATTTAGGCATCGACATCACCGACAAGGTGCTGATTTTGGCCAAGCGCAAGGTCGAGGCTGCCTACGCCGCGCGCGGGATCCCCGCCGACAACGTGAAAATTGCCAGCCTTGACATTGAGCGCCTCGGCAATGCCTTCACGCCGGAGGACCGTGTTTCGCGCATCTACATCAATTTCTGCAACCCGTGGAGCAAGAATGCGGGCAGCAACAAGCACCGCCTGACCCACCCGCGCCAGCTTTTGCAGTACCGCCAACTGATGGACAAGGGTGCGGAGATCTGGTTCAAGACCGACGACGACGACCTGTTCCGCGACAGCCTTTCCTACTTCCCCGCCGCCGGGTTTGAGATCACCTGGCAGACCTTCGACCTGCACAAAAACGAGCCGGACTGGAACCTGCGCACCGAGCACGAGGGCATGTTCAGCGAGCAGGGCATCCCCATCAAGGCGCTGATCGCCCGCAAGGGACCCGACAGCACCGTGACCTGGGTGGAGCCGAAGGCGCTGGCCAAACAGCAGGAGGCCGAAGATGACGCCGACTGAATTTGCCGTTAAAACGCTGTATTGGTTCTTCCTGTATGGCTTCATCGGTTGGGGCGTCGAGGTCGTCTATGCCGCCATCAAGACGCACAAGCTCGTCAACCGCGGGTTCCTCTGCGGGCCGATCTGCCCGATCTACGGCTTTGGCATGGTGGGGCTGATCTACAGCGTCAGCCTGATCCCGATGCCGGACAGCGGCAGCACGAGCGCGGTCGCCATCTTTTTCATCGGTATGATCCTGACCACCGCCATCGAGCTGGTCGGCGGCTGGGCACTGTTTAAAATCTACCACATCCGCTGGTGGGACTACTCCAACATGAAGTTCAACCTCGGTGGGTACATCTGCCCGCAATTCTCGCTGCTGTGGGGTCTGGGCAGCGTGCTGATGATCAAGGTCGTCCACCCGCTCTTAGCCCGCGGCTCCAGCCCGATGCCGTTCAACATCATGCTGATCGTGGACGTTGTGCTGTTGGTTTTGTTTGTTGTGGACGTTGCGGCCTCCACCGCTGCGGCCATTGGCCTGAACAAGTACCTGCGCGAAATTGACGAGCTGCGCGCCAAGCTGCGCGTGACCAGCGACAAGCTGACCACCGTGCTGGGCACCGGCGCCATGACCGCCGACACGATTCTGGACGAGCAGAAGCTGCAGCTGGCCCTGGCCAAGCTGGAGGGCCGCGAGAACGCCGACGTGCTGCGCGCCGAGCTGACGATCCGTGCGGCTGCCCTGCGCGAGAAGCTGACCTCCGCCGAGCACGACCACCTTGGTACCCGCCGTCTGCTGCGCGCCTTCCCTGACATGAAGAGCCTGAACTACGCGGACACGCTGGCCGCGACCCGCGCCGCCATGCTCCGCCTGCGGGAGCTGGCTGCTGCCGCGAAGGACGCCGCCAGAGAGACCGCCGCCAACGCGAAGGAGAAAATCAAGAAGGCATAGGCAACACCGCATAATATTTTATCAACAAAGCCGCCCGGGTTTGTGGAAAACCCGGGCGGCTTTGTTGTATGTATGCAGGGGCCGGGCATACCCGGCCCTGCCGTGCAAGGCTAACGGGCACTTGCAGGAAGGCCGCGGGCCGCATATATGCGGCCCCTGCCCTATGCCCCTCACGCCTTCTTCTTATCAAATGCGATCTGCAGCACCAGCCAGGCCGCGACAAGGCAGACCACCGAGATCAGCCCCAGCATCTGCCAGGAGTGGGTCAGGTTTTCCACCGTGGCGTCGTACATCGGGCCGTCCAGACCTGCCTGCAGCCAAGCCATACGGCTGTTCAGGTCGGTGGATGCGCCCAGCGCGCCCATGCCCCAGCGGCAGACGATGATGTTGGAGATCGTCGCCGCCGCGCCCGTCACGGTGAACATGATGTTGCTGAAAACGACCTGCCCGATCATAAGCACCAGCACGGCCAGTATCGCGCTCTCGCCGCTGGTGAACAGCGCCGAGATCAGCAGGCCGATGCAGCTGGACGAGAACATCGTCAGCAGAACCGTGATAAAGATTTCCATATCCGTTTCCAGCAGCAGGTGGTTCTGCGGCACATGCACGATGGAAACAAAGCCGAAGGCCAGGATAGCCGCCTGCAAAACCTCGACCAGCAGCAGCACCGCCGCCTTGCTCAGCACGACTGCGGGCAGGCTGACGCCGACGGATGCCTCGCGCAGGATGATCTCGCGCTCCCTGCAGATCTCGCGGTAGGAGTTCAGCGTGCCCATAAACGTCGCCATAGCGGCTAAAATAAAGAGCGCCGTACGGCTGCCGATGTTGACAAGGTTCGAGGTAAAGCAGTTCGGGTCCGCCGTCAGCTTGACGACCAGCACCATGAACGGCGACTGCAGCGTCAGGCTGGCCAGCAGCAGCTTATCGTTCCAAATCAGCTGTAAATTGCGTTCAACCAGAACCACGAACTGGCGCAGGAATTTCAAAAATTTTACTGGCTGCATCGCTTGTCTGCCTCCTGCGCTGCCTCCGGGCAGACCGCCAGCAGGCGGTTGAACTCGGGGGTCGTAAAGTATTTTTCACGGTAGTGCTCGATCTGCGCGGGGTCGCGCAGCTTTTCAAAAATGTCGCTCGTCATCTCAACGTCAAAGTACTCGTTCAGCTTTTCGGGCGCACCGTAGTAGCACAGCACGCCGCCGACGCCCAAAAACGCGATTTTGTCGCAGAGGTTGATGTTGGACATGTTGTGGGTGACCATCAGCACCGTGCAGTTCTGGTGGCTCAGGCGGCGGCACAGCTCCATCATGCTGCGGTCCAAATCGGGCGAAAGGCCGCTCGTCGGCTCGTCCAGGATCAGCAAACGCGGGTTCGCCAGCAGCTCCATGGCGATGGAAACACGCTTTTTCTGACCGCCGGACAGCTTGGAGATAAACGTCTTTTCACGCCCCTGCAGATCGACAGCCTCAATGGCGTGGGCCACGGCGGCGGCGATCTCGGCGCGGGTCGCATCGTGGGCAATGCGCAGCTTGGCCGTGTAGGTCAGGCTCTGCTCCACGGTCAGGTTGTCGTGCATGATGTCCTTCTGCGGCACGTAACCGAGCGCGGCCTCAAAGGCGTTGCGGTTGGAGCGGGTGTCCAGCCCGTCAAACTTTACGCTGCCCGCCGTGCAGGGGGCCGTGCCCGTGATGCAGGTCAGCAGGCTCGATTTGCCCGTGCCGGAGCCGCCCACCAGTACGACAAAGCTGTTGGGCTCGACCTGCAGGCTTGTGCCGTCCACGATGTTCAGCGGCTTGCCGGTGTTGGCATTTTTAACCGTTTTGTATACATTTACAAGCTGTATGCTTATACCGCTCTGGTGGGCATGATAGTGGAGCATCCCGCCCGTGAAGGCAAAAACCTGCGCAGGCACGTTGATGACTGCGCCGTTGCGCAGCACCGTGCGGGTCACGCGGACGCCGTCCACATAGGTGCCGTTCGTCGAGCCGAGGTCATGCAGCTCGTAGTGGCCGTCCTTGTACAAAATCTCGCAGTGATGGCGGGAGACGCGGTCATTGACGAGCTTGATGTCGCAGTCGTCGCCGCGCCCGATGAGTACGCGGCGCTTGCGGCGGATGTCTGTCTCGCGCAGGACAGCGTCGGTGGTCTGCTCCTTTTTCGGGGCCATGCCATCGCCCTGCACGCTGGTGATCTCCTCGACGCGGAAGGTGATCTCCTGCGTGTCCGCGTCGCCGTCGGTGTTCAGGCCGACGACGTCGCCGCTCTGCAAAATACTCGTCTCGCCGGGCTCAAGATAGCGGTTGTTGTACCAGGTGCGGTAGTCGCTGCCGCCGTCGGTGACGCCCCACTGACCGTCCGCAAAGCTGACGGTGAACTGGTGGTCGCCGACGTTGTTGCGGCGCAGCACGTACTCGCACTGGGCGCTGCGCCCAAAGCGGTAGCTGCCCGCGGGCAGCGTGATGCGCTGCTTATTGCGCAGCTCGGTGATCAAAATTACGATCTCGCTCGTCATGGCGCGCCCCCTTACCAGTGGAACTCCGCGCCGCAGAACGGCACAAATTTCATCGCTGCACCGCCCATGCGCAGCGTCTCGCCGCCGGTGAGCGGCTGGGGCGTGAGCACGGCGTCCCCACACAGATAGCACAGCTCCTGCGACGAGCCGGGCAGCAGGGTGAAGGCAGACTTCTCCTCATCGTAGACCAGCACCGCCCGGCGGGTGCTCAGCGGGGCGTCGGCGCTCAGGGTCACAGGCGTGCCGTCGGCGTCCAGTCCCAGGAAGCTGCGGCCCACACCCAGACGCAGATCGCGCCCCTTGGCCGGGCCGTCCAGCACAACGAGCCAACCCGTAACCGGCCCTGCCGGGGCCGCTGTCTCCACCGCAGCGGGCTGCTCGGCCTCGCCCGTGCGGACGATGGAACGATCCCTGAGCAGGTCGGTGTTGCAGTAGGGGCATTCCGGGTATTTGTCACTGTCGTAGAAGTGACCGTTTTCGCATTTTGTCAGTTTCATGGTAAAGTGGCTCCTTTGGGAGGGGGTGAACGGGTGGTTGGTGTGAGGCGGCACGTTGGCGGCAGTCGGCCGGGAGGCTGCGGAGGGGTCAAGACCCCTCCCTACGGAATGAGCCATAAAAGGGATATGGCGGTAAGTGTCGGGCCGGGCATGCCCGGCCCCTACAGACTGCTGTTTCCGGCAGCGGGGGTTCGGGGGCGCTTGGCGGCGCACAACGAGCGCCGCCAGTTTGCTACGCAAACCCGCTCGTGCGGTTGTTTGCCCCGCAGGGGCAAACATTGCTCGCTCCCCAGTTTCGCTGCGCTCAACTGTGGCCCCGCGCTCGCAACCCCGCAACACCCGAATTTAAGGTGGAGGAAGGGGCGGGGGCGTTAAGAACGAAAAGTAAT
>ERZ773243.2409-NODE-2409-length-15894-cov-14.024118_pt1 | contig 15894 bp, 15 predicted proteins | sample MGYA00580520_ERZ773243 | MGnify/ENA primary metagenome ERZ773243 (study PRJEB29015, sample SAMEA2737747) | human gut metagenome | biome: human gut; feature: human-associated habitat; material: faeces | place: China | collected 2012 ... | reverse complement strand
TGTGCACGCCGCCATCTCCAAGCGGCCGGACACCACCCCGCTGACCGGCCTGCTGCAAGAACAGGGCGACGCCATTTTTGCAGACTGCGATTCCATTGCGCTGGAACTGGACCTCGAAAAAGAAACGGTGAAGCAGACCCTGCGCTACGCCAAAAAGTACGGCAAAAAGGTGTTTGCCGTGGTCTCCAACATGAGCATTGCCATGGAGCGGCGGGATTTTTTGCAGCAGATCGATTGTTTCGTCTGCAACCAGCAGGAGGCCGGGCTGCTGTTCTCGGACGACTACGACCACCTCTCCCCGGACGAGATGTGCCGGGTGCTCACGGGCAACGTGCGCAGCGCCAACATTCCCAGTATGGTGGTGACCATGGGCGGGCAGGGCGCGGTATACGCCTGTGCGGACGGTGACTGCGGCATCGTACCCGCCAAAAAGGTGGACGTTATGGACACCACCGGTGCGGGGGACGCCTTCTTTGCCGGCACGGTCATCGGCCTGACTTACGGCAAAACGCTGGCAGAATCCTGCGAGATCGGCAGCCGTCTTGCCGCTTCGGTCATCTGCATCACCGAGAACGTCTGTCCCCGCTTCCGCCCGCAGGAGTTCGGGCTGGATGTGCCGGTGATGGATTAACGGTTGGATTTTTGCGAAAAAACGCATTTTCCCCCTTGACAGAAGCGGCAGTTTCTGGTATCAATAAAAATGATAAAGGGGAGTAAAGGGCAGCCCGCCGGTCAAGGCTTTTTTCCGGCAGGCCGCTGCATGGCAGCGTCATCACGGCAGCAATGCCCGATGTCATGTGTTCGCTTGAGACTTTTGTCACAGATCTTACGCTGTGGCAAGGGTCTCTTTTTTCTTGCCGCAGCATCAGAACAAAAGGAGGCAGAAAAACAATATGAATTTCTGGAACACATTCGCCGCGCTCTTTTCAAACTTCGGGGCGCTGACATGGCAGATGGTGGTCATGTGGGGCATCGGTGCCCTGCTCATTTACCTTGCCATCGTCAAAAAGATGGAGCCCAGTCTGCTGCTGCCCATGGGGTTCGGTGCCATTCTGGTCAACCTTCCCGCATCCGGTGCCATCACGCAGGGAGACACCGTTGGCCCCATCTCTGCCCTGTTTGAGGCAGGTATGTCCAACGAGCTGTTCCCGCTGCTGCTGTTCATCGGCATCGGTGCCATGATCGATTTTGGCCCGCTGCTGGAAAAGCCGTGGCTGATGCTCTTTGGCGCGGCGGCCCAGTTCGGCATCTTTTTTACCCTGTTTCTGGCAGGCTTCTTCTTTGACCTGCGGGATGCTGCCTCCATCGCTGTCATCGGTGCGGCAGACGGCCCCACCGCCATTTTCGTGGCCAACACGCTCAACTCCCAGTACCTCGGTGCCATTATGGTGGCAGCCTACAGCTACATGGCGCTGGTGCCCATCGTGCAGCCGCCCGTGATCCGGCTGCTGACCACGCAGAAGGAGCGCCGCATCCGGATGTCCTATGAAAAGGGCAGTGTTTCCCAGCTGACCAAGATCCTGTTCCCCATCGTGGTCACGATCATTGCAGGCATGGTGGCTCCGGCCAGTGTGGCGCTGGTGGGCTTTTTGATGTTCGGCAACCTGCTGCGGGAGTGCGGGGTGCTGAATGCGCTGAGCGAGACCGCCCAGAATGTGCTGGCAAACCTCATCACCATCGTGCTGGGCCTGACCGTTGCCGGGCAGATGACCGCCGACAAGTTCGTGCGGCCCGACACCCTGCTCATCCTTGCACTGGGCCTGGTGGCCTTCGTCTTTGATACGGCAGGCGGCGTACTGTTTGCAAAGCTGCTGAACCTTTTCCGGCCGGAGGGCAAAAAGCTGAATCCCATGATCGGCGCGGCCGGCATCTCGGCCTTCCCCATGAGCGGCCGTGTGGTCAACAAGATGGGCCTGGAAGAGGACAACCAGAATTTCCTGCTGATGTATTCCATCAGCGTCAATGTTTCGGGACAGATCGCGTCCGTCATTGCAGGCGGCCTGATCCTGACCCTGATGGCTTAACGGAGGTGATCGCATGCTTCATCTTACTTCGTGGATGACCACGCTGCCGATGATGCTGATCGGGATGGTCGGCATCATCCTTGTCATCGGCATCATTGTTCTGGCAGTGATGCTGCTCAACCGGCTGACGGGCCGGAAATAAAAGAAAAAGGCGATGCAGCTGTTCAAAACTGCATCGCCTTTTTGCTTGTGTAAAATTACAGGGCCTGGATGGCGGCCTTGATGCGCTGGGCAGCGACCTTGGTCTTTTCGGCATCGCCGAAGGCGGTCAGGCGGAAGTAGCCCTCGCCGCACTCGCCGAAGCCGACACCCGGGGTGCCGACCACGCCGCAGTTCTCCAGCAGCCAGTCGAAGAACTCCCAGCTCTTCATGCCGCCGGGGCAGCGCAGCCAGATGTAGGGGCTGTTCTTGCCGCCGCAGTACCACACGCCGCACTCGTCCAGCGCGTCAGCAATGACCTTGGCGTTCTGGCGGTAGTAATCGAGGTTGGCCTGGATCTCAGCCATGCCGCTCTCGGTGAACACGGCGGCAGCAGCGCGCTGAACGACGTAGGGCACGCCGTTGAACTTGGTGGTCTGGCGGCGCAGCCACAGCTTGTTCAGGTTCATGCCCTCGCGCTCCAGCTCGTGGGGCACGATGGTGTAGCCGCAGCGGGTGCCGGTGAAGCCTGCGATCTTGGAGAAGGAGCAGATCTCAATGGCGCACTCGCGGGCACCCTCCACCTCAAAGATGCTGCGTGCCAGAGCGGGATCGGTGATGAAGCACTCGTAGGCGGCATCGTACAGGATAACGGCGTTGTTCTTTTTGGCGTAGTCCACCCAGGCCTTGAGCTGCTCGCGGGTGTAGGCGGCACCGGTGGGGTTGTTGGGGCTGCAGATGTAGATGATGTCAGCCTTCACGCTGTCATCGGGCATCCCCAGGAAGCCGTTCTCCTGGCTGGTGCGGCCGTAAATGATCTTGCGGCCGTCGGTTACGTTGTCGTCCACATAGGTGGGGTACACGGGGTCCGGAACCAGAACGGTGTTGTCCACATCAAACAGGCCCAGCATGTTGGCCAGGTCGCTCTTGGCACCGTCGGAGATAAAGATCTCGTCCTCAGCCAGCTGGGTGCCGCGGCCTGCGTAGTAGCCCTGAATGGCCTGCTTCAGGAACGGATAGCCCTGCTCGGGGCCGTAGCCGTGGAAGCCCTCCTTGGTGCCCATCTCAGTGGCGGCATCCTGCATGGCGGTGACCACGCACTTTGCCAGAGGCTGGGTCACATCGCCGATGCCCAGGCGGATGATCTCTTTTTCGGGGTGTGCTTCCTGATAGGCGGCCACCTTGTGGGCAATGTCCACGAACAGGTAGCTTGCCTTCAGCTCGCCGTAATGGTGATTCATTTTCATAAGTTGTTCCCTCACTTTATAAGATTGCCCGCCCTCTCAGGCCGCTTCGCGTCCAGCTCTCCCAAAGGGAGAGGTGGCATTGCAAAGCAATGACGGAGAGGGCGAGGATGTTAAACTTCCGCAACTCCCTCGTACACCGTGACAGCGCTGCCGGTCATCAGCAGCTGCCTGCCCGGCAGCACCCGGATGACCAGCTCACCGCCGCGCAGCTGCACATGGATATCCTGCCCGGCGGGGCAGATGCCCAGCTCGGTCAGAGCCGCCACGGTGGCGCAGGTGCCGGTGCCGCAGGCCCAGGTCTCGCCGCTGCCGCGTTCCCACACCCGCATCTTCAGGCGGGCGGCATCCACCACCTGCACGAACTCGGTGTTGATGCGCTCCGGGAAGTTGGCGTGATGCTCGAACGCCGGGCCGATGGCTTCCAGCTTCAGGCTGTCCACATCCTCCACTACGGTCACGCAGTGGGGGTTGCCCACGCTGATGCAGGTCACCTTCCACACTTTTCCCTCTACGGTGAGCGGCTGATCCACCAGCGGGCCTTCGCCCATGTGGATGGCAGGCAGGTCAGCCGGCAGGGTGCTGTAAGCGCCCATCTCCACCTGCCACAGCTGTGCGCCCTGCCGGGTGATGCGCTTGACACCGCTGTTGGTGTCGATGGTCAGGACAGGCTTTTCCACCCCGTGGGTGTAGAGCCACTCGGCCACACAGCGCACGCCGTTGCCGCACATCTGGGCCTCGCTGCCGTCCGCGTTGAAGATGCGCATCCGGCCATCGGCCCCGGGGGTCACAGGGGCGCAGATGCAGATGATGCCGTCCGCACCCACGGAAAAATGCCGGGCAGAGAGCCGCTGTGCAAGCGCGGCAATGTCTGCGGGCACACCGGATGCACGGCAGTCCAGATAGATGTAATCATTGGCACAGCCCTGCATCTTGGTAAATGACAATTTCATGGAGCATTCTCCTTTACAGGCGGGACCTCTGCGGCCATGCTGATGCAGCACGGCTGAGAGGTTTGGTTCGTCACATATAATCATAAGAATCAAACGGGCTTCTGTCAAGCAAAAAAGAGGGCTTTGTGCAATTTTCATCGGTTTTTTCTGCCCGTAAAGGGCCGGAATGCAAAACAGGGCTTGACAAGATACGGCCCATGGGATATAAAAAGAGAGAGTGCTTTTGCGCGCCGGAGAGGGCGTGCAGGCAGAGAAGAAAGAATCATTGACAAAAGGAGACCGCGACGATGGATACTTTTGAAAAGATCCGTGCACTGCTGGCAGAGCAGCTGGATATTGACCCTGCTAAGATCACGATGGAGAGCGACATTATGAGTGATTTCGAGGCCGACAGCCTGGATATCGTGGACATGGTGATGACGCTGGAGGATGAGTTTGGCATTGAGGTGCCGGACGATGCCATCGAGAATCTGCGCACCGTGGGCGACGTGGTGGAATTTGTGGACAGCCACAAGGGCTGATAACAGTTTTGCAAAAAGGCCCCGCACCCGCAGCGCTGCACACGGCGGCGCTGCAGCGGGGCTTTTAATATGAGCTCGTGCGGAACGGCTGGAACACAGGCGTTTGGCGCACGGCTTAGGAGGATATAACAAAATGGCAAAAGACAACAAGAAGCTTGTGCAGGCGATCACCAGCCAGGAAGAAAACTTTGCACAGTGGTACACCGACATCTGCGTCAAGGCAGAGCTGGTGGAGTACTCCAGTGTCAAGGGCTTCATCATCCTGCGCCCCTATGGTCAGGCCATCTGGGAGCTGATCCAGAAGGACATGGATGCCCGGTTCAAGGCAACCGGCCACGAGAATGTGGCCATGCCCGTGCTGATCCCCGAGAGCCTGCTGCAGAAGGAAGGCGAGCTGGTCAATGGCTTCGCGCCGGAGGTGGCGTGGGTCACGATGGGCGGCTCCGACAAGCTGGAAGAGCGCCTGGCGGTGCGTCCCACCAGCGAGACCATGTTCTGTGACCACTGGTCCCGCGTGCTGCACAGCTACCGTGAGCTGCCCATGAAGTACAACCAGTGGTGCAGCGTGGTGCGCTGGGAAAAGACCACCCGTCCCTTCCTGCGCAGCCGTGAGTTCTGGTGGCAGGAAGGCCACACCATCCACGAGACTGCCGCCGAGGCCGAGGCTGAGACCCAGCAGCAGCTGAACTGTTACGCGGATGTCTGCGAGCAGGATCTGGCCATCCCTGTTGTCAAGGGCCGCAAGACCGATAAGGAGAAGTTTGCCGGTGCTGAGGCTACCTATACCATCGAAGCCATGATGAAGGACGGCAAGGCCCTGCAGAGCGGCACCAGCCATTACTTCGGCGATAAGTTCAGCAAGGCTTACGACGTGACCTTTACCGGCCGCGACAACCAGCTGCATCACCCGTTCCAGACCAGCTGGGGCGTTTCCACCCGTCTGGTGGGTGCCATCATTATGACCCACGGCGATGACGACGGCCTGATCCTGCCTCCGGCAGTGGCCCCCATCCAGGTCGTGGTCGTGCCCATCGCCGCCCACAAGCCCGGCGTTTCCGAGAAGGCCGCTGAGCTGGCTGAGAAGATCAGCAAGTATGCCCGCGTCAAGCTGGACGACAGCGACAACGCCCCCGGCTGGAAGTTCTCCCAGTGGGAGATGAAGGGCGTGCCCCTGCGCCTGGAGATCGGCCCCAAGGATCTGGAAAAGAACCAGTGCGTGCTGGTCCGCCGCGACACCCGTGAAAAGATCTTCGTGAGCCTGGACGAGCTGGAGACCGCGATCCCGGCCCAGCTGGAGGCCCTGCGCAAGGATCTGTACGAGCGTGCCCTCGCCAACCGTGAGAAGCGCACCTGGGCAGCCACCACCATGGAAGAGGTCAAGGAGCTGGCCAAGGCCAACACCGGCTACATCAAGACCATGTGGTGCGGCGACCTGGCCTGCGAGATGAAGATGAAGGAAGAGGCTGGCCTGTCCAGCCGCTGCATGCCCTTTGAGCAGGAGCACATCAGCGATGTCTGCCCCTGCTGCGGCAAGCCCGCCAGCAAGATGGTCTACTGGGGCGTGGCCTACTAAGCCGCCCCACAGTCAGAGCCTGATCCGATGAAAAAAGCAGCTTTCCCGTCCAAACGGGAAAGCTGTTTTTTTGTATCTGCCTATTGACAATCATGTGCCTACTGTATATACTGTGAATATACAGATGCAACGGAGGCGGCAGACATGAATCTTTTCATCGATAACAAGAGCGGCGCACCCATCTACGAGCAGCTCTACACCCAGATCAAGAACCAGATTTTGAGCGGGGAACTGCAGCCGGAGGAAGCTATGCCGTCCATCCGGGGGCTGGCGCGGGATCTGCGCATCAGTGTTATTACTACAAAGCGGGCCTACGATGAGCTGGAACAGGAGGGTTTTTTGTATGCGGTGCCCGCCAAAGGCTTTTTCGTGGCGGCGAAGAACACCGAGCTGCTCCGGGAAGAAAACCTGAAAAAAATCGAAGCACACCTGACGGAAGCCGTCCGGCTGGCGGCTCCCTGCGGGCTGACCAAACAGGAACTGACCGAAATGTTGGAATTGCTGTGGGAGGAATGAACCATGAACGCATTAGAACTGCACGGCCTTGAAAAGCACTACCCGGATTTTGCGCTGGGGCCCATTGATCTGGAACTGCCCGGCGGCACAGTCTGCGGGCTGATCGGCGAGAACGGCGCGGGTAAGAGCACGACCATTAAGCTGATCCTGGACATGATCGACCGGGAGGCAGGTACCGTGAAGCTGTTCGGGCAGGAGGAAATCACTCCGCTTGCCAAGGCCGATATCGGTGTGGTGCTGGGCGGCGAGGGCATCCCCACCTGCCTGACCGCGCCGCAGGTGGGGAAAGTGATGGCGGGCATCTATCCCAATTGGGATGCCGCCGCCTACGCCGACTGGTGCCGCCGCTTTGACCTTCCGGAGAACAAGAAGTACGGCGACTACTCCACCGGCATGAAGATGAAGCAGTGCCTTGCCGTGGCATTTTCTCATCACCCCAAGCTGCTGCTGTTGGACGAAGCCACCAGCGGCCTGGACCCGGTGGTGCGGGATGAGCTCATCGATCTGCTGCTGGACTTTGTACGGGACGAGGATCACGCGATTTTGATCTCGTCTCACATCGTCAGCGATTTGGAAAAGCTCTGCGATACCATTGCCTTTCTGCACAAGGGGAAGCTCCTGCTCTGTGAGGACAAGGACACGCTACGGGAGGAGTACGCCCTTTGGCACGGCACTGCCGGGCAATTGGAGGAGCTGGACAGGAACGCCGTCGTCAGCCATCGGGTGACAGCCTACGGGGCCGAGGCACTGGTGAAAAGGGAACTTGTCCCGTTGGGCAGCACCCTGACACCGGTGAGCATCGAAGAACTGTTCGTTTTGATGGTGAAAGGGGAGAATATGCGATGAAAGGTTTGCTGTTGAAGGATTGGTATCAGGTCAGAACCAGTATGAAAACCATGTACCTGTCGGTTGCATTTGTGCTGGTGATCTGGGTGTTCAGCACATCGAGCGCCTATGTGTTCCCGGTGAGTTATGCGGCCGTTTTTCTGGGCATCTTGCCGATAAACCTGCTTGCCTACGACCAGAGTGTCGGTTGGGTGGAGTATGGCCGGACGCTTCCGGTGAGCAAAAAGACGCTGGTGGCGGAAAAGTACCTCATTGGTCTGTTCTGCGCTGCGGCGGCTGTTGTGATCGGAGGACTGTTCGTAACGGTGATCCCTCTGCGCACCGGAACGGCTCCGGACAAGGATGTGCTGTCCCTGCTGGCGGGCAGTGTGTGTGCCATCCTGCTGATCAACGGTATTTCTCTGCCGCTGCTGTACCGCTTTGGGGCAGAAAAAGCCAGCATGATCTATATCCTGACCTTTGTCGGACTGGGTGCCCTGCTGGGCGGCGGCGGTGCCGTGATGGATGAACTGCAGCAGAACGGCCCGGGAAGTGTGCCGCTGCCTGTGCCCCTCTGGCTGGCCGCAGTGCTTCTGCTGGCGGTACTGGCCCTGTATGCTGTGTCCTGGCGGGTGTCGGTGGCATGGTATGGAAAGTATAAGAAGTAGGCTCTTCTTTGTGCAATAGAGCAATAATCCGGTAAAAAAACTGTAAAAGGGGTTGAAAAATCCGGCCCGGCGTAGTATGATAACGGGGCTGAAAGAAAAATCTTACACCAAGGAGGAGTTTGTTTCCATGTCCAGTGACCATACGGATCACCCCAAACAACGCTTCTCCTGCGATGCGGGCCGTGCAAACGTGTTAGCCGCATCCTGAACTGCATGCCCTTTGTACACCGCAGGAGTTGTAACCAGACCGATGCGGTGTATTTTTTATGCCCGAAAACGGGAAACGGAGGGACCAAACCATGCAGAAGAAAAATTATGTGCAGGAGATTCTGGACATCATCCGCAGCGGTCTGCCCCAGGCAGAGCTGGCTGAAAAGCTGTCCGATTACCATGAAAATGACCTGGCGGATGCTCTGACGGCCCTGACACCGGAGGAGCGCCAGAAGGTGTACACCGCACTGGGCGTGGATACGGTGGCAGAGATCTTCTCCTATCTGGACGACGCAGAGCCTTACCTGAAGGAGCTGGACCCCGAACGGGCCGCCCGGGTCATCTCCCACATGGATTCGGACGATGCCGTGGATGCTCTGGATGACCTGGAAGAGGACGATAAGGCAAAGATCGTCCACCAGCTGGACAAGGATGCCGCCGATGATGTGAAGCTGCTGCTCTCCTATCACGAGGACGAGATCGGCAGCTGCATGACCACCAACTACATCTGCATCCGCAGGGATATGACCATCCGGCAGGCCATGAGTGAGCTGGTGAAGCAGGCAGGCGAGAACGATAACATCTCCACCCTGTATGTAGTGGATGAGAACGAGCACTTTTATGGTGCCATTGACCTGAAAGACCTCATCGTGGCCCGTGCGGAGGAGCGCCTGGAAAAGCTGATCGCCCGATCCTACCCCTACGTCACCGACCACGAGAAGATCAGCGACTGCATCGACCGCATCGTGGACTACGCCGAGCGCTCGCTCCCTGTCCTGAACGACAGCGGGAAGCCGCTGGGCATCATCACCTCGGCGGATGTGGTCGAGCTGGTGGACGACGAGATGGGCGATGATTACGCAAAACTCGGCGGCTTGACCAGCGAGGAGGATCTGAACGAGGGTGTGTTCCAGAGTGTGAAAAAGCGCCTGCCCTGGCTGATCGCCCTGCTGTTCCTCGGGATGCTGGTGTCCTCGGTGGTGGGTGCGTTTGAATCGGTGGTGGCGGTGCTGCCCATCGTCATCTGCTTCCAGTCCATGGTGCTGGATATGGCCGGCAATGTGGGCACCCAGTCGCTGGCTGTGACCATCCGTGTGCTGGTGGACGAGAACCTGACCACTGCCAAAAAACTCCAGCTGCTCTGGAAGGAAATGCGGGTGGGCCTGACCAACGGTGCATTGCTGGCCGTGCTGGCGCTGGGCTTCCTGGGCTGCTACATCCACTTCTTCAAGGCCTACGCCTGGGGTGAAGCCTTCCTGCTCTCGGGCTGTGTGGGCGTATCTCTGGTCGTGGCCATGGTGATCTCCAGCCTGGTGGGCACGGTCATCCCCATGCTGTTCCATAAGATCCACATCGACCCCGCCGTGGCTTCCGGCCCGCTCATCACCACCATCAATGATCTGGTGGCTGTGGTGGTCTACTATGGCCTGGCCGCCGTGGTGCTGATCGATATGTTCCATCTGGGCTGAAATAGAGAAAGGCTGCTGCCGACAACTCCCTCAGTCACGGCTTCGCCGCGCCAGCTCCCTCTTGGAGGGAGCCTTGACGTAATGGCAATCTGTGAAAGCCTCCCTCATTGAGGGAGGTGGCATCGCGTGAGCGATGACGGAAGGAGTTTGGCAACAGCCTCTTTTTACTTATTCTGTATCCAATACCGCTGTGTCAGCGTTCCATCGGAGGAATCGAACTGCTCATCCTCCAGCACGCCGCCGTTGGCGCGGATGGTCTTTGCTGAGGCGACATTGTAGTGGTCGCAGCAGATGCGTACCTTTTCGATGCCTCGTTCTTTTGCCTTTTCCAGCGTCAGGCGAAGCATCTGGGTGGCGTAGCCGTTCTGCCGCTCCGAGGGGCGGACGCTGTACCCGATGTGCCCGCCGTAGGTCAGCAGGTAATCGTTGAGCCGGTGGCGCAGGTTGGTCATGCCCACCAGATGCTCATGCTCATCCAGAGCCAGATACTCCGTGGCGGGCACGAGACCGGTGGGGGTTGTGGCCGGGTCTTTCAGCTTGCGGAGTTGGGCCAGCCAGGCATCGAAGTCGGCATATTTGTCCAGAGCCGAGGTGCCGTCCATCCGGGAGCCAATGGCCAGAAATTCTTCCCGGTAAGCCATTACCTGTTCCCGGTCGCCCTCATCCGGCTCCCGCAGGTGGATCTTCTGGGGCGAGGTGCGCCGGGTGGCGGTGCGGAAATCCGGAGCCTTCATCAGGCCGTGGCAGTTGCAGTAGAAGTAAAGCACACCCGCGCCCCGCAGGGAGAAGCGGGCAGAGGCATCTCCCTCGGGGTAGAGCTTGACCAGCTGCAGCTTATCCCCGGTGAGGTAGGCCAGAAACGAGATGTAATGGTTTTTCTCCATGGGGTGGTGCAGGGTGACGAAGAGCTCGTCCTCCACCCGCTCCACGGTCAACTGATGATGCTCGTCGGCATCTTCGGCTTCGGCGATGTCCAGCGCAGGCAGGGCGATGCCGCAGCAGCTCACCACAGCCTGTCCGGTGGCGTGGAGCACATTGCCGCAGAAAGGGCAGACGTAGAGCTTGCTCCGCAGCAGGTTGGCTGCCCGATTCCGGTTGATGATGGGTTCTCCCTGCATCAGCTCCAGCACACTGACTCCCAGAGCTGCAGCCAGGGGCTCCAGCAGGGAGATATCAGGCAGGCCCTTGGCGGTCTCCCACTTGGAAATGGTCTTGGCGCTGACAGAGAGCGTTCCGGCAAGCTCTGCCTGGGTCAGGCCTTTGGCTTCCCGCAGCTGTCGGATGGTACTGCCGGTGACGTATGTGTTCATGTGTTGTCCTCCTGAAGTAACCCCCAGTCATTGCGGTGGGGTTGTTGTTACAAAGTATAACCCAGCAAAAAACTCCACGCAACCTACGCTGCGTGGAGTTCGTGCTTTCAGGAATTATTCGGCTTCGGTCTCGTCTTCTTCGTCCGGGTCCAGCTCCATGGTGAACACGGCTTTTTTCAGCTTGCCGCAGCCCTGGGCCTTCAAGCCGGATTTGTACGGCTCCCCAGCCAGATAGAGGGCAAAGCGGCCCTCGCAGAGCATTCCGGCTATGCTGGTGCCAGCGCTGCCCACGGTGGTATCAGCGGCTTCGTCAGCGGGCCGGGTGGGGCTGAATTCGCCCAGGGACACTTCAAACAGCTCGCTGCCCTCGAGGTCGGTCTCAAGGGTCAGGTGGTTGTCGTGCCGGACAAAGGGGGCCTTGTCGCTGGCCTGCGGGGTCACGGTGCTCACCGTGACCACAGCCTTGTCACCATCGATGCGGGTGCGCCCGGCGGGCAGGTTGTTGATATCCCGCGCCATGATGAACTCGATGACGCTGTCCAGACTGCTGCACAGGCCCAGATAGTTGGGGAGATTGTTCAGGGTATCGTAGATCATGGATCAGTCCTCTTTCGGGTCGGTCAGAAGCTCCTTGATGCTGGGCACAACGCCGCCCAGATTTTGCAGCTCCGACGGGATGATGATCTTGGTGGCCTTGCCGTTGGCGACCTTGGCCAGTGCTTCCAGGCTGCGCAGAGCCAGCACCTTGTCGTTGGGCATGGCCTCGTTCAGCAGGCGGATGGCATCGGCGTTGGCCTTCTGCACGGCGAGAATGGCCTGTGCCTCGCCCTCAGCCTCGAGAATGCGCTGCTGCTTGACGGCATCGGCACGGAGGATGGCGGCTTCTTTTTCGCCCTCGGCAGCAGTGATGGCAGCCTGCTTCTCACCGTCGGCCTTCAGGATGACGGCGCGCTTTTCGCGCTCTGCCTTCATCTGCTTCTCCATGGCTTCCTGGATCTCGCGCGGCGGGATGATGTTCTTGACCTCCACGCGGTTGACCTTGATGCCCCACTTGTCGGTGGCTTCATCGAGGATGGCCGTGATCTTGCCGTTGATGACATCGCGGCTGGTCAGGGTGTGATCCAGCTCCATCTCACCGATGATGTTGCGCAGGGTGGTGGCGGAAAGGCTCTCGATGGCTGCGATGGGCTGGTTGACACCGTAGGTGTAGAGCTTGGCATCCATGACCTGGAAGAACACCACGGTGTCGATCTGCATGGTAACGTTATCGCGGGTGATCACAGGCTGGGGAGGAAAGTCCGCGACCTGCTCCTTCAGGCTGACCTTTTTGGCGATCCGCTCAATGAACGGGATCTTGACATGTAGGCCGGCCGACCAGGTGTCGGAGTAGCTGCCCAGACGCTCCACAACGTACACCATGGACTGAGGCACGATGACGATGTTGGTGACGACGATGAGCAGGATGACAAAGATGAGCGCGAGGATTACGAACAGCATGATAGGCATAGAGACGCTCCTTTTTTAGTGGGTGATGGATTCGGTCAGAATGGGTTCCACGATGAGCAGGGTGCTGTGGATCTCGGTGACCCGGCAGGCCTGCCCGGGGGTCAGGGTATCGCCGGGGGTGGCGCAGCGGGCGCTCCAGTCCACGCCGTCCAGCCGCACCCGGCCCGTCTGCTGGGCGGAAACGGGGGTCAGCACCCGGGCTTCCCGGCCAAGGGCGCGGTCACCGTTGGTGGGGGTGGGCTGCTTGTGCAGCCGTTTGGCCAGCGGCTTGAATGCCAGCAGGCAGACCGCGCTGACCGCAATGAACACCACTGCCTGTACCCGGAACGAGTGGGTGAACAGGCAGCAGAGCAGGGCTGCCGCGCTGCCTGCCGCAAACCAGACGGATACCATGCTGAAGGTCATGCCCTCCAGCGCCAGGAAACCGACGGCGGCAAGGAGCCAGAAAATGGGGTCAATGGACATCGAACATCCCTCCTTATGATCCTATTATAGAGCATCCGGTTGGGGGAAGGTCAAGAGATTTTTGCTGAATTGTTGCGCAGAAAACAAAATGCGGTCATACATAATCATAGTAGCTGTGGTTCGGGTTGTGCCCCACCTCTTCCACCACGATGGTGAAGCCCATGGGATTCACCTCAGTGCTCTTGCCGCTGGCAAGGGTCTCCACGATGATATGCTCGGTGCGGTTGACGATGATCTCCGCGGTCTCCACCTTGCCCACCCGCTGGTAGTGCAGGATGCCGTCCTCGGCACGCAGGACCCGCAGCTGGCCGGTGCGGAAAGCCTCGCAGGTGTGGCGGAGCTGTGCCAGCTGTGCCAGCACGGGGCGCAGGCGCTGTTCGTGGGCATCCCACCGGAAGAAAGCCCGGTTGAAGGGGTCCCGGTAGCCCTGCATGGCGATCTCGTCGCCGTAGTACAGGCAAGGCACGCCCGGCAGGGTGTAGATGATGGCGTAGGCCATCCGCAGGCGGAGCAGGCCCTCCTCGTAGGCATCGCCGGTCACACAGCGGCCGCTCTGCCACGCGCGGCCCCGGCCATTGGCGGGCTCGTCAGCAATCACGGTCAGGGCACGCTCGGTGTCGTGGGTGGAGAGGAAGTTCAGGGCGGTATCCATGGCCGGGGCAGGGTAGTGTTCGCAGATGGTCAGGATCTCCGTCATGGCCTGCTCGGCGGGCTTGCCCTTGACGAAATCCAGCACGGCGTTCTTGAAGGGGTAGTTCATCACGCTGTCCAGGCCCTTGCCCAGCAGATAGGTGCGGCGCTTATTGAAGCCGAACTTGGTGGTGGCATCCTCCCACACCTCGCCCAGCAGGAACTTTTCGGGGCTGACCCGCTTGACGGCGGCGCGCACCTTCTCAATGAATTCATCGGGCAGCTCATCGGCTACATCCAGCCGGAAGCCTGCCGCGCCGCGCCGCAGCCAGGTGTCGATGACACCGCCCGGGCCGGTGATGAACTCCACATAGGAGGGGGTCTCCTCGTTGACCTCGGGCAGGGTCTCAAAGCCCCACCAGCTGCGGTAGCCGCCCTTGTACTGGGGGCCGAAATCGTACCAGCAGCGGTAAGGGGAGTTGGGGTCCCGGTACGCGCCGCCCTCGCCATAGCGGCCCTCGCGGTTGAAGTAGCGGCTGTCGGAGCCGGTGTGGCTGAACACGCCGTCCAGCACGATGCCGATGCCGTACTTCTGGGCGGCGGTGCACAGTGCCTCAAAATCCTCGTTGGTGCCCAGCAGGGGGTCCACATTCAGGTAGTCGGCGGTGTTGTAGCGGTGGTTGGAGTGGGCCTCAAAGATGGGGTTGAGGTAGATGAAATCCACCCCCATCTCGTGCAGGTAGGGGAGCTTTTGCTGGATGCCCTTGAGGTCGCCGCCAAAATAATCCTCGTTCAGGTGGCCGCCCACCTCGTTGGGCTGCCAGAAGGGCTCGGCGTGCTTGTCGGCCTGATAGATGCGGTCGGCAAAGGGCATGGGCTTGTTCTCCACCCCTTCGCAGAAGCGGTCCGGGAAAATCTGATAGAACACCTTACCCTTGATGCTTTCAGGGGTCTCAAAGTCCTGCTCATAGACCGTGATCTGCCAGCTTTCGCCATCCTGCCAGCTGATCACCCCGCAGTTGTCGGGGCCGCGCACGATGCGGCGGAAGTCGGTGTAGAGGTCGAAGTAGTAGAAGTAGAGGCCCGGGTCATTCAGAGGCACTTCCACAGAAAAGTGGTTCTGCCTGGGGGTCTGGCCATCGAAGTTCATCCGGTAGTAGACGGGAACATCGAACTTACCCTCTTTTTTCAGGACAAGGTGTGGGTCTACATAGCCCAGCTCCTCGGGGATGCAGAGCGACAGCCGGACAGTCTGCCCGGCGCGCACCGCACCAAAGGGCTGCTTGAAATAGGGGTCAAAACTGTTGAACAGACAAGACAAGTGGGGTCGTTCCTTTCTCAAAAAAAGCCCCGGTTCCGTAATGGCTCCGGGGCAGAGATATATTTATGCTGAACCCTTCCGTCAATGCTTCGCATTGCCACCTCCCCTAGTAGGGGAGGCCTTGGCAGAACGGTGAAGTCTGTGCGTAAAGGAAAAGCTGTAAAACTTTCCGTAACGCCAGAGGCCCCACTACTAGGGGGGCTGTCACCGTAGGTGACTGGGGGGTTAACCTTTCCAATTACTTCACAGCAGAAGCGTGCCAGATATCGCGGGCGTAATCCAGCACAGAGCGGTCTGCGCTGAAGATGCCGCTGTTGGCGGTGTTCTTCAGGCTCATCTGTGCCCACTTCTCGCGGTCAGCATACAGGCGCTGCAGGTCGGCCTGAGCACGGCGGTAATCCTTGAAGTCGGCCATGACCATATAGGGATCGCTGGTGCGCAGGTTCTCGGTGACCTCGTGGAAGTCCTCGCCGTTCCAGCCGCGCTCCAGGAAGTTCAGGGTGTAGTTGGCCACGTCGTCG
>ERZ773243.2408-NODE-2408-length-15898-cov-9.635170_pt1 | contig 15898 bp, 19 predicted proteins | sample MGYA00580520_ERZ773243 | MGnify/ENA primary metagenome ERZ773243 (study PRJEB29015, sample SAMEA2737747) | human gut metagenome | biome: human gut; feature: human-associated habitat; material: faeces | place: China | collected 2012 ... | reverse complement strand
TGGAGAGGAACAGACCGCTTACCATTTCCATGATGTTGATAAGGGTTGTCTTGTCAGCGAGAAATAGAGGGGAAAGAGATTGCTTATTAGTACGTTGTTGTAGCTGTTCCGGGTACTTGATACGCCATTCGATAAGGCGTATTTCAGTGTTTAAAAGTCCTATCGCTTCATCAACTAAATGCAAATAGGGTATTTTTTTCTTGCTCAAACCGTACACGATACGATTTAAGACGATACAAGCCAAAAGAAAAATAACGTAGTAATACGCCATAATTTTGTTCGTTGATACAGAAATTGGCTACATGAATAGCCAATTCTTCAATAGCTTCTTCCAATTCGGATGCAGAAACTTTACGCTGTGAGTATTCCGATAATAATCGGAAAAGTCTCTGTTGTAATATGTGCTTATTGTTCATTGTATATATATTTCTAATTTAAGAACTATCTATCTAAAAGAATATTATTTTCGGAAAGAGATAAAACTTAATCTTCAACTTTTTCATTATAATACTTTAGAAAATTAATTTCACCTATATCTTTTAAAAGTTTTTGATTTTCAATAAAGTCCTGTCCATATTTTAGCCAACTTTTGGTGAATCTTCTAAGTTTGGCACATGGAAAATCAGAACATTGAAAACAATGTGTTATTTCTTTTCCCAAGCAGCACAAATGAAATGTTTTACATTTTTCGCATCGAGAGTTACTCAGTTCTGCTCCTTTGCAGGGGCTTTTTTCTCTTGTATATGCAGGGCAACCACCACAAAATACACCACAAGCAGGAATACGACCGTTATAAGATTTCATTTGCTGAGTTTCTTTGCCATCCAAAAATTGGTGAGAGAAAGCATATTTGCTTTCCGTTTTTGTTCTTCCTCTACTATATAGCCTCTTTTTTCAAAGAATGAGCGGGCTGTTAAACTTACTTCTGATGTAATCCGTATAAGTCCTGTTGCAGTTGCATACCGTTCTATTTCATTTAGAAGTATCGTAGCAATACCTTTACCTTGAAAATCTTTATGAACAAACATAGAATGCAAATAGCCTTGTAGAGTAATGGATGCAAAGCCGACAATTTGTGACTGTTGATTAGTGGCTACAATAAAATAATGTGTTTTAATCATTCCTTTTATATGGGAAAGGTCGTTTCCACACGATGCCCAATCTTCCACTTCTGCTTTTGAATAATCACGCTTGTTTATATTGAGGACTGTATCTTGAAATAAGTCTTTGAGTTCAAGGGCATCAGACGGTTGGGCAATTCTAATCGTAAAGAAATCTGTATTCATATTTTTAAGTGCTAAAACGTATATTTGCTTCTCTGAATCATTATTAAATACATCTCCTGTGAAATCTCCAAATTTGTGGATAATATTAAATCCTGCCTGTTTCAGATATGAATCCAACTCTTGTGGGAAAAACAATCGCATATCAAGATTTTGAATTGAATGGAACTCGCTGTTTATAAAGTAGTGCCACTCAATACGGTTTATTTGGGTTGCACTCTCATAACGCATTGTCTGTTTTATCAAGATGTTCCGACCATCGTCCGTTTTATATTCAGCAATTACAGTTTGCCCCTTTTCGTTCTTGACAATATACTGAATGTTGGGATTAAAGCAATCAAATAGAAACAAGCCTCCGTCTTTAAGATGTCTTTTTACACTCTCTAACGCCTTGAACAAATCTTCGTTTGTGTATAAATGGTGGATGGAGTTAAACGGAATAAAGATAAAGTCGAATCGCTCTTGCAAGTCAAGTGTTCTAATATCTGCCTCAATAAAATTAATTCCGAGCCCTGTTTTAATAGCTTTCGCCTGCGCTAGTTCGAGCATTGACGGGGTGTAATCTACACCGCAAATATTATATCCCTCCTGTGCAATTGGAATCGTAAGCCTACCCGTACCACAGCAGAGTTCAAGTATGCGAGCATCTTTATTAGTTGGCAACCACTTTTTATAGAATTGCAAATCAGAGAGAGAGGTATTTAACCCATCATATATATTTGCGTCATAAATCAGTTCGCCAACTTTGTAATCTGTAGTCATTACCATTACCACTTATTTGTATATTTATCATTATTAACCCATTCTGTTTTAAGTTTCGCATAAATTATATCATCCACCCATTCTTCATGCAGGTAGTAACTTTTTTTAAAATGGGCTTCTTTTCTAAATCCTAGCCGTTCTATTAACCGGATAGAAGCTGAATTTCTCGGATCGATTGAGGCTATAACCCGATGTTTATTCAAAGTTCCAAATAGGAAATCTACCATTCCATTTAATGCTTCTGTGGCATATCCTTGCCTTTTATAATCTTTATGCATTGTACATCCTATTTCAGCCTGCATATTTTCGTGATTGGTAAAGATAATCCCCATATCACCAATCAACTTTTCTTCATCAGTATAAATAATGGCAAACTGAAAACATATATTTGCAACATCCATTATCTGTGGCATATTGCTAATATAATCACGGACTTCTTCGACAGAATCAGGAAACCATCCCTGATATTTATTTTCCTCTAAGTCAGAACGGTAAGAAAAAATACTTTCTGCATCTTCCGATTCAGCGAGCCGTATGGTTAACCTTTGGGTTTTAATGGGGTATTTCATATATATTTTAACTATCTCTATTATGAAAAAGGCAAAGTTCTATAATTTGAAGCGGAAAATCCTTGAATTATTTCAAGAGTTTCATTTTTGCAGTAATTTTCTTCGGATATGGCTTACTGTTTCGGGAGTAACATTAAGAAAGGATGCAATATTCTTCAGAGGAACTATTGATTTTAAGTCTGGACAACGTTTCATCAACTTTACATAGCGTTGTTCAGGCGTATCACAGTAAAAATCCAATAAGCGTTTATATATCATCTCAAATAATGCCTCTGCTGCTAATCTTCCAAAACGTTGAGCATTTATATCATTTTCATAATATTCAAGCAAGTCCTTATAGGGTAGTACATAAATTGTACAATCAGTTAGTGCTATTATATTAACCAACGACTGCCCTCGTTTTACAAGAGAAGAGTAATCACAGACAAATTCATTTTCAAAAGAATATCCAACAATGTGTTCACAACCATCATCCCCAATGCACGTATAATGAAATACACCACTTTTAACTCATGCTACATATCGGGACGTTTCATGTTGTCGCACAAAATATTCCCGTTTTTTTAATATGTGTTGCTCTCCATTCTCTTTTATTAGATCTATTATCGGATTATAATCAAGTTGCTCTATATATAAATTGAAATTAGCCATATAACTATCTTGTTTTCAACAAAGATACGTATAAATGGAGTAATATTTATTAAGAATGATTATCTTTGTGGTAGAGTTATTTGAAACAATGGAAAAATACAGCAAACTAAAGAAGTTGGCTCGTTTCTATATCGTTACCCATTGTTATACTCTTCTTCTTCAAAAATCTATTATTCAATAGATTACCATCACATTTCTTGTTTCCTATTATATCATTTTATTTTCCTTAATACCTTTTCTATTTACGCTTCTTTCTTTATCTCAGCCCGGGTACGGAGGCCCATAAGCCCGCATGCCTGTGTCCATGAGCCCGAATATGCGGGCTTATGAGCACAGGCATGCGAACCCGGATAAGGATGCCGTTCTTTTTCATAAAAGACTTAATCATATCACATTGCACACAAAGCGATGTAACGCTACTCAACAAGTCTTGACCAAAGATAAAACGATATCCCCTCCTTCGGTGAAACAAATAAACCTTATTTAAATACCTTGACCCGGGTATCCAAATCTTTAAAATCTTTATCGCCAGGTCCCTGTACCGGAAGTCCAAACGGCATTTCGGCAATCAGATGCCACTCTTCAGGCAAATGCCAGGTATGGCGTACTTCTTCATCGATCAGCGGATTGTAATGTTGCAAAGAAGCTCCGAAGCCGACATCTTCCAACATCGTCCATACAGCCAGCTGATGCATCGCAGAAGTCTGCAGCGACCACCCGGGGAAGTTATCCTTATAACTGCTGAATGCTTCCTGCAATCCCTTAACGACCGACTGATCTTCGAAGAATAAAACAGTTCCGTATCCGCTTGCAAAAGAGTTGTCGATTTTGGCTTCCGTCGTTTTAAAAACTTCCGGTGGGACGATCTTTCGCAATGTTTCTTTTACGATATGCCATAATTTCTTATGATTCTCACCCAGCAATAGCACTACACGAGTCGATTGAGAGTTGAAAGCAGAAGGCACATGAGTGACAGCTAAATTGACAATCCGCTCTATTTCCTCATCAGAAACCGGAGACTGGTTTGTTATCGAATAATAGGTCCTTCTGTGTTTGAGGGCCTCTTCGAAGGATTTTTTCATAAAAATACTCCTTTCTTTATTAGATTGATTCTTTTAAATTAAAACAACTGACAAACGAAAGTTGTTCGGTAATGGAATATATTCGTACCTTTACCACCCGATAAGTTGAAATATCAAATATGGGCAAACAAAAATTTTACGTTGTATGGGATGGAGTCACTCCTGGTATTTATACCTCCTGGACCGAATGTCAGCTTCAGGTGAAGGGATATGACAGTGCCAAATATAAATCTTTTGATAACCGGGAGGAAGCAGAACGAGCTTTCGCTGCATCACCTTATGCTTATATTGGTAAAAATGCAAAGAAAAAAACAACCGGACCTTCCACTGAGATGCTACCGGCAGCAGTCATAGAAAACAGCCTCGCTGTGGACGCTGCATGCAGTGGCAATCCGGGCCCGATGGAGTATCGTGGTGTCCACGTGGCAAGCCGGCAAGAAATTTTTCATTTCGGCCCGATGAAAGGTACCAACAATATCGGCGAGTTTCTGGCACTCGTACACGGTCTTGCTTTGCTGAAGCAGAAAGGGTTCGACATGCCAATCTATAGCGACAGTGCAAACGCAATCAGTTGGGTGAAACAAAAAAAATGCAAGACGAAACTCTCTCGTACGGCAGAAACTGAAGCCCTGTTTGTATTGATAGAACGCGCAGAAAAATGGCTTAAAGAAAATAAGTATACCACTCCCATATTGAAATGGGAAACCAGAGAATGGGGAGAAATCCCGGCAGACTTCGGAAGAAAATAGACTCTAAAACTTCTTCAATAAAAATGATGGATTAATCCGGAAATAGACTCCGACAGAAAAACTGGTAGTGCTACCGGGAGAAGTTAATTCTCCATTGGCACTCCGCATTGTCCCCGGGAAAAACTGATATGCATCGGCCTTCAATCCCAATGCATAATGCTTCCCGAACATGCGGGAATACTCTATCGAACAGAACAGAGTTTGCGGTTTATCATAAGTTATACCCTCTTTCTTGGTAGATACTGTTCCGAAATAGGGAATTCCAAACATCGTAATGAAATCGTTGCAGATCCAATGCCCCATCTTTACGCGGAAGTTGCCCAAATCAACAAAAGCACTACTATAGACTCCAATGCCCTTATGATAAGGCCATAACTCACCTTTCTGTTGATAATAACCGGCAGCATCAAGTTCTACATTAACACGCTTCAAGATCCGGTGATCGATGTTCCACGTCACTCCTGCCCCTACGGCACCGTTCATCAACGTTTGTACTGAACTCTCACGAATCGTGTCGATCTCGCCTCCGCGATGTTGCGCCAATATTTGCAAAGGAATATAGCAATGGAAAGTCGAAGAAGGGGCATTCAATTTGAACCGTGTAGATAATCCGACAGTAAAAGCTTCCTGATGAGTATCGTCCCGAAAGATAAAACTCTGCCAATCAATCCAAGCATCCAGATCGATCCAGGGAGCACCTGCCAATACCTGAAAACCCGTCTCCGGATCGGCAGTCAAATTCAGCTCCGGATTATACAAAGGCGCAATCAGTCCATGATTGGAGCCTCCATATATATTCCCTAAAATCAAGTCTACTGATTTCATCGATATTTGTGCCCGGAAAAAAGGCAAAAGATGAGCGCCTTTCTGATATTGTTCACCCTTCCACAGTGCTATGTCTTGATAAGAAACACTCGGATATCGATAAGCCCCACTAAACCATAACATATGGACTCCTCCTTCCAACTTGATATTCTTCAAAGGATAATATACAAATTTGGGTTGTATCCAGAGTCCCGGCAATGAATAGCCTTTTATCGCTGTACCGGCAAATTCATTGTCTTTGAAAAAGCTGATATTGTCCAACTCCAGAAGAAGTTCTCCTTTTCGTTCGGGGCTTATTTTATAATCGGTACGGCAAACTCGCTCTACCAGTTGTGCCTTTGCGGGGATAACTCCTCCTATAAAAACCAATACTAAAAGGCATCTACATAAATATTGCCATTTTTTTGTCATGTCTATAGTGACTGCATATCATTCAGTCGTTTATAATATCCGTTTTTAGCCAATAATTCTTCGTGTTTTCCGCGCTCTACAATTTCCCCTTCATACAGCACACAAATTTCATCTGCATTTTTGATGGTAGAGAGGCGGTGGGCAATAGCAATCGTCGTACGTGTTTTCATCAAACGCTCCAGCGCTTCCTGTACCAAACGCTCTGACTCAGTATCCAAAGCGGAAGTAGCCTCGTCAAGAATCAAAATGGGAGGATTCTTCAAGATGGCACGGGCTATGCTGATGCGCTGGCGTTGGCCCCCGGAGAGCTTGCTGCCCCGGTCACCGATATTAGTATGGTAACCGTCTTCTTTCTCCATGATAAAATCGTGTGCATTGGCTATTTTGGCAGCCTCAATCACCTGCTCCATAGTCGCGTTCTCAACGCCGAAAGCAATATTATTGAAGAATGTATCATTGAACAAAATAGCTTCCTGATTGACATTTCCTATCAGGCTGCGCAAATCAGAGATACGAACATCCTTGATACTGACTCCGTCTATAGTAATCGTCCCTTCCTGCACATCGTGATAGCGTGGCAATAAATCTACCAACGTAGACTTTCCTGAACCGGACTGCCCAACCAAAGCAACGGTTTTACCCTTGGGTACAGTCAGGTTAATATGTTGAAGTACTTCTTTCTTCCCATCATAACTGAAAGAAATATCTTTGAACTCGACTTGCTCTTCCAACCCATTCAACGGTTTCGGGTTCGGAATCTCCACAATCTTATTTTCTGCTTTCAGTATCTTATCGACACGCTCCATAGAAGCCAGTCCCTTAGGGATATTATATCCGGCTTTCGAAAATTCCTTCAAGGGATTGATAACGCTATAAAGAATTACCATATAAAAGATAAATGTAGGAGCATCAATGGAAGAGTGATTTCCTAATATCAGTGATCCGCCAAACCACAATACAACCACAATAAGCAATGTGCCCAAGAATTCACTCATCGGATGTGCTAATGCCTGACGCATGGCAACCCTATTGGTAGCATCACGAAACTCATTACTGCATTCCGTAAAACGATTTATCATTTTTTGCTCGGCGATAAAAGCCTTAATAATACGGAGTCCCCCCAAAGTTTCTTCAAGTTGAGACATCGTATCACTCCATTTAGCCTGCGCCTCAAGTGATTGCCTCTTTAATTTTTTACCTACTTTACCCATGATCCATCCCATACCCGGAACCACTAACAATGTAAACAAAGTCAGTTGCCAACTGGTGATAATCAACGTTCCAAAATACATGACAATCAGAATCGGATTCTTGATCAACATATCCAATGAACTTGTAATCGAGTTTTCAACCTCACCCACATCACCACTCATACGGGCAATGATGTCTCCCTTGCGCTCTTCTGAAAAGAAACCCAATGGTAAACTCATCACTTTAGAATAAACCATGATGCGGATATCACGAACGACTCCCGTACGCAAAGGAATCATCACTGCGGAAGAAGCAAAATAGCACGATGTTTTCAATAAAGTCATGAATGCCAGGAACAAACCCAAAAACAGCAATGTAAGAGAAGGACCGTTTATTTCAATCATCCGAGTCACATAATAATAGAAATTATTCACAGCGATGTCCTTCAAGCCCTCTCCCGCAGCATCCCAAGGAATAAACTCATAGACTTTATTGTCCATCTTGAAAAGAATCTGAAGAATCGGAATCAATAAAGTAAACGAAAATATATTAAAAACAGCCGACAGCAAGTTTAAGAATACAGCCCATCCCAGAAATTTCTTGTAAGGCGACACAAACCGCCGCATGAGTTGAAAGAATTCCTTCATTATATCTTATTTATGTTTAGGGCACAAAGATAACAGAAAATCTTTAGTGAATTTATAAATCATCGCATAAACCTACACTATATTTCTTACTTCAAGCCCAATAACTAACATTTGTTATCGAAATAATAACCAATATATTAAAACAGATCATTCCATTTTCAATCACTCTCCACCACAAAAGCTATCCCCCTATTAATTCCGATCAAAGTCACATATAGCAAAAATTATAACTCGCCGACAAGAACAAACAGTGCTGTTACACTTACATTTAGACCCCAATTTAGTTTTAGAACCTCTAAATATTATAAAAGTATCCCACTTTTCTCCATTTTTTAGTAACATTCTAATATAAACGTTCTATCTTTGCACAAACTATATAAAATATAGAATATAGCAATTACCTAAACCTGCTTAAAAGAATGGAAGTAAATAAACCTCTGCCGCTTATTAGCATCATTGTGCCTATATACAATATAGCAGAATATGCTTCTGAATGCATACAATCCTTAATCAACCAGACCTACAAAAATATTGAAATCATCTTGGTAGATGACGGCTCAACCGATCATTCGCCTGTTATCTGCGATGAATTTGCCGAACAAGACGAACGGATTAAAGTTATCCATAAAAGAAACGGAGGACTCAGCGATGCACGTAATGCAGGGTTAGACGTGGCTACGGGAGAATACATCGGTTTTGTTGATGGCGACGACTGGGTTGATGAGGATATGTACGAGACTCTATATCACTTGATATACGAACATCAAGCTGATATTTCAATTTGTACACACTATACAGAACTGCCCAACAGAACAAAAGTAAAATATAAATCAAAAAAGACAAAGATTTTTAGTTCTCAAAAAGCAATAGCGACTTTAATTGAAGACAAAATAATCCAAAATTATATCTGGGAGAAACTATTCAAACGTGAATTGTTTACAGAACTCCGTTTTCCGGTAGGATGGAGTTTTGAAGACATAGCTTTATGTTATAAAATATTTCATAAAGCCCGGAAAATCGTTTTATTGCAGACTCCTAAATACCATTATCGGACCCGACCGGGCAGCATTACAAACAGCGCACGTAATCCGCTCAAAGAGTTTCAATATTTGCAAGCGTTACATGAGCAATTTCAGTTTGCTGCCGAAAATAACATAAAAGTAAGGAAGCCCAAAAAGTTGGTTCAAAAAACGTTTCATTTTATTAATCACATTATTATTTTGCCGCCTTCTTCGTTAAAGAAGAAGTATATCAATGATGCTTTCGAAATAGCACATACTTATGATTATTTAAGGAATTGGGAAATAGGAGTTGCAGCCACCCTAAGACGCTTTTTCGTATATAATTATTTTAATGCGTATGCCTCAGTAATTATCACCTACAGAAAATATATTCCGGCAAGAACGGTAAAATCGACAACAGAATTCTTCTTTGTAAGACGAGTGGCAACCTCTTTGGCTACGGCTATGAGATCAATTCTTTATATCTAAACAATAAGAGCAATATAAAAGTCCTTTATTTCAAAATAAGTATTACATTTGTATCATCCTCACCTTGGAAGAAGCTGTAACATAAAGCTTTTTCCGGTTTTAAATAATAACTGAACTAAGATGAAAACAACTCTTATTATCTCTACTTACAATCGACCGGAGGCTTTGTCCGTATGCCTGGACAGTGTTCGTTTCCAAACCGTTATGCCCGACGAGGTCATTGTTGGCGATGATGGCTCCACTTCAGAAACCAAAGATTTAATAGAGTCTTTCAAAAAAGATTTTCCGGTGCCTCTTATACACTTATGGCAAGAAGACAAAGGTTTTCGCTTGGCTATGATGCGCAACAAGTCTGTTGCGGCAGCAACAGGAGATTATATCATTGAAATAGATGGAGATATCTTCCTCCACAACAAATTTGTAGAAGACCACAAACGATTAGCGAAACCAGGACATTATTTGAGGGGAACCAGAGTGAATCTGGGGCAGAAACTAACAGAAGAAATCTGTAAATCAAGAGTAAACCGAAGAATTTATCCTTGGACAATCGGTATACAAAACAGGGCTGAGACAGCAATTCACTCTACACCGGTTTCTAATTTCTTTGCTGACAGATACAAAAAGAACGTATCTTCCGGACTGGGATGCAACATGTCTTTCTGGAGATCCGATTTTCTGGCAATTAACGGATATGATGAATTTTTTGAAGGCTGGGGAAAAGAAGATGATGATCTGACTCACCGTTTACAACGGAAAGGCTGCAAAAAACGTTCTTTAAGGTTCGCCGGCATCGTATATCATTTGTGGCATGGACACGAAAGCATGGAAAGTGACCAGAAGAATGCAGAATATTTCCGGAAAAACAATGAAAAGAATATAGTGTACTGCGAAAACGGAGTAAGTAAATACTTAAAACAAGAATAAAAATGGGTGACAGTCTGGTATATAAATTGCGTAGTGGGAAACCGCCTAAATTCATCTACTTCGCTTATGATATGTTGAAGATGGCTATTCCCTCCTATTTTTATAGAATGCAGCTGAAGAGAACAATCGCCCAACTATCAAAACGTCCGGACAGGGCCTATATTGAAGAGCGTGTTAGTTATTATAACAGGTTATCCGGAAATAATCATCCCATCCCGCAGGGAACACATGTAGAAAATAAAATCAGGTATCTGATATACAGAGGAAAGTTAGGCAACTACAAAATGTCATACTTTCACAAGGCCTACTTTTTTGATGCCAGAGAATATACACGTTGGTTCAGTCCTGATTTAAGATGGCAATATTGTCCGGGAGATGTTTATTTCACACCGGATTCACCCACCATTGTAAAAAGCAGATTGTTGGCCGGTGATAACCAAAACTCCGTTATCCTAAAATTAGATGCACTTCGCCATTTTATGTTTGTAAATGATAAAAGATCTTTCACAACCAAAAAGGACTGTGCCATTTTTCGTGGTAAGATCCGTGACAGTCGTATCCGGACTCAATTTATAAAAATGTATATAAATCATCCTCTATGCGACTGCGGAGTAGTAGGTCACGAAGCAGGCATACCTCAGGAATGGATGGTTGCCAAGAAGACGATCCGGGAACATCTGGAATACAAATTTATTCTGTCACTTGAAGGGAACGATGTTGCATCTAACCTGAAATGGGTCATGTCTTCCAACTCTATTGCGGTGATGACCCGCCCTACTTGCGAAACCTGGTTTATGGAAGGAAAACTAATTCCCGACTACCATTACATCGAAATCAAGAATGATTTCTCTGATTTTGAAGAGAAACTCACTTATTACATAAACCATCCGGAAAAGGCTCAACAAATAATCGATCATGCCCACGAATATATAAAACAGTTCCAGAACAAGAAACGGGAAAGACTCATTTCACTTCTTGTTTTAGACAAATATTTCAAAGCGACTGGACAAAGCGGAGAAATGTAATAACTACAAACCATAAACTCAATCACCATGATACACATTGCATGTAACATCGACTCTAACTTTACGATTCACTGTGCTGTAACCCTGACTTCATTGTTCGCCAACAATCGTAATTCTGAATTTTGTGTTCATATCATAGCCAGTACTTTGCCGGAGGCCGATCAAAAAGCACTTTCCAGCATTGCAGAGTCATACGGAAACAAAATCTGTTTTTATTTCCCGGAAAAAGATCTTTTAAACAATTTTTCCATCAAGAAAAGTGGAAACAGAATTTCGATTGCAACATACTATCGTTGTCTCTTATCCCGGATACTGCCTGTAAATATTGACAAAATCCTATATATAGACTGTGACATTGTGGTCCTGAATGATATAAGTGAATTCTGGAATACAGATATTACGCAATATGCAATAGGATGTATAGAAGATATCGGTAGTGACGAAGAGGAATACTATTCCCGTTTGCAATACGACAAGAAGTACTCCTATTTTAATGCCGGAGTATTATTGATCAACCTGAAGTATTGGAGGGAACACAAAATAGACGAAATGTGCGAACAGTATTTTCTGGCACATTCCGATCGTATCCGGTTCAATGATCAAGATCTTCTCAATGCACTGTTGTATAAGGACAAATTATTCGTACCTTTCCGCTGGAATGTGCAAGACACGTTCTACCGCCGAACTTACAGCCACAAGGTGAAAGAGCATAGCGGCTTAAAAGAAGCTTTACTGCACCCGGCAATTCTTCATTATACCAATAAAAAGCCATGGAATTATGACAGTATGCACCCTTTGAAACAAGAATATTTTAAATACCTCGACATGACACCATGGAAAGGAACACGTCCTATTATTGACTTTCAGACACGTGTCATCACCGGATTCAAAAGACTCCTCTACATAACAGGAATAAAAAAATCAAAATATATTAATCTGAAAGACTATGAGCTTGCTCAATAAGTTCCAAACAAGTTTGTACGTCAAAGCCACGGGCTTTGGCGTACTCTTCGGCTAATATGGCAAACATCTCATGAGTACCGGGAAGACGCTCAAAATTTTTACATCCCGCTTCTATACCCACATTTCCAAAACGCATACGGTTTAAATCGATGATCTCCACTTCTACTTTTTCATCAATTGTTCGAAAAAGAATGTTACCGGCAGAGTAATCCTTGTGCAACAGTCCATTCTCATGCAACATGGCTGTAGTCCGGGCTATGGCACGTAAGATCTGCTCCTGATTCGGAAAAACCGTTTTTTCAAAGTCACGATATGTATAAGGACAATCTGACTTCAAACACACAAAATAACTTCTACCGAACAAAAGCCATGAACCTGTAGAATAATATCCCACAGGCGCCGGTGATCCGATACCCAATTTACGGAGCATCAAAGCATAGGAATACGAACGTTTGGCCTTTGAGGCACGAAAAAAATTATAGATAATACGATTCAACAGATGAGGTAATTGGTAGGACTTTACAATCAGCTTCTTACCCTCTACATCAAACTCTTTAAGCTCGTTACGTCCTTTGTAAATCACTTTACCCCCTGTTTCGAATACAGTAGGGAGCTCATGTACAAACGAAGATAATTCCTGAAAATCAGGGTTTACACCAATTTTCGTCAGCCTCTTTGTCATACCATCAAATTTTATCTAATCCTTTAGTAAATTTCAACCAGTAATATTTAAGCGGATTAGTATATTTCAACTGTTTCCACGGACGGCTACTATGCGGACGGTGCCAAACAGTCAAGGTAGTAAACAGATAGTTAACAAAACCCTTTTCAAGAGCCTGATGAGAAATGGTCACATCAAACCAGTTTTTCTCCGGGTTCAGAGAATGGAAATCAAAAGCACGTAAAAAGTCAGTCGTCAGCAAAGAGCAGCAGAAGCTAAGATGCTTCTTCTCCGGGAAGACTTGATTCTCTTTGCCTTTTGCATATAAATAGGGATAATTGATCGCCTCATGTTCATCTACTGTCACCGCGGCAGCTATACCGCAATCTTTGCGAGCCTGCGCACCATCAAAAAGAGACTGTAAAGTATGTTTCTTCACAATCACGTCAGATTCCACGATCAACAATCCCGCTTCGGCGGCAATGGCCTTCTCTTGTGCCATCTGGAGCACCAGCAAATAATTGGGAGAAGGATGAGAAGTGATCTCGGACAGATTGACCAATTCAAATCCCATCTTAAGGGATGCCTCCTTCAATTGTTTCGTATTTTCATCGGTGCTGAAGTCATTGTAAATAGTGTAATGAAAAGGAACGGTGAAATCTGATTTTAAAATAGCTTCAGCCGTTTGCAACGTCAACTCGATAGAATCTTTTACCGGAGTAATAATGTGGATACACTTCATTATGAATATAAATTGTCTAAGTTCAAACTTATCGTAATGCGCATTACCGGGCAAATCTATGCAATATTTTCCATATAGCCAATCTTTCCTGCTTTTTATTTCCTACCTTTGCATGCAAACCCCTAACCAATCATGAAAGTAATTGTAGATAACAAAATACCTTACATCAGAGAAGCTATCGAACAAATAGCGGACGAAGTAATATACGTCCCCGGAAAAGATTTTACGCCTGAACTAGTGCAAGATGCCGATGCGTTAATCATCCGTACACGCACCCGTTGTGATCGTTCACTGCTTGCCGGAAGCAAAGTAAAGTTCATCGCAACTGCCACGATCGGATTCGACCACATCGATACGGCTTATTGCCGTGAAGCCGGCATCACATGGACTAATGCTCCGGGATGTAATTCGGCTTCCGTAGCACAGTATATCCAATCCGCACTATTTATCTTACAGCAAACCCGTGGTATGAAATTGAATCAAATGACCATCGGTATTGTAGGTGTGGGAAATGTAGGAAGCAAAGTAGCTGATGTAGCCCGAAAATTAGGAATACAAGTGATGCTGAATGACCTTCCGAGAGAAGAGAGAGAAGAAAGTACAATGTTCGCTTCTTTAAAAAGTATAGCCGAAAAATGCGATATTATCACTTTCCATGTACCTTTATATAAGGAGGGGAAATATAAAACGTATCATTTGGCGGACAAGCATTTCTTCCATTCACTGAAAAAAGGAGCGGTAATCATGAACACTTCACGCGGTGAAGTCATCGAAACAGAAGCACTGCTTGAAGCTCTCCGGTCCGGCATTCTGTCTGATGCTGTCATTGACGTATGGGAACATGAACCGGATATCGACCTTGAACTGCTGGAGAAAGTAATTATAGGCACTCCCCACATCGCCGGATATTCAGCGGACGGGAAAGCAAATGCAACCCGAATGTCACTCGAAGCCTTATGCCGGTTCTTCCGGATAGAAACCGACTATCGGATTACTCCTCCGGAACCGAAGAATAAACTGATTTCTACTGCAACTTATGAAGAGGCATCCCTTATGATTTACGATCCTCGCAGAGACAGTGATGCCCTGAAATCTCACCCGGGGCTCTTCGAACAACTTCGGGGAGACTATCCTTTAAGAAGAGAGGAAGGTGCGTATCGGATCGTAATAACTAAATAATCATGGATATAATCTGTGGAGAATGTCCCCGATCATCTTATAAGCTGTTTACAACGCGCTCTATGATCTTGGGGAACCATTCATATTCCAATGCATGAACTTTTTTAGCCACATCCGCAGGGGTATCTCCGGGAAGTACCGGGCATTTTGCCTGAAAAACAGTACTTCCCTCATCGTAATGCTCATCTATATAATGTATAGTAATCCCACTTTCGGACTCACCTGCCATTACCACCGCCTCATGTACCCGGTCGCCATACATCCCTTTTCCGCCAAATTTAGGTAAAAGTGCAGGGTGAATATTTATAATTTTATCAGGATAAGCATGCAAAAGTGCATCCGGAATACGTAACAGAAAACCGGCCAGCACAATAAAGTCTATCTGATATTTACGCAGCAAATCCAAGATGGACTCCGCAGCTTCCCAATCAGACTTCGGAAAAGCCCTATAAGGCACTCCTAAACGACATGCACGCTCCAAAACATACGCATCTTTCCTGTTAGAAAGAACCAATCTCACTCTAACAGAAGCATTTTTTTCGAAATACCGGATAATGTTTTCAGCATTTGTACCGGAGCCGGAAGCAAAAATAGCGATGTTTTTTCCCATAATCAGACCTTTTAGTGCACAAAACAGTGAAAAATGTGCAAAAGATTGCATTTATTTAATCAAAAATTTGCGCAGGACGATAAATATTTATTCCTTTGCACCGCAAATTTAAAGAAATAAAACTAATTATTAAT
>ERZ773243.2391-NODE-2391-length-16018-cov-3.024181_pt1 | contig 16018 bp, 13 predicted proteins | sample MGYA00580520_ERZ773243 | MGnify/ENA primary metagenome ERZ773243 (study PRJEB29015, sample SAMEA2737747) | human gut metagenome | biome: human gut; feature: human-associated habitat; material: faeces | place: China | collected 2012 ... | reverse complement strand
TCCAGCTTGGAAGGCTGGTGTTCTACCATTGAGCTACACCCGCGTCATCTCTGACACGAATGATATAATATCATATTATTTTTATTTTTGCAAGTATTTTTTATACTTTTTTTATTGCTATTTTGAATCAGAATGTATATCATGTTACTTATCGGTAGATCCGACCCAAAAAAGCGTTATTTCAATATGACAGAATGGAGTATATTATGAATTTTTCACAATTAGGAAAGTTGCAGGAGTTAAAAAAGCATCTTGATCTTTTTCGTTCCAATCATCCTAAGTTTCCTCTTTTCCTTGGGGCTGTAACCCGCGAGGCTCTCGAAGAAGGCACGCTTCTCGAAATGTCCGTCACCACTCCCGAGGGAAAGCATTTTGAGACGAACCTCAAATTAAAACCGGAGGATCTTGAATTTATCCGTGCGATCCAGAGTATGACAAAGCAGTAAATCGCCTGGTTGTCTGTTCTCTGCTATGTGATCTTTTCTCGGTCTTTTCACCTGTTACAGAAAATATTCCGAAAGTTTTTTGACTTCTCAGCAGACACGTTATATAATAGTAAGTGTCGAACGAAAAAAGAAAAGGGGATAAAATCATGAGCAGAAGAACTGATAAAAAGAAATTAAAAAGAATGAATGAATCCGCAGTTTCCCAGGCTTCAGTCACAGTTGCAACTGTTTCCACGGTTAAGGCAGATGACGCAGCTCCTGCTGCAGAGACTACAGCACCGGTTTCCCAGCCGTCTGCAGCATATGATCTTTACATCCAGTATCAGGGAGCTGACTACAATGCTGAAGAGCTTGCCTCACAGATTCTTGAGAAATGCAAGGCAGAAGGCATGGACAGTGCTGATCTTAAGATCTATGTAAAACCTGAGGATAAAAAAGCATATTATGCATGTGCAGGAGGTAACAGCTACATCGAACTGTAATCCATTCTGCAACGTATCAGAGAGGGGCTTTATTCACCGTAATGAATCCCTTCTTTCTTTATCAGCAGAAAATCCGCAGAGCGAACTTTCCAGGTTCGTCCCTGCGGATTTTTTACTGTATATCATTTCAGATATCTTTATCTATGATTCCATTGATTCTATGATACACCGTTCTTTTTACAGATATCAGCCAGGCAGCAACGCTCACAATGTGGCTTTGTTCTCGCTGTGCAGACTTCCCTTCCATGCCACACCAGTCTGTGACAGAAATCACTTCCCTCTTCCGCTGGAATGATCTTCCATAATGCCATCTCCACCTTTTTAGGTTCTTTTATCCCATCTACAAGACCGATCCGGTTCACAAGACGGATACAATGGGTATCTGTGACGATTGCCGGCTTTCCAAATACATCTCCCATGATGAGATTTGCACTCTTTCTGCCCACCCCCGGAAGCTTTAACAATGCATCAAAATCCTCCGGCACTTTACCGCCATACTCATCTCGCAGCATCTTCATACAGGCACTGATATCACGTGCCTTGCTCTTCCCCAGTCCACAGGGGCGGACAATTTCCTCTATATCCTCCACCGCTGCATCTGCAAGAGCGGCTACATTCGGATACTTTTCAAAAAGTCCTTCTACAACTACATTCACCCTTGCATCGGTACATTGTGCGGCAAGCCTGACGCTGACCAGCAATTTCCATGCCTCATCATAATCCAGGGTACAATCCGCATCCAGATATTCCTTTTTCAATCTCTCGATCACTTCTAATGCCCGCTGCTTCTTCGTCATGACTCCACCCTCCCGTCTGTCTACTTATCTTTTTCCGTATATTTCTTTAATTCCTCCAGTACATCTTTAAATCTTGAAGATGCTGCTGTCGGGTTTCTACGCAACTGCTTCATTGCTCCTGCATGAGTTTCGTCCGATCTGGATAAGATCTTCTGCAGTTCTTTTGCCGCATTTTCTTTTAATTCTGCCAGCTCCAGGCGAAGCTTTTCCGGTACATCTCCTGCTGCTGTACGAAGCTTTTCGGAGCGGTCCCCTGCTGCTGTACGCAATCTTCCCGGCATCTCGCCTGCTGTTGCTGCTGCACTGCGAAGCTTTTCAGGCACCCCTTCTGCTGCCGTACGAAGTTTTTCGGACATTTCTTCTGACGCCTCTCTGATCCGCTCCTGCAGCTTCCGGATCTGAACTTTCGTCTCATCCAACTGGGCAAGCATCTTCTTCATATCCATTGCCTCGTTGAAAGACTGGGTGAAATCCACCGCAGCCACAACCGTAAGAACAAATGCAAGTCCGTCTGCGATCGCCATCGGAATTTTCAGAATCACTTCTTCAATCGGAATATGCACAACTTTCACCATCATAATAGAGAAAACGCCCCAACACAGAGAAGCAACCGGACAGATATATCCCTTTACATTGAATTTCAGATGGCTGTAATCCCAGTATCTGACATGGAACAGGGATTCCATGACCATCCCCGTAAAAAATTCCAGCAATGTCGCTCCTATCATCCCCATGATGAATACCAGCGGCAGATTATCTCTCACCGGCAACGTAATAATCAGTACACTGACAGCTCCCGAACCATACAGTGGGAGCATTGGACCATGCATAAATCCACGGTTTACCCATCGGTGTTTCCTTAGCGATACATAACAGCTCTCCCAGATCCATCCGAAAAAACTGTATAAAAAGAAAAATAAAAGCCATTGAGAGAGTGTGTATACATTCATACCCACACCTTACTCATTCCGGTTTTCAATATCCATCAGCATATCCACTCTTCTCTGATGACGGCCACCCTCAAACTCTGTATCAAGCCATGTCTCCACAATCATCTTAGCCAGTTCTGCACCGACAACCCTTGCACCAAAGGCAAGAATATTGCAGTTATTATGAGCTCTGGACATCTTGGCTGTAAACGGCTCACTGCATACGGCCGCACGAACCCCTTTTACTTTGTTCGCAGCCAGTGAAATACCAAGACCTGTTCCACAGATCAGGATTCCTCTTTCAACTTCTCCTGATGCAACTGCACGTCCCACTTTCTCTCCATAAACGGGATAATCACAGCTCTCCGGTGAATTTGTCCCATAATCTACTACTTCATGTCCCCTCTCTTTCAGAAGTTCAATAATCTCTGCTTTCAGTTCCAGTGCTGAATGGTCATTTCCAATTCCGATTTTCATTCCTCTATTCCTTTCTTTTTAAAAAATTATGCCGGGCAAAAGATTCGTCCAGCTATCATGCTTAACGCTCTTATCATAGCAAATTTACTCCCAAAAGTAAATGCCGCACACCTCTGATTTACTCAGCAGGTATGCGGCATTTCTATTACCCGGATTATCTCCGATTTATACTTTCCGATCCGCTTTTATATCTTTTGGATATTTCAGCTCTCGAAATTCACATTAAATTCAAATCCTCAATTACTGGATCTCGTACCAGATGATTCCGTTCGGCTCCATCTCAAGATCGAAACTGCTTCCATCTCCACGATAGATTGTTGTACTCTGCGGATCATCTGTATTATTTACTACGCAGTATTTGTTGTTCTTCGGATATGCGTGTACATCCACATTGTAGTTTGTGCTGAACCACTTCTTCAGTTCATCCTCACTGTGAGTACTCCACATGATCGCACGGTGAAGAACACGGTTGTTCTCAAAGCTGTACGGAAGTCCGCTGATATATACAGCACGTCCTTTACCATATTCATTAACAGCCATCTGAACTTCTTTGTCCTTCTGAACAAGGATTGTAGTTCCTGCAAGTGCATAGATATTCTTCTTGCCCTCACCGAAATCAACACCCTCTGTCTCTTCCAGAATGAAATGCTCATGCTCATCCCAGTTATATTTATCATAACCAAGAGTAAATCCATGCTCTTCTTCAACTCCAAATACATCTGCAAGCTGGAAGAAACGTCCCTGAGACTGATGTCCTGTCGGCTCACCTACACCAATGATACCGCCACCATTGTAAACAAACTTTCTGACAGCCTCAACGATGTGTGGATTTACCCACCAGTCTCCACCTGTATGTGCTGTATCAGCATCACCAACATTGATAAGGACATCAATATCATCTAAGATAGAGCTGTCATCCAGAATATCCTGAAAACTGATGAACTTCACATCAAACGGTGCTCCTGACAGAGACTCGATGATTCCTGCATAAGAATAGTTCTGCTTCTGATACAGTGCATGATGTACCATGTGGCATCCCCATGCTCTCATCTTACCCCAGCAGTTAAGAACTGCTACCTTCTTAGCACAGAACGGCGTTGTGCCTTTTACATTATCATACAGTGTACGGAACTCATCGCAAACCTGTGATACATAATCAATAAAATCCGGGAAGTCAAGTGCAAGCTTTAAGTATCCGCCGTATCCGATTCTGTCGATTGGCTTTCTTAAGATAGCTCTTCTTGCTGTTACCCAGTTATAACGTGCTTCTTTTACCGGATCTCCGCCTTCATGGAATACATCCGGGAAGAAATACGGAAGAAGACGTCCTTCTGTATATTTTACTCCATCAATATCGCTGATCAGTCTTAATGTAGAACCATTTCCCACACTACCTACAACTGCGTCAAGTCCAAGTGTCTTGAACTCTTCCATGAACGGCTCTGTTCCGATCCAGTGATCTCCCAGGAACATCATGGCTTTCTTTCCACACTCATGAGTAATGTCTACCATCTCTTTTACGATCTTGGCAACTTCTCTTCTCTGGAATGCCTGAAAATCCTGATACTCTTTGCTCGGAATACGATACTGGTTGTTGTAGTATCCCTGATCGATAATATACTCAGCACGGAACTTGTATCCGACTTCTTTCTCAAACTGCTCTAAGATGTATGGGCTTACAGAAGCTGAATATCCGTACCAGTCTACATATTTTTCTCTTGCAAGCTCATCAAAGATCAGTGTGAACTGATGGAAGAATGTAGTAAAACGAAGTACGTTTACATACGGATGATCCTCAATAAACTTTCTCAGACGCTTCATTGTATATTCATGCGTCTTTGGCTGACGTACATCAAATGTGATCTGATGCTCAACATCTTTCCAGTCATTTGTAACTGCATTGTACATATGCACCGGATCCCACATAATATAAGCAAGGAAACTTACTGTATACTCATGGAACGGAACAGCAGCAAGTGTAACCTTTCCTGTCTCTTCACTGTAGTCCCATTTATCTGTCGGAACAACTTCTCCTGTTGTTCTGTCGATTACTTCCCACCAACGTTTGATATCATCTCTTGTATTCGGTTTCAGCATATCCGGGTAAAGTCCCTTCATTACTTCCACTTCAAGAGTTTCAGACTCTGCTGTATAGAAAGGTGTCATAACATACATCTGCTGAATTTCTTCCGGATTGGCTTCAGCCCATGCATTATCTTTACGAGTTGTATAATATGTTGAATAAATTTCTGCATCTGCATCTTTCAGCTCTGTAGGGAAATCTGTTCCATCGCAATCACGGATTGCATCAGCACCCCAAAGCTTCATTAATTCCAGTGTCTGTGGCACTACGTCCAGGTCAGTAGGAATTGTAACGAGTCCTTTTGATTTCTCCATTGAATTATCCTCTTCTATTCTTTAAATACTCTGATTTTTAGTTTATATAAGGAAATCTGCCATCGGCAGATTTCCTTATGCTTTCTTATCACAGGTATCCTTCCTGCAATGTAGACAATTATTTATATTTGCTGTTGTAAAATGCCAGCAGTCCGACCAAACCTGCAAGACCTACGATCTCAGTAAGAAGACCCTTTGGTCCGATATTTCTCTGTCCGACAATGATAAGGCCGATACAAACAACGAAAATCACGATAACAACAATCGCAGTGATAATCTTTTTAGTTCTTTCATTCATTGTAAATACCTCCTTAACCTTTCAATCCACCCAGAGTCATTCCCTGAGTAAGTGTCTTCTGTACACACATATACAGAATCAGAACAGGAAGCATAACGATAACCAGTCCTGCGTACATCTGACCATACTGAACTGCTGATTTCTGAGCAGCCATCAGGTTCATAAGACCTACCGGCAGAGTCTTCAACTTGGCATCTGTCAGCAATGTCATGGAAATTACATACTCATTCCAGAATGACAGGAAGTTGAAAAGAATGATCGTTACGATACTTGGTTTTGCCATCGGGAAGATGATCTTAACCATTGTCGTAAAGTATCCTGCACCATCCACATAAGCTGCTTCCTCGAAGTCTTTTGCAAGACCACTGAAGTATCCTGACAGCAGGTAGATTGTGAACGGAAGTGCCGTTGCCATATATACAACCGCCAATATGAACAAGTTATTTAGGAAGAAGCCTCTTCCGATCATCTGTCTGAGTGACTTGTCCCAGTTGTTCAACATAAGGAAGATCGGTACTACGATGTAACTTACGTTGATGAAAAGTCCTGCCATGAAGAGCAGATTCCAGAACTTACATGTACGGAACTTAAATCTTGACAGTACATAAGCTGCCGGAAGTGCAACTGCGATCAGCATTGCAATCGCAAGTGCTGTAACAATCACAGAGTTCAGGATGTAAGATCCCATGTCTGCTTTCGTCCAGGCATCTACAAAGTTCTGAAAATAAAGTTTCTCAGGAAGTGTCCACGGATTTCCGTAGAATTCCTTATTCTGCTTTACCGATGCAAGGAAGACCCATGCTACCGGCACGATGATTGTAATTGCAAGAAGAATCAGGCAAATATACACAATCAGTTTACTAAAGCCAAACGGTTTTTTTGATGTATTCTTTTCCATTCCGATTCCCCTTTCCTTAAATTTCTACTTCCTGACGTTTTGTTGCAACGTTCAGCAGTCCGGCAAGTGCAAAGGAGAACAGGAATACTGATACACCGATTGCCATACCATATCCATATGAAGAGTTTGTATAAGCCTCCTGGTACATATAGCTCAGGAATACGCTGGAAGCTCCGTCCGGTCCACCACTCGTCATTGCTGTAACGAGAAGGAAACTCATGTTGATCGTACTGATTACGAAGAATGTAAGTGTTGTTCTGATGTTTGTCCAGATCAACGGAATCGTAATTGTAAAGAACTGATAAATCTTACCTGCTCCTTCAAGGCTGGCAGATTCGTACAGACTCTCTGATACGTTCGCCATACTTGCCATATACATTACCATGTAATATCCAATGGCCTGCCATACCATGGCGATCACAATACTGTAAATAACTACCTTCTGATCACCAAGCCAGAGGATCTGATCATCACTGTGCTTGAAGATTCCGATGATGGAATTCAGAAGTCCTGTATTTGGTTTGTAGATAGCAGAGAAGATAGCACTGATAACTACGATTGAAAGGATATTCGGGATATAGAAGATTACTCTGAAGAATCCCTGTCCTTTGATTTTTTCTCTTGAAAGTATGTATGCAAACACTAACGCAAATGCAAATGTAATGATCGTAACTAATACAATCAGAAGAATCTGGTTCTGGAACGCCTGATAGAACTTCTGATTCTGTAACAACGATTTAAAGTTGCTCAGTCCTACAAATGTCTTGTTATCTGTATATCCGCCCCATTTATATAAGGAAATACGGAAGATTTCGATCGTAGGAACAATCATAAATAAGATAAATAATATTGCTGCCGGGGCCAGGCAACAGAATACAAACAGCCCCTTGCCTTTTCTTTCTTTCATTGGTTCATCTCCAATTCTATAAATCCGTTTCATTGAATAACCGCCGCCATCCAACGGCTATTCATACCGTCATAGCAGATATCGGCATTAAAACAGGCGGTGAAGAGATTTCACCGCCTGCCTCACCTGTGAGATTCCTTCCAAATCATTTTATAGTTGTAAGGAAATTCCCGGTAACTTATTCAGATTATTTTAAAGCAGCACGAAGTTTGTCGCTATCTGTCTTAATCTGATTTACCCAGTCGTCTTCTGTCTTGTCACCAGTTACAAGAGAGTTAACCGGATCAAAGAATGTTGTACGAACTGTTACACCTTCTACTGGATCTGTTGTAGCGAATGCATCCATAACAGCTACAGCACCTGTATCATAGATTGAGTAGTACAGTTTGTTGTCTCCGTCAAGCTTGTCAGACATTCCTTCGATTGGCTGGATTGCTCCAGATTTAGCGAAGATCTGTGCTGCTGCATCAGAGTACATATAAGCGATAAATTCTTTTCCAAGATCTTTGTTCTCAGCACCTGATGGCATCCAGATCTGCTCGAAGAATGTATAGGAAGCTCTCTCTCCGTCTTTCTCTACTGCCGGAAGAGCTGTGAATCCCCAATCGAATCCGTCTGCTCTCGGAGCGTCTGCCATCTCACCGATTACCCAGTTACCATTTGGCATGAACAGAGCTTTGTCATCAAGAACAAGCTGCTGGTTGTTACGGAAGTCATTGTCGTTAGCATTTGCTGTTGTTGTAGGCTCAACGTGAGAAGCAAGCTGTGTAACGATATCGAATGCCTTCTTAGCTCCGTCTGTATCCCAGATTCCTTCACTATAGTTCAGAGCCTTTGTGAAGTCTTCTGATCCCATTGTCTCATGCAGTAATGCATAGAAGAATGCATCAAAGTATCCTGTTGTAGGATATGTGAAGAGTGAGATTCCTTCAGCTTTTGCCTTGTCAGCAAGTGCCCACATGTCATCCCATGTCTCCGGTACATCCCATCCTTTTGTCTTGAACAGGTTTGCATCGTAGAACAGTCCACATGGTGAGTAGAACATTGGCATCAGGTATGTCTTTCCGTCTCCGTAAGGATTAACGATGGAGTTCTCTGTGAATCCTGGAAGGATCTTGTCTCCAACCTTAGCGTCCTCACCCGGTACAGTCATATCAAGAACGTCTGTAAGTTCCTCTACGTTGTTGTCCTTGATGAATGTCTCTGTGATAGCTGACTCAGAACCAACAGCTCTCATGATTACGTCCGGATACTCTCCAGATTTCATCTGTGGCTGAATGACATCCTCGATGTTCTTGTCGATTGTAAGCTCAACCTTAACACCTGTCTCTTTCTCGAATGCAGCCGCAACATCGTTCCACATATCTGCACCGTATGCTGTCTCAACTACTGCAACCTTTACTACCTTATCACTGTCTGAATTTCCTTCAGATTTCTTGTCTCCATCATTGGATCCACATGCTGCAAGTCCGAAAACCATAGTACCTGCAAGCACAAGACTGATAAGTTTTTTCTTTTTCATTTAAATAGTTCCTCCTTATAACTTTTTCCAGTTTTACTTGGTATGTCTATCATATACTATTTCTCCCTCTTTTTCAACCTTTCTTTTTGCCTTTTTTTTTATAAATCTTGCTTTTTGGACTATTTCCCAATATCACCATATCTTATGACCCCCAAAAATGTTTTTTCATATTCTTTTGTTATTTTTTCACACACTGACATAAAAAAAGTTCCGTTTTTTTGCCAAACTCTCCCGAATCCTGTTGAATCAACCTCTAAAATTCTTTATAATATTTGCATAACCAGTTGAAATCGTTTTCAAGACAATATTTCTAAATTTTGTGGAGGACACCTATGGGTAATATACGACATACTTTTACTTCCCCCTTAAGGCATGACCACACCTGTCATCTTCTGTATTCTACCTATTCAAAATATGAAGAGGACTGGAGCAGTTATCCGCACACACATTATTTTACAGAACTTTTTTTCGTGCTGTCAGGAAGTGGCAGTTTTCTCGTTGAAGACGAAACCTTTCCGATCGCAAAGCACGATCTGATCGTGATCAACCCGAATATCACCCACACCGAAAAATCCAGCCTCGAAGACCCGCTGGAATATATTGTACTGGGTGTGGATGGTCTGAATTTTGTCATTGACGATGCAAATGAATATCTTCTGTTCCACTCCGATGAAATGAAAGATCAGCTTGATTTCTATTTCCGTACGATCCTGGAAGAGACAGAGAACTCTCAGAAGGATTACGAAAAGGTCTGCCAGAATCTGCTGAACATTCTGGTCGTCCATCTTTCCCGCTACGCTTCCTCTTCTGTGGAGATCTTTCCATTCCATAAAATGGAATCCCGGGAATGCAGCCGGGCAAAGCGTTATATTGATTCTTCTTTCCGGGAAAATATTACGTTGGATAAGCTCTCAGAGATCGCACAGATCAACAAGTACTATTTTTCTCATACCTTCACAGAAACTTATGGAATCTCGCCGATGAATTATCTGACTCAGAAGCGGATCTTTACCAGTCAGGAACTGCTGACTTCCACAGATATGAGTCTTGCACAGATCGCACAGCAATGTGGATTTTCTTCCTCCAGTTACTTTACGCAGTGTTTCCGTAAATCCTGTGGCATGACACCGACTGCCTACCGCAAGCAGTTTCTGCGGAACCAGTGATCTGAAAAATCTTAGACAAAAAAGGAGTACCGCACATCGCGATACTCCTTTTCTTTTACAGAAAATTCTCAAATTTTCTTTTCTTTCATCTTACCTTGCGGAAAGAATCTTTATCTTCTTTTACGTCTGCGTGTTACAACTGTAACGGCTGCACCTGCTGCCAGCATTGCCGCAGCTCCCCACAGGATCAGTGGAGCAGCATCTCCGGTCTTTGCAGCTTTGTTGGATGAAGTTGTTCCGGCATTTGATCCTGATGTAGAACCTGCGGTATTATTTCCTGTATTGTTGCCAGTATTTGTACCGCTGTTGCCATCATTCTTATTGCCGTTATTTTTGTTGTCATCCTTGTTGCTGTCGTCCTTCTTGTCATCGTCACCTTTGACTTTCGTTACTTTGACATCAACAGTAACTTCCAGACCATCCGGATTTTCAAACTCATCACCAAGAACAAGTTTTCCTGTCAATGTATAAGTTCCCGGAACATCTGACTTGTAAGCACTCAGATCCCAGTCAACATTAACGGTTGCTGTTGTTCCGTCTTTAAGTTCTACTTCAACCTGTCCCGGAAGTCCGAGATCTGCTGCAAGAGTTCCTTCTTTTACAGAAATATCATCCAGTTTTGCATTTACAATGGATTTAATTTCTTTCTTCGGTTCCGGCTTCGGCTCTTCTGCCTTCTTCGCAACTTTTACTTTTACAGAAGCTGTCAGGTTCTTCGGATTTGTAATATTATCTGCAAAGGAAAGGATTCCTTCCAGAGTATAATCACCTGCCGTATTTCCATCGTAACTGTCTGTATTCCATGTAACGCTTGCTGTTCCGGTTGTGCTGTCTGTATAGGTTACTTCTATCTCTGTCGGAAGCTTCAGTTCTGATACAGCCGTTCCGTACGCAACTTCTTTCTTATCCAGTTTTGCAACGGACTTGATCTCATACTGCTTCTTTGTAACTGTTACCTGGATAGAAGCTTTCACGCCATCCGGGTTCTCCATGTTCTCACCCATTGTCAGAGTTCCCTCCAATGTGTAAGTTCCCGGTGTTGTCTGATAATCACCTTTCGCCCATGTTACGGCTACTTCTTCATTGAGATTTCCTGTCACTGTGACAGTTACTTTCTCCGGTAATTCAAGATCCTTAAATGCAGTTCCTTCTTCTACAGAAATTCCTGCCGGATTGGTTACGCTGAGTACATTCTTTGTTGTCTCACCACCACCGTTATTCTCAATCGTAAATGAGAACTGTTTCGGAAGCACTGACTGTCCTGTTGCTGTCTTTGCAACGATCTTAACAACATAGGTACCGTCATTCAGGTCACTGAGTGTGTACTCTGGCTTTGTGGTATTGCCTTTCAGCTCACCGTTTACATAAACGTCATAGCTTGCGAAGGAAGAACCTTCTTTTAATGTCCATGTGAGTTTTACAGAATTATCACTGACTGCTGTTTTTGTAATGGACTCGATCTCACCTGCTACTGTTCCGTCAGCAATTGTTGTTACATTGCCGATCTCGATGGCCTTCGCTGATGCCTCACCTGCATTGCTCAGGGCGTATACCTTGAAGTTGTAGGTTGTTCCCGGTGTCAGGTTTTCCAGTGTTGCGGCTGTGCCGCTTACTGTCATCTCGATTCCGTTCTCTTTATCAGATACTCGATACTGTGCTGCTCCTGAAACCTTGTCCCATTTCAGCACAACCTTTGTGCTTTCAACAAGAACTGCAGAACCTGTCTGGTCTTTTACTACAGGAACTGCCGGTGTGCCAAGTGCTGTGATCGCCTCATCCAGTGCTGCTTTCTTTGCATCCACATCAGTCTGTTCTGCACCCGCATCATTCATAGTCTCAACCGCTGCATCATAAGCCGTTTTAAATGCATTCCATTTCGTCTCCTCATAGGCTGACTTAGTAAGTGCTGAACCTGTCTCAATCGATGTCTGTGCAGACTTATCAACCGTTACACCTTCACCCGGTGAAAGGATCTTCAGGTAATCCAGGTTGACCTGATATTTTCCATCACGTGCAACTGCTACACACTTAATCGTATGCTCACCATTTGTAAGATCTGTCTTTGAGAAGATCAACTGCTGGTTATCTCCGCTGCTTGAACCATTCAGCGAATAATTATCGATTTTTGCATTATCAACATAGATATCAAAGCTTGCAAAGTTGGCATGCTTCTGAGAATAAACCTCTACACCTGTTCCATTGAACGTGTATTCAAAATAGCTTCCCGCCGCACTTGAATCATTTCCGGTTTCTGTCTTTGTTCCGCCATGATGTTTTGTCTGTTCTCCTGCCCAGTTAGACCACGTTCCACTCCATTTGATCTCACTGTTCTTTGTTCCATAGTTTCCTGACGCCGGTACGGTACCGTCTTCTACGATCGTCTCGACATCTGCCACATCCTGTTTAATTGCAACCTTCAGTTCCATCGTTCCGCTCTTTGCAGCATCTGCATTGGAGGTTGCTGTGATCGTAACCGTTCCGTTCTTGCTTAAGAATGTTACCAGTCCGTCTGCATCTACTGTTGCGATACTGTCATCGGATGTACTCCATGTAACTGTCTTGTCTGTTGCATCCTCCGGCTCTACTGTTGCTTTCAGCTGTAACGTACTGTCCGCTTTTGATACTGTAGTCACTCCGGACTTAGAGCTTACTGTCACACCTGTCGGTGCTACCAGTGTTGAATCCAGGATTTCAAATGCATCCAGCTCGATCTTTGTATTGGAGCTTGCTGTCTGCTTCTCATTGAGTACTTTCAGCTGGATCGTATGGATTCCTGCTGTAAGGTCTTCTTTGCTGAAGTACTCTTTCTGCCGCACTGTGCTTGCACTGTATGTATCAACAACTCCCTGTGACACACCGTCAATCAATACTTCGATCTTACCTCTGTCCTTATTGGTACAACCAATTACCTTGATTCCTGTTCCCTTAAATGTAAGAGTCGCAGTCTCGCCGCCATTCGGATTCTGCAGATACGCGATCGTATCCATATAGTTTACATTCTTGTCCTGCGTCCAGTTGCCCCAGTCACCTACATATGCAATTCTTTCGTCTGCATTGTCGATCTTGCCTGCTCCAACCGGCTCTGCCTCAGTCACTGCTGCACTCTTTTCAGATTCATTTCCTTCTATAACTGCAGATACCTGGTACTTCATCGTTCCAAGTGTCTTGTCTGCTGTTGTATCTGTATAAGTTGTCGTTGTCAAGCCTGTCTCAATGCAGATCACATCACCATTTGCTACCTGACGGTATACATTGTATGTTACGTTGCTTCCCTCTTCTGCGGTTACGGCATCCCAGGAAAGTTCTACATTCTCAGCGTCTGCACGGAGTGCTGTCAGTCCTGTTGGAACTGCTATCTCAGCGGATGCCGGGATATCTTTTAATGTATAGCTCTTTCCGGCTTTTGTTGCGAAAGAGATCCGGTTTTCTTTTACAGGTGTCACATCGACTACCTTTCCGTCGCTGTCTACCACGGTTGCAAGAGATGCATTCTTTGTCTGTACTACTGCTTCTCCGCCATTCTTGGAAAGGATCGTAGCGGTTGTTACATTTCCGTCTGCCCAGTCCATGGATACTTCAAAGCTGCCCTGTGCAACCAGTCCGTTTACACTTCCGTTAGCCCAGTCATCCGGAACTGCCGGAAGAAGGTTGATGTATCCTGCATTGCTCTGCAGAAGCATCTCAGCCACACCGGATGTATAACCGAAGTTACCATCGATCTGGAAATATCTCGGCTGATGATAGTCGAACAGGTTTGCATAGATCCCACCGTTGAACAGGTTCTTGATGATCTGATAAGCTTTATTTCCATCACCCAGTCTTGCCCAGCTGTTGATTCTCTGTGCCATTCCCCATCCGGTACTTGCATCTGTACGGTTCTGCATCGATACCTTTGCTGCTGCAAACCATTCTGCATTATCCTCTGTAATGAGGTCTCCCGGGAAAAGTCCGAGAAGGTGGGACATATGACGGTGGTTATATCCTTCACCGAGTGTTGCTCCACTTGCATTATGGTTAAAGGTTGTCTCTGTATACCATTCTTTAATCTGTCCGCTGTCGCCGACCTCGATCGGTCCTTTCAGATCTGCCTGGTTTGCTTTCCATGTAGCTACCAGTTCTTCATCTGTTCCGAGGATCTCCGCTGCTTTGATCGTATCCTCGTATAACTGCCAGATCAGCGTCTGCTCATAAGTATTGCCACTTGTGACCGGTCCATGCTCCGGTGAATATGCCGGTGAAGATACCAGCTTTCCATCACTGTCACGGACAAGCATCTGATCATACAACCTGGCCTCTTCCTTCATCATCGGATAAATATTGTCTCTCAGGTAAGAAACATCTCCCGTATACTCATAGTAAGACCAGCAGTTCTGTAAGATCCACGGTACTGCTGCCGGTGACCATCCCCAGCTGAAACTCCATCCAGGGCAGGTCCATCCGAACGGGTTGTTCTGCGTATGTGCCATGAATCCTTTTTCCTCACCATCGGCACTGGAAACTCCTGCATAGATCGCTGCGGTCACACGCCCCGGTTCTCTGAGGGCATCCACATAATCAACCAGTGGTTCAGCACACTCTGCCATGTTCGTTGAGTATGTCGGCCAGTAGTTCATCTGTAAGTTTACATTCATATGGTAATCTGAATGCCATGGAGAGTTGTTCGCTCCGACCCACAGTCCCTGAAGGTTGGAAGGAAGTGTCTCTCTGACATAACCGTTTCCATCTGTCCTTGTCTCTCTGGAAGACTCGATGGTCATAATCTTCCATACTGGAACAGCATGACTTCCAACTGACGTCTTTCAGCTTCTGATGCAGTTCCTGCCTTATATGCAGAAAGAAGTGCATCTGTCGTCTTTTTTGAAATGGTCTGTCCCAGATCCAGGTCGACACGGTTGAAGATATTCTGATAATCATTTACATGATTCGCTTTCAGTTCTTCATATGTCTTAACCGTTGCCTGATCCACATACCATTTTACACGGTTTGTCAGCTCATCTGCCGTCTCACCTGTTCTGTAGCTCGGATATTCGTCCTTATAATCTGTTCCCATGGAAGTGATGATCGTAACCTCACTTGCACCGGAAACACTTACCGTTCCATCCCCATCTGTCACTGTACCGCCATTGTCGGTAATAACCTGGGTCTGGGATGAAAATTTCATCTGGTTGTCTGTGAGCTGTCCGTTGACGGAGATCCGGCCACCTGACACGGTTGTATTCCATGTTCTCTTATAGCCGTTCTCTCCGATGGAATTGGAAGCTCCTCCGCTTGTATTATCCGGTTCTACACTCACATCCAGGCTGATCTTTTCAGATCCGTCTGCTGTGATATGAGTCACGATGACATTATCCGGATAACTTGTGAAGTTCTCTCTTGAATAATGAGTACTTCCCTTGTCATAGTTTACACCTGCGATGGCTGTATTCAGATCCAGGTCGCGGCTGTAATTGCTTACATCACTGTTGGATGATACATTTTTGAAATCGATATGCATATTTCCCCAGCTAAGGTAATATCCATATCCGTTTGTTCCTGCATCATCACTTAAACCAACAAGGTTGCTGTTGGCAAGTTCGATCGCGGAGCTGTCCTTTCCGTTTGCGAAATAATTGTGGATCTGAGTCATGGTAGATCCGTTATTCCCCTTATTCGCCAGGTTACCTCCATTGTAGTTCGGTCTGTTGGTGCTTGGTCCTCCT
>ERZ773243.2360-NODE-2360-length-16244-cov-55.804250_pt1 | contig 16244 bp, 9 predicted proteins | sample MGYA00580520_ERZ773243 | MGnify/ENA primary metagenome ERZ773243 (study PRJEB29015, sample SAMEA2737747) | human gut metagenome | biome: human gut; feature: human-associated habitat; material: faeces | place: China | collected 2012 ... | reverse complement strand
TTTAGCGCGACGAACTTTACCCACTTTGTTCACTTCGATGCTGTCGATAGCCGGTGATTCAATCGGGAAAATACGTTCTACGCCTATGGTTCCTGACATCTTACGTACTGTAAAACGTTTCTTGTCTCCATGTCCGGCAATCTTGATAACAACACCACGGTACAGCTGTACACGTTCCTTGTTACCCTCGACAATACGATATGCTACTGTTACAGTGTCACCTGCCTTGAAGCTCGGGTGCTGTTTTCCGGTAGCAAATGCTTCTTCTGCAATTTTAATTAAATCCATTGTTTTTATTATTAAATTGTTTCATCGTTACAACGCAACATACCAGGCTTCTCTCTTGGTGTCCTGACAGCGATTGCGCGAAAGCGGTGCAAAGAAACGAATTATTTGCCAGATACACAAGTGCTTCAAGTTTTTTTTCGCCAGTTGGGATGATTTTTGAGCGTTTCATTCTGCTAAACGCAAGTCTAAATAATCGGTTAATTGTGTGGCTCAGTCGCAAAAGAAAAGTATATTTGTAGCAATTTAAAACTAAATGAATATGAAGAAACAAACTTTCAGTCTCCTTGCGGGGGCAGTGTTGGCGGTTGCGCTTCTATTGGTTTCCTGCCATTCTTCCTACGAAGTGACCAAGGTAGAGGGAGGCAGAATTCCCATGAGCTCTGTCTGGGATGCCGAGCCGGATGCCGAAGCCGTGGCTCTGCTGGCGCCTTACAAGGCCCGGATGGACAGCGTTATGTATCATGTGGTGGGAACCGCAGAAATGTCGATGGACAGATTCCGGCCCGAAAGCCTTTTATCCAATCTGATTGCAGATGTACTGCGTGAGGCTGCGGTGGAAGTGCTGGGCAAACCGGCCGATATGGGGCTGATCAATATCGGTGGAATCCGGAACTCCCTGACGGAAGGAGACATCACTACCGAAAACATCTATGAGATATTGCCTTTTGAGAATTCGCTCTGTGTGCTGACGATGAAAGGCTCTGCCATGAAGCACTTGTTTGAAAACATTGCGGTGAGACTTGGTGAAGGGGTGAGTGGTATACAGTTGGAAATCAGCAAGGATGGCAAGCTGCTCCAGGCTTCCATTGCCGGCAAGCCGGTGGAGGATGACCGTGACTATACGGTTGCCACGATTGATTATCTGGCTGATGGAAACGATGGAATGACGGCTTTCCTGCAGGCGGATAAAAGGGAGTGCCCGGATGGGGCTACACTGCGCGGTCTGTTCATGAAGTATGTGGAGAAGCAGACGGCAGCCGGCAAGAAGGTGACTTCGCGCATGGAGGGAAGAGTGGTCGTTAAAGAGTAAGCATTAAAAAAACAGAAGTTCTATGAAATATATGTATTCCTTGGCAGCCCTGCTGCTTTTCATGCTCCCCGCATCGGCACAGCAAGAGGAGCGTGTCATTACTGAAGAACCCCTTTGCCTGGTGTCCGCCGATTCTGTATCGTCCGGCCAATCCGGAAAACAACTGTTTATCCTGCACACCAGCGATACGCACAGCCGTATAGAACCCATCAGCGCCGGGGCTGCCGACGAGTATGCCGGGATGGGCGGTGTGGTGCGCCGTGCCGGTTTTGTAAAGCAGTTTCGCGGCAAGCATCCGGATATGTTGCTGCTGGATTGCGGAGACATCTCGCAAGGTACCCCTTATTATAACTTTTTCAAAGGCGAGCTGGAGGTCAAGATGATGAACCTCATGGGCTATGATGCCATGACGATAGGTAATCATGAATTTGATTTCGGACTTGAGAATATGGCGGAATTGTTCCGTATGGCGGATTTTCCCGTGGTCTGTTCCAATTATGACGTGACGGGTACGGTACTCGAAGGACTGGTGAAGCCTTATATCACCTTGGTGCGCGAAGGGGTGAAAATCGGAATCTTCGGCCTGGCCCCCAAGATGGAAGGGCTGGTGCAGGCGGATAAATGCGTAGGCATTGTCTACAACGACCCGATAAAGGTGGCCCAGGAAATGACAGACCTTCTCAGGGAGAAGGAGAATTGCGAGGTTGTGATTTGCATGTCTCATTTGGGTATCCGCAGTGCAAATCCCGAAGGCGCTTCCGACGAGAACCTGGTAGGCAAGACGCGTGGCATTGATGTCATTTTGGGAGGACATTCGCATACTTTTATGGAAAAGCCTGCCGTTTATCTGAATGCGGATGGCAAGAGCGTTCCCGTGCTGCACACCGGAAAGAGTGGCATCTATGTAGGAGAAATGGTACTTACTTTAACTGAAAAATAGCATGATGAAAAGACTCACCCTCCTTTTATGGGTTGCAGGATTGTTTATATTGGGATTATCTTCACTTCACGCCCAGACCGGAGGCCCGTTTCTTCCTTCGGCTGCAGACAACCGGTGCCGGCAATGGGTGGACTCCGTGTTGTCAGGCCTGAATGTACACGAAAAAGTGGGGCAGCTCATCGTTGCCACCATTCCGGCCAGAGCAGACAAGGCCACGAAAAAGCAGATGCGCGAGCTGGTAAAGAAATACAAGGTCGGTGGCTTGCTGTTTTCCGAAGGTACTCCGGAAGAGCAGGCTATCTTGACCAATATGGCCCGGAAGGATGCCAAGATTCCCGTTATGGTTACTTTCGATGGAGAGTGGGGACTGTCAATGAGGCTGAAAGGCGCTCCGGACTATCCCCGCAATGCCGCCTTGGGATGTATCGAGGACAATGGTCTGATTGAAGAATATGGACGTGAGGTGGCCCGCCAGTTCCGCGAATTGGGGGTACACGTCAATTTTGCACCCGATGCGGATGTCAATACGAATCCGCTGAACCCGGTGATACACGTACGCTCCTTTGGTGAGAACCCACAGCGGGTGGCGGAAAAGGTGGTGGCATACAGCCGTGGGCTCGAAAGCGGGGGCATACTTTCCGTTTGCAAGCATTTCCCCGGGCATGGCGACACGGATGTGGATTCTCATAAGGCGCTTCCCGCCTTGCACTACGACCGTGCACGCCTGGACAGTGTGGAACTTTATCCCTTCAAGGAAATGGTACGTGCCGGATTGGGGGGTGTCATGGTAGGCCATCTGCAAGTGCAGGCGCTGGACCCGGACGGGGTGACTCCTTCTTCCTTGTCGCGGAATGTGGTGACCGGGTTGTTGAAGGATGAACTCGGCTTTAAAGGGCTGGTGTTTACCGATGCCTTGGACATGAAGGGTGTGTCTGCCATTCCGCAGGTAACTACCAAAGCGCTGCTGGCGGGAAATGATATGGTGCTGGTACAGTTCAATACGAAGAATGCGGTGCAGGAACTGGTAGATGCAGTGGAATCGGGACAACTGAGTAAGGACGAACTCGATGCCAAGTGCCGCAAGGTATTGATGTACAAGTATATGCTTGGTTTGAGAAACCGCCAGCCGCAACTTCGGGTCAGCGGAATGAGCTATCGCATCAATACGGAGGAAGCGCAGGTGTTGGCTGCCAAGTTGCGCTGTTCGGCAGTGACTGTATTGAACAATTATTTCGATGTCCTTCCACTGGCACCGGTGGAAGGTGATATTGCCGTGCTCAGCATCGGAGAGAAGGAGGCGGATGCTCCCTTTGTGGAAGCTATGAAAAAGAATGCAGGCATCAGTCATTTCCACTTGCCTTGGAATGCCGATGAGGCTCTCTGGCAGGACGTGCAGGGGCAGTTGGCTGCTTTCCGTCGCGTGGTTATCAGCATCACCGGTTCGGCTTATGTCAGCGACCGTGATGTGGCCTTTCTGGAAGGCTTGAACCTGCGTGCTCCGCTGGTTTATACTTTTTTTACCTCTTACCGTACATTGCAACCTCTGATGCCCGCACTTGCCAAATCCAGTGCTGTGGTGCTGGCACATTCGGCAGAGACGGATTTGCAGCAGTACGTGGCTGATGTCCTTTTTGCCAAAAAACCGGCCAGTGGCAGGATGTCGATGAGTATCGGTAAACTGTTTCCGGCGGGAACGGGCTGCATGATTGAGCCGGGCATGAAACCGCGGAAGACAGTTCCGGAAGACTACGGCATGAAGTCGTATGTGCTGCAAGGTATCGATGCCGTTGCCCGAAAGGGACTGGAAGCGGGAGCTTATCCCGGTTGCCGCGTGCTGGTGTGGAAAGACGGACTGCCGGTATATGACAAAGGCTTCGGAACCCACTCTGATAAGGATACCACTACTGTCCGTTCTTCGGACCTTTTTGATTTGGCTTCGCTGACCAAGACTACGGCTACGTTGCTTGCCGTCATGAAACTGTATGATGAGGGCAAGATAAAACTGGATGACAAGGTTTCCGCTTATCTGCCCTTCTTGCGCAATGGCAACAAGCGGAACATTACCATCCGCGAACTTTTGTTCCACGAATCGGGGCTTCCTCCCTATATCCGCTTCTACCTGGACATCATAGACCCGAATTCGGTACACGGCCCGTACTCCCAGAGTTGGGTGGACGAGTGGCATCGTACGCAGGTAAGCGAGCATAGCTATTATTGTTCCGATTTTAAGTTCCGGAAAGGGATGGTGTCCGACAAGAATACACCGGTCTATACCCTGCACATGGCAGATGGCATGTGGCTGAACAAGAGTTTCAAGAATTCTATCCTTCAGCGGATAGCCAAGTGCGAGTTGGATGGTAAACGTTATGTTTACAGCGACCTCGGCTTCGTGTTGCTGCAGCAGGTGGTGGAGAAGGTGACGGAGCTGCCGATGGATTTGTACCTTGCCCGTGAGTTCTATGCTCCGATGGGATTGCAACGTACTATGTTTCTGCCTTTGACGAAGTTCACCAAAGCGGAAATCATGCCCACGGCATCCAATGACTTCCTGCGTCGCCAGGATATATGCGGATATGTGCATGACGAGACTGCTGCCTGCATGGGTGGGGTGTCTGGCAATGCAGGACTTTTCTCTACGGCCGAAGAGGTGGCAAAGGTTTATCAAATGTTGCTGAACGGCGGTGAATTCAATGGTAAGCGTTTCCTGAGTGAGGCAACCTGCCGTTTGTTTACGACGGAGAAATCCGCCATCAGCCGTCGCGGTCTGGGATTCGACAAGCCGGATGTATCCATTGTGAAGCGCAGCCCTTGTGCTCCTTCCGCTCCGGAAGCGGTATATGGACATACCGGATTTACCGGTACTTGTGCTTGGGTGGACCCGGAAAACAAGACGGTGTATGTATTCCTCAGCAACCGCTTGTGCCCCAATGTATGGAACACGAAACTGGGTGACATGAATATAAGAAGAGATATCCAGGAATTGATTTATAAAAGTATTATTCCGCAAATCCCCTAAAAACAATCTATCTATAAGGAATGAAGAGAATATACCTGCTTGCCTATATCGCTATATTGTGTTGTCTTTGTCCGCTTCTGAAAGCGCAGCTTGGCCCGATGCCGTTTACTCCGGTGCCGCCGAACGACCCTTCGCTTGTACGTCTCTTGAACAGTGACGTGCGGTGCAGGCAGTGGGTGGATTCCGTCATGCAGCGTCTGACTCTGAAAGAACGCATCGGACAACTGTTCATCTATACGATTGCCCCCCGGCAGGACAAGGCCAACAAGGAACTGCTGCGTAAGGTGGTGGAGGACTATAAAGTAGGCGGTCTGTTATTCTCCGGCGGATTGATGCAGAACCAGGTGATGTTGACCAATGAGGCGCAGCGGATGGCAGAAGTTCCGCTGATGATTACCTTTGACGGTGAATGGGGGCTGGCTATGCGCCTTCGCGGTACTCCGAACTTTCCGCGAAACATGGTGCTGGGCTGCATACAGAACGATACACTGATTTATGAATATGGGCGCGAGGTGGCCCGCCAATGCCGTGAACTGGGGGTGCAAGTGAATTTTGCTCCTGTAGCGGATGTGAATATCAATCCCAAGAATCCGGTTATCAATACCCGTTCCTTCGGTGAAAGTCCGTTCAATGTGGCGAACAAGGTTGTTGCCTACTCCAAAGGGTTGGAGGATGGTGGTGTGCTTTCTGTCAGCAAGCACTTTCCGGGGCATGGGGATACGGATGTGGATTCTCATAAGGCGTTGCCCGTGCTGCCTTTTACCCGTGCCCGTCTAGACAGTATAGAGCTTTATCCTTTCAGAAAAGCCATTCGTGCCGGACTGGGAGGTATGATGGTGGGGCACTTGGAGGTGCCTGCCATAGAGCCGCAAAAGGGGCTCCCGTCTTCGCTTTCGCGTAAGGTAGTTTCCGGTCTGTTGGTGAATGACCTCGGCTTTCAGGGGCTTGTCTTTACGGATGCCCTTGCTATGAAAGGGGTATCGGGCAATGAAAGCATCTGTTTGCAGGCGCTGAAAGCCGGCAATGATTTGCTGCTTGTCCCCCGGCGCATTAAGGAAGAAGTGGAGGCTGTGCTTGCCGCTGTGAAAAAAGGGGAGCTGACAGAGAAAGAGATAGAGGCGAAATGCCGTAAAGTGCTGAAATATAAATATGCCCTTGGGTTGGAAAAGAAACCCCGTGTACAGCTTTCAGGTTTGGGGACCCGCATCAATACTCCGAAAACGCGTGATTTGATGCGCCGGTTGAACTTGGCGGCCATCACTGTGCTGGATAACCGGGACGAGGTACTTCCGCTGGACCCTTCCATCGGTGAAGTTGCCGTGCTCAATGTGGGAGAAGCGCAGGAAATCCGGCCGTTCCTCAAAGAACTGTCGCAGTATACCCGTCCTGTGGAGTTCCATTTGGGCAAGAATCTGCCGGAGGCTGAAGGGAACCGTTTGAGAAATGCGTTGGCCAAGTATAAACGTATTCTGGTTTGTGTCACCGAACACCGTTTGACGCCCTATCAGAATTTCTTTGCAAAGTTCGCTCCTGACGTACCGGTGGTTTATCTGTTCTTTATTCCCGGTAAGCAGGTATTGCAGATAAAACAAGGGGACGCTGCTGCTGAAGCGGTGATTTTGGCACACTCCTCCAACGAGGAGGTACAGCGGCAGGTTGCCCGGATTGTTTATGGCAGCGCTTGTTCAGAGGGACGCTTGTCTGCCAGTATCGGTAGTCGGTTTGCTGCCGGTGCGGGAGTGACGCTGACTCCTCAAAGCGCCCCCCGCTTTGTACCCGAAGAGCATGGTATGAATTCCCGTCTGCTGGCTGAAATAGACAAGATAGCTGAAGAAGGCATTCGTGAAGGGGCTTACCCCGGCTGCCAGGTGGTGGTGCTGAAGGATGGCAGGGAGATGTATAATAAAGCTTTCGGTACCCACGTCTGGAACGAGGCCGGAAGCAAGGCGCTTCTCGTAAAGAAGACGGATGTATACGACATCGCTTCGCTGACAAAGACCACAGCCACGCTGCTTGCTGTGATGAAGTTGTACGATGGCGGACGCCTCAATCTTACAGACCGGGTGTCGGATTATCTGCCTTTCCTACAGGATACGGACAAGAAGAATATTACGGTACGCGAACTGCTGATGCATGAATCCGGTCTGCCTTCTACCTTGCTATTCTATCAGGAAGCGATTGATGAAGAAAGCTACACCGGCACTTTGTTCAAGGCACGTCCCGATGCCCGGCATTCCGCACGCATCGGACGGCAGACTTGGGCGAACCCTAAGTTCCGCTTCCGTCAGGGACTGACGTCGAAGGTGCAGACACCGGAATATACGATGCAAGTGTCCGACAGCCTTTGGCTGAACCGTTCCTTCAAGCAAGAGTACTTGCAGAAGATTGTGGATACTCCGCTTAGGGATAAACGTTACCGTTATAGTTGTGTGGGCTTTATTTTGTTGCAGCAGTTGGTCGAGGCGCGCACCGGCATGTCTATGGACGAATATCTGGCCAAGGAATTCTATACTCCGATGGGATTGGAGCGTACGGGGTATCTTCCTCTGCGCTTCTTGAAGAAGGAAGATATTGTACCTTCATCAACAGATCCTTTCTTGCGTAAGACTACCTTGCAAGGATTTGTACATGATGAATCTGCAGCTTTTCAGGGCGGCGTTTCCGGTAATGCCGGGCTGTTCTCCACTGCCGGAGAAGTGGCAAAAGTCTATCAGATGTTGCTGAATGGGGGTGAACTGGACGGTAAGCGTTATTTGAGCAAGGAGACCTGCAGGGTATTTACTACCACCGTCTCAAGGATAAGCCGCCGGGGGCTGGGATTTGATAAGCCCGACCGGCGTAATCCCCAGAAGAGTCCCTGCGCAGAGTCTGCCCCTGCTTCTGTCTACGGTCATACCGGTTTCACGGGTACTTGCGCCTGGACAGACCCGGAGAACGGCTTGGTTTATGTCTTTTTGAGCAACCGCACCTATCCGGATGTGTGGAATAACAAGTTGATGAGGCTGGATATAAGGACGAGGATTCAGGAGGCTGTATATAAGGCGATGCTGGGAGGAAAAAAATAACTGGTAGAATTAAAAAGAGCCTCCCTTGCTCACGCAGGAAAGGCTCTTTTCTTCTTCAATTTTGAAACAATTAAATTCTATCTGTTAAGCTTTAAGTGTGTGTCTTATCAGAACGCAATACCTACGCGCAGACCGAAATTGCTCAAACCGTCTACGCTGTACGTAAAGAGGTCACCTTTGTTCGTACCGTAGCTGTAATAGGCTGCGAAATGCAAGCCCGGTCCATAAGCCCAAGGATACACATTGAAACCAATTTCAGGAGATACATAGAAACCCCATGTATCCTTGTTGGCTTCGAATACGTTGAAGGTTGACTTCAACTGTGCATATTCAGCACCCAGTTTTACACCGGCATATGGCTGGAATGCACCTCCACGGTTCCATACATAGCGGGAGGCCAGACCGAAAGGCAACTGGAATGCAGTGTGCTGCTGGTCGGTATTCAGACTGCCGCCTTCGCCTACGGGAAGTGTCTGGCGACCGAAATACTCATGGTTGCTATGGTAGTTCAAGAAAGCTCCCAATGCAAAATTGTCTGTCAGGAAGTAACCGCCTTCAAAATTCATACCCCAGCCGCTTGATTTGTCGGCGAAGTTGTTGCTGAGGGGAAAGTTATATTGCCAGTCGATATTGGCATAACCGTTATCGGTCATCTGTGCCTTCGTCGGTAGGGCGAAGACGAGAGCAAGAGCGGCAACCGCAAGTACTCTCAAGGAAAGATATTTTATTGTTTTCATACTTTGTTCTTGTTTTTTGGTTCAATGGCAACTTCCCAGTCCGGAAAGGATGCTGCCGTATTATTCTTGTTACCTTAATATTGGGTAACCCGTCATTTGTCACTTATAGCTCGTAGCTTGTCACTACTTGTTAGTCAGGTAAGTTGATTGAGTGAAAGCTTGGTTCACACCTTGCACGGCAAGTTTGGTATTGACAGAAGTAGAACCACTCAGCAAGCCGCTCATATAGCTGGTCCACAGAACAGGAAGTTTCTCGCTCTGGCCTTGCGGCGCCTTCAGATTCAACAATTCGCTGATAAAGGAACCGGTACTGTAGGAATAGTTCACGGCATAGGGATAATACCATCCGCCCCAGTTGCCCCAGTAAGGAGCATCCCAGTAGCCTGGATAGTTCCACCACCATTCGGGACGTCCGTAGTCGGTGAAGTAATAGGTACTTCTGACATAGCTTACCTGCAAGCCAAGGTCGGCTTCTTCCCGGTCATCCACACGGATGTAGCCGCGGCTGTTCATGTTAGCAACATAAGCGCTGAGAATTTCCTGGGCATTCTCATCTTTCCAGTATTCGGCGTTTTCCTTATCACCGATGACCAGAATGCTGTCCGGCAAGTAATAAGTTTCGAAGGTTTTGAAATCCGCCTTCTTGTCATAGTTGGTATAAACCAGATAATTATTGTCCAGCTTATCCATGTCAGGGTCTTTTTCGCAAGATGCAAGCGTCACTGCAAAGACCGCTAATAATAGGGGAATAAATTTCTTCATACTTTTATAATTGTTTAGGTTTAATATAAATTCCTGCCCTATGGTACCTTAGGCTTTTGTGAGAAAAAACAAGATAGGATATAAAAGGTTCACGTAGAGGTATGTTAAAAGTGATAAAGGAATAGGGTGACAGCACTTTTAACGTAACTGTCACCCTATTGCACTTATCATGTCATTACTTTATCACCCTATCATCTTTTCCATATCCGTGCTGTCCATCCTCCTCCGGGTGCCATGTGTATGTTCAGCTTGTCTCCCGAGGTCACGGTGCGTACTTCTTTCTTGTAGTCGGTTGCTTCCCGGTCGGCATTGATGCCGTCGGAAAAGATTTCGGCTTCGTAACTTCCTTCTCCAAGGAAGGAAAGGTCGATGGTACAGTCGCGTGGTGTCCAGTCGGTCATGGAGGCGATATACCAGACGTCTCCCTTGCGGCGTGCCAGTGTAAGGTATTCGCCTACTTCACCGTCCAGTGCCACGGTCTCGTCGAAAACGGTAGGCACTTTGGCAATGAAGTCCGTGCATTCCTGCTCCTTCATATATTTGCTGGGGCTGTCGGCAAGCATTTGCAGCGGGGCTTCGAAGAGGGTGTACATCGCCATCTGGTGGACGCGTGTACCCTGGCTCATCGGATGGTCGTTGACGGCACGGAAGGTTTCGCGGGTTGCGTTCATCATGGCTCCCGGTGTGTAGTCCATCGGACCTATAAGCATGCGCAGGTAGGGAGCAGTCACGTCATAGCGCGGGAAGTTGTGGAGGGGGGCTCCGTTCACTATCGGTTCCCATTTGGCGTTCTCCAGTCCCTTTACACCTTCAAAGTTTAGGACGTTGGGATAGGTGCGCTGTATACCGTATGGCTTGAGTCCATGCAGGTCTAATACCAGGCGGTGCTCGGCGGCGCAGGCTACAATGCGTTCTACGGACTGTACTAGTGGCTGGTCGTCACGGTCGAAGAAGTCTATCTTGAAGCCTTTGATACCCATCTGTGCATAGTGGCTGAATGCGGCTTCCGTATCTTTGGCAGAATTTCGCCAGCTTGCCCAGAGAATGATGCCGACGCCCTTCTGGTTTCCGTAGGCTACCAGTTCCTTTAAATCGATATCCGGATTCAGGTCTTTCAATAAGGATTCGTTTCCGCTCCAGCCGTCATCGATGATGATATATTCCAGGTTGTTGTCGGCGGCAAAGTCGATGAATGCCTTATAAGTCGGGGTGTTCATGCCGGCTTTGAAGTCTACTCCAGTCAAGTTGCAGGTGTTCCACCAGTCCCAAGCCACTTTGCCGGGTTTAATCCAGGAAATGTCTTTGATGCGGCAGGCGGGGGCAAGACGCTGTGCCATGTCGTTGTCGGCAAGCTGCGTGTCCTTTTCGGTGACGAGTATCACACGCCAGGGGAGCTCCTGCTTGGCACAACGGGCGATGTAGTCTGCATGCTTGGTCGGTATCAGGTTCAGCCGGTTGTGTCCGCCGATTATTTCTTCCAGCGGATAGGGGGCAAATGCTGCCTGCACTCCTTGACGTGTCTGAGGATTTACAGTGAGGAACATGCCGGGATAGTTTTCCAATCCGGCTTCCATGATAACGGCTTTCTTTCCTCCGTCCAGGCAAACCATCAGTGGGGTGATGGAGAGTGAGTCGGTGTGCATTTTGGACAACGGGGCTTCGTCGTAGTAAGACTCGAAGGAGAAGCAATAGCGCTCACCGTTGCGGTTGTCGTTTATGTAAGGTACAAATGCCTGGTAATCCTTGTCGAAATTGAAGTCCGCAGTTTCGTTGAGGACGATAAACGGCTTGTTCTGTTCGGAAATGAAGCGGTAGGCAGCACCGTCATCGTATGCGCGGAACTGTACGCTGTAGCCTCCGCGGCATTTCAGTGTCAACTGGTTGTAGACATCCTCCACACTTGCCTTTTTGTAGAGGGGAGTGGGGAAGGAGGACTCCACAGACTTGCGTTCTGCACGGATTACTTTTACATTTTTACCGAAAGTTATTGCTTTCTTGGCTGATTTTTCATCTCTGCCTTGCAGGGCAATGGCAGAGGGTTGCAGCACTGTGGTGCCGTCGTGTGCTATCTGCCAGGTGAGGGCTTCTCCGGCATCTACCGTAACGGATAGTTTTCCGTTGGGTGATGCAAGTTGGTATTGCTGTGCACGGACCGTGCCCAAGCAAAGGAATAATAAACAAAAGGTTTGAATAAGGAGGCTTTTCATGTTGATTTATTTTTGAATGATTTTCTTTATCTTCTCCAGTTCCTCGGCAGAGAAGTCTGTATTTTCAGTCGCTTTCAGGTTATCTGCCAGTTGGGTAACGGAGCTCGCTCCGATGATGACGCTTGTCACCAGGTCGTCCTTCAACAGCCAGGCAAGTGACATCTCGGCAAGGGTTTGCCCGCGTGAGGCAGCAACTTCGTTGAGTGCCTTGATTTTTTGCAGCGTCTCGTCGGTCAGTGCTTCTTTCTTCAGGAAAGCCCCCTTTGCCATGCGCGAATCTTCGGGAATACCATTTAGGTAGCGGTTGGTCAGCAGGCCCTGCGCCAGCGGGGAGAAGGCGATGAAGCCGGTTCCGTTCCCTTTGGCTTGCTGCAGGATACCTTCTTCTTCCGGTTCGCGGTTGAAGAGATTGTATCTGCCTTGATAGAGCAGGCAGTGTACATCCCGTTCTTCCAGGTATTTGTAGGCAAACTCGGCCGCCTCTTTGGGATATTTGGAGATTCCTACATAGAGTGCTTTGCCTTGCCGTACGATATCAACCAGTGCTTGCAGGGTCTCTTCAAGCGGAGTATCCGGGTCGTAGCGGTGGGAGTAGAAGATGTCCACATACTCCAGGTTCATCCGTTTCAGACTTTGGTTGAGGCTGCTCATCAGGTACTTGCGTGAGCCCCACTCCCCGTAGGGGCCGGGCCACATGTCGTGTCCGGCCTTGGTGGAGATGAATAGTTCGTCCCGATAGGGCATGAAGGATTTCTTCATAATCATTCCGAAAGTCTCTTCGGCGGAACCGTAGGAAGGACCGTAATTGTTGGCGAGGTCGAAATGCGTGATTCCACGGTCGAAGGCATAGTGCGCCATGGCCTGGGAATTGGCAAATGTGTTCACGTCGCCGAAGTTGTGCCACAATCCGAGCGATATTTCTGGCAGCAGGATGCCGCTTTGCCCGCAACGGCGGAATTTCATACCGTTGTCATAGCGTTCGGGCGTTGGAGAATAAATAGGGTTTATCATGATATTGTATTTTGTGGGTTATCCCATTATTACTTCTACTGTATGCGTGCCCGGCAGATGCTTCACTACATTGCCTTCTACCGGCTTGCCGTCTACCGTGACGGACTTGATGCCTTTGCACACACCATCGGGATTCTTCACGGTAATATGATATTCCGCTCCGCGGAACTTGCGCTTCACGTTGAAGCCTTTCCAGTCTGACGGGATACAAGGATTGATTTCCAGACCTTCATACGAAGGCTTGATGCCGAGTATGAATTGCGTGATGGCATACCACATCCAGGCAGCCGTTCCCGTCAGCCAGCTGTTCTTGCCTTCACCGGGGCGGGCGGCGTCCTTGCCGGCCACCATCTGGCAGCATACGTAAGGTTCTACTTTATGCAGGGCACTGTGCTCTTCGGTGTACGACGGGCATATCTTGCGGAAATACTCCCAGGAACGGTCACCCCGTCCCAGTACGGTTTCTCCGATGATGACCCACGGGTTGTTGTGGCAGAAGATACCCGCATTTTCCTTGTAGCCGGCGGGATAGGTGGAGATTTCTCCATACTCCACAACATAGCGGGTGAAGGGTGGATTGTTGAGTACAATACCGTGTTCGCAGTCCAGGCGTTCCTTTACGGAGTCCAGTGCTTTTTCTACCATGCCTTCTTCCAGTCCGATGCCTGCCATGGTGCACCAGCCTTGCGATTCGATGAAGATTTGTCCTTCTTCGTTCTCTTTGGAACCTACCTTGTGGCCGAAGTAATCGTAGGCGCGCAAGTACCAGTCACCGTCCCAGCCATGTTTTTTCACGGCTTCCACCATGTTCTCTATATAGGTTTGCGCTCTGTTTGCTTCGTCGTCTTTACCCAGGCGGCGGCACAGCTCCACGTAGTCGCGTCCGCATACCACGAACAAGCCGGCAATCATCAGCGATTCTGCCTGGCTGCCTTCCGTCTGGTTTTCCGTGGTCTGGAAGGATTCATTCGGGTCCCAGGAGAAGCAGTTCAGGTTCAGGCAGTCATTCCAGTCGGCACGGCCGATGAGGGGCAACATGTGGGGGCCGAGGTTCTCGATGACGTGGTTGAAGGAGACGCGCAGGTGCTCGAACAGAGACACTTCCGAACCTTCTTTGTTGTCGAAGGGGACGGGCTCATCCAGGATACTGAAGTCTCCCGATTCCTTGATGTATGCCACCGTACCGAAGATAAGCCACATGGGGTCATCGTTGAAGCCGCCGCCGATGTCGTTGTTGCCGCGTTTGGTCAGCGGTTGGTATTGGTGGTAGCATCCTCCGTCGGGGAATTGGGTAGAAGCTATGTCGATGATTCGTTCGCGGGCTCGTTCCGGTATCTGATGCACGAAGCCCACGAGGTCCTGGTTGGAGTCGCGGAAACCCATTCCACGACCGATGCCGCTCTCGAAGAAAGAGGCGGAACGGGACATGTTGAAGGTAATCATGCACTGATACTGGTTCCAGATGTTCACCATGCGGTCCAGTTTTTCTTCGTCGGTCTTTACGACGTAGATGTCCAGCAGGCGGTCCCAGTAGGCTTTCAGTTCGGCAAAGGCAGCATCTACTTTGGCGGTAGTGTCGAAGGCCGAAATCATCGCCTTAGCCTTTACCTTATTTATAATAGGTGAAGAGGGTACACTCTGCTTGAACGCTTCATGCAGAGATTCTTCACGTTCCTCGAACTTTGCCTCCTGCTTGTTTTCCACATAGCCCAGCAGGAAGATGAAGTCGCGACTTTCGCCGGGTTGCAGTTCTACTTCCAGATAGTGCGAGGCGATGGGACTCCAACCGTGGGCAATGCTGTTGCCCGGTCTGCCTTCTACTACCCGTTCCGGGTCAGCAAACTCGTTGTAGAGTCCCACGAATGTTTCGCGGTCGGTATCGAAACCGTCTACGGGTGTATTGACACTGTAGAAGGCGTAGTGATTGCGGCGTTCCTTGTATTCCGTCTTGTGGTAGATGACAGACCCGTCCACTTCCACCTCTCCCGTGGAGAAGTTACGCTGGAAGTTCTCCATGTCCGTAGCGGCATTCCACAAGCACCATTCGGCAAAAGAGAATAGTTTGAGTTTTCTCACTTTGGCAGAAGTGTTCCGCAAGGTCAGCTTCTGCACCTCTCCCCAGGTCTTCAGTGGGACGAAGAAGAGCAGGCTGGCTTCGATGCCGTCTTTGGCTCCGGTGATGCGGGTGTAGCTCATGCCGTGGCGGCATTCGTAGCTGTCGAGTGCGGTCTTGCAGGGCTTCCAGGTGGGAGACCATACGTTGCCGCCTTCATTGATGTAGAAGTAGCGTCCCCCGTTGTCCATCGGCACGTTGTTGTAGCGGTAGCGGGTGATGCGGCGGAACTTGGCGTCCTTGTAGAAGGAATAGCCTCCGGCGGTATTGGAGATGAGTGAGAAGAAGTCTTCATTGCCTAGGTAGTTAATCCATGGCCAAGGTGTCTTGGGGTCGGTAATGACGTATTCGCGGTTGTCGTCATCGAAATATCCGAATCTTTTGTCTTGCATATTATTTCTTGTATTTAGTTTGCATTCTTCGTTAGTTGTGGCATCCGGCCATTTTCCCGGAAGCACGCTTCAAATTTAAAAACTTTTCTCCTATCACCCTTGTTTGCCCGGTGTGTTTTTTCCCCTCGGAAACATGAAGTACCGGAAAAAGATACAAAAGTATCACCGCACGAATCTTTTTCGCTCTATCTTTGTAAACACATTTTATGATTAACCGATATGAAACACTTATTCGCATTTCTGTTCCTTCTTGGAATTACCTTTTCTCTTTCTGCCCAATCCGTCCGCGAACGTATTTTGCTGGATGACGGCTGGCAGTTTGCTTTTGGCAATGCTTCCTCACCGGAGAAAGACTTCGGCTGCGGAACGGAGTACTTCAACTATCTGACTAAAGCAGCCTCTATCCATAATGAGGGTCCTTACTCCCCTAAGTTCAATCCGGAGAAGTGGGGTGTGGACTGGAAGACGGTCAACCTTCCGCATGACTGGGTGGTTGATTTGCCTTATGCCAAAGAGGCGAGCCACAGTCATGGCTATAAAGCCGTCGGCTATAAATTCCCCGAAAACTCTGTGGGATGGTACCGAAAGACCATCACCGTGCCACAAGAGGACCTCGGCAAACATCTTTATCTTCAGTTCGACGGTATCTTCCGTGATGCCCGTATCTGGATAAACGGTTTCTA
>ERZ773243.2356-NODE-2356-length-16266-cov-8.552649_pt1 | contig 16266 bp, 15 predicted proteins | sample MGYA00580520_ERZ773243 | MGnify/ENA primary metagenome ERZ773243 (study PRJEB29015, sample SAMEA2737747) | human gut metagenome | biome: human gut; feature: human-associated habitat; material: faeces | place: China | collected 2012 ... | reverse complement strand
CACCTCCTTGCCAAGGAGGGGGTCGCGAGTTCGAATCTCGTTTTCCGCTCCACTTAAAATTTTAACCCGGTAGACGTTGTCTATCGGGTTTTTTGGTATTGTCAAGAGCCTTTCATTGTGATATGATATTATGAGCGATTTATGTCAGCATGATTTCTTTTGATTAGGGCTGACAGCTTAATCCGATTATATTTTTTTATCCACATAAATTTAAGGGAGGATTTATTAATGAACGTATCTGTTGAGAGAGTTGCTAATGAAGCAACCTTAAAAATTACTGCTGAGGCTGCTGTTGTAAATGATGGCTTTAAACAAGCTATTGCTAAAATCGCTAAGAGTGTAAACATTCCTGGCTTCCGTAAAGGCAAAGCTCCCCGCAATATCATTGAAATGCACTATGGCAAAGACGCTGTAAAACAAGAAGCTTTCGAAATCGTAGCTAACAAAATCTACACCGAAGCTCTGGACGACCAAAAACTGATTCCCGTTGATGATCCGAAGGTAGAAAGCTCCGTATTCGAAGAAGGCAAAGACATGGAGCTGGTAATTAAAGTTACCGTTAAACCTGAACCTGAACTGGGCGAATACAAAGGCCTGCATGTAGAAAAAGAAGAAGCTGTTGTAACCGATGAAATGGTTGATGCACAAGTTAACGAGCTGCGCAACCGTCATGCTAAAATGGTAGTTGCTGAAGAAGGCGCTGTAATTGAAAAAGGCGACTTCGCTATTATCGACTTTGCTGGTACTGTTGACGGCGAACCCTTCAGCGGCGGCGAAGGCAAAGGCTATCCTCTGGAAGTTGGCTCCAACTCCTTCATCCCTGGCTTTGAAGACCAACTGGTTGGCCTGTCCAAAGGTGATTCCACTGACGTAGAAGTAACCTTCCCTGAAGAGTACTTTGTAGCTGAGCTGGCTGGCAAAGAAGCTGTATTCAAAGTAAATATTCAAGACGTAAAACGCAAAGAGCTGCCTGAGCTGAACGATGAATACGTTGCAGCTAACAGCGAATTCAAAACTGTAGAAGAGCTCCGTGCTAACTTCAAAGAGCGTATGCAAAAAGCTGCTGAAGAAAACGCTAAAGTAGCTTACGAGCGTGCTCTGGTTGACCTGGCAGTTGCTAACGCTAAATTCGAGGTTCCTGCTATCATGATCGAAGACCGCATTACCCAAATGGTTGACGAAATGAAAATGAGCCTGGAAAGCCGCAAAATGAGCCTGGAAATGTACCTGCAATACACTGGCATGGACATGGAAAAACTCCGTGAAAACCAACGCCCTGTAGCTGAAGAAAACGTTAAGACCGACCTGGTTCTGGACGCTATTGCTAAAGCAGAAGGCATCCAAGTTGATATGGCTGACGTTGACGCTGAAATCGCTGCTATTTCCGCACAACATGGCGCTTCTGTTGAAGAAGTTAAGAAAATCATCAGCTCCAATGGCACCATGGGTCTGCTGCTGGCTAACATTCTGCGCCGCAAAGCTGCTCACGTTGTAATTGACAGCGCAAAATAATTTTTCTGTAATTCACAGTAAAGGAGTGTGACAAAATGAACTATGTGCCTATAGTTGTTGAACAATCTAGCCGTGGAGAGCGTTCCTATGACATATATTCCCGTCTTTTGAAGGACAGAATCGTTTTCGTAACTGGCCCCATTGATGACAATATGGCCAATGTTGTCATCGCTCAATTATTGTTCTTAGAGTCCGAGGATCCCGATAAGGATATCCATATGTACATTAACAGCCCTGGCGGCAGCGTAAGCGCCGGTATGGCTATCTATGATACTATGCAGTATATTAAGCCGGATGTTTCCACAATCTGCATGGGTATGGCTGCCAGCATGGCTTCTGTGCTTCTGGCTGCCGGTGCTAAGGGCAAGCGCTTTGCACTGCCCTTCTCCCGTGTAATGATTCATCAGCCTTTGGGTGGTGCTCAGGGACAGGCATCAGATATCGCTATCCACGCTAAGGAAATTCTCCGCATTCGCGAAGAAATGAACCATGTGCTTTCCAGTCACACTGGTCAATCCGTGGAGAAGATTGCTGCTGATACCGATCGCGACAACTATATGACCAGCGCTGAGGCAAAGGCATATGGTCTGATTGACGAGATTCTTTCCCGCAGTCAATCCTCTAAATAATTAAATTTAGTTAGAAGGAGCTACTGAAAATATGGCATTTGATGATAGACATGAAGGCGAAACCTGCTGCTCCTTTTGCGGTAAGCGTGAATCCCAGGTGCGTAGATTAATCGCTGGCAGAGGCGTTTATATCTGCGACGAGTGCATTACCTTCTGCAAGGATATGCTTGACGAGGATCAGTTAGGTACAGCTGCGGCGATGCCCGATACAGCTGATCTGCCTAAGCCTAAAGAAATTAAGGCTATCCTGGATGAATATGTAATCGGTCAGGACGAGGCTAAAAAAACCTTGTCCGTGGCTGTTTACAATCACTATAAACGAATTAACTATGAGCTGCACAATCCTGAGGCTGAAAGAGATGTGGAGCTGCAAAAGTCCAATATCCTCATGCTTGGTCCTACTGGCAGCGGTAAAACTCTGCTGGCACAGACCTTGGCTAAGATCCTGCAAGTGCCCTTTGCTATGGCAGATGCGACTACTCTGACCGAAGCAGGCTATGTAGGCGAGGACGTGGAGAATATTCTCTTAAAGCTGATCATTAACGCTGATTATGATATAGAGGCTGCACAGCGCGGTATTATCTATATCGACGAAATTGATAAAATTGCCCGTAAATCTGAAAATGTTTCTATTACCAGAGACGTTTCCGGTGAAGGTGTACAGCAGGCTCTGCTGAAAATTTTAGAGGGTACTGTTGCCAGCGTTCCGCCTAAAGGTGGCCGCAAGCATCCTCAGCAGGAGTTTATCAATATCGACACCACAAATATTCTCTTTATCTGCGGCGGTGCCTTTGCTGGTCTGGAGCATATTATCAACGCTCGCGTTGGCAAGAAGAATCTGGGCTTTGGCGCCGATGTACGTAAAAAAGAGGAAATCAATAATGATGAAGTATTCGGCAAGGTATTGCCTGAGGATATCATGAAATTTGGTATCATTCCGGAGTTTGCCGGCCGTCTGCCTGTTGTAGTTACTCTTGAATCCTTAGATAGAGCTGCACTGGTAAAAATTCTTAAGGAGCCCCGCAATGCTCTTACCAAGCAATATGAACGTTTTCTGGCTATGGACGGCGTAGAGCTGGAGTTTGAGGATAAGGCTCTGGATGCAATTGCAGAGGAGGCGCTGAAGCGTAATGCAGGTGCCCGCGGTCTGCGTGCCATTATTGAATCCATCATGCGTAATGTGATGTACGACATTCCCTCTCGTGATGATGTAAAGAAATGCATTGTTACGGAGGCTACTGTACGTGAGAATAGTGACCCGCAAATTATAGTTGAGTAAGTTTTAAGGGGGAAGGGAATGCCTTCTCCCTTATTTTATATTTAGATTGAAGGAGGCAATTGATGTCTGAAAATATCATTACAAAGCCCTTGCTGGCATTGCGCGGCATGATGGTATTCCCTGGAATGATTTCCAATCTGGATATTGGTCGAGAAAAATCTCTCAATGCTTTGGAAGCAGCTGAGGATAAATTGATTATATTGGTAACGCAGAAGGATCCGGAGATCACTGATGTTACTGTAGAGGATCTGTATCCCTTTGGTGTTCTGGCAAAAATCAGACAAGAGACCAAGATGCCCAATGGTGCGCTGCGTGTTCTTGTAGAAGGTCTGGAGCGCGTACAGATTACTATGGTGACTAATAATACTGAACCTAAATGCTTCTTTGTAGGACAGGGCACCATCATTGACGATACTTGTGAGGCTGACTCCGAAACAGAGGCCTTGCGTAGATTGCTGCTGGAGTCCTTTGAGCAATGGATGGTTCAAAATAAAAAGGTCAATCCTGATGCTTTGGCTGGCTTTAAGGAGCAGCGCGATATTGGACGTTTAGCTGACTCTATGGTAGGCTTTTTGTCACTTCCTATAGCTGAGAAGGAAAGCCTGCTGGAGATGGCTAATCCTAAGGAACGCCTGCGTACTCTTTATGAGCTGCTGTGTCGTGAAGTAGAAATTTCTGGCCTGGCAAATAATATTTCCCAACAGGTTCAGGAGCAGATTGAGCAAAATCAAAAGGAATACTATCTCCGCGAACAAATAAAGGCTATTTCTAAAGAACTTGGCGAAAGCGAGGACCTTCAGTCCGAGGTTGCTGCTTATAGAGAAAAGATAGCTGCTTTAGAGCTTCCGGATGATGTTAGAGCTAAGCTTCATAAGGAGCTTGATCGTCTGCTGAAGATGCAGCCTATGGCTCCTGAGGGGGCGGTGGTACGCAGCTATGTGGATGCACTTATTACTCTTCCCTGGGGCAAGTTTACCGATGATAATTATGATCTGACTAAAGCGCAAAAGATTTTGGATCATGACCACTACGGATTGAAAAAAGTCAAGGAACGCATTCTTGAGTATTTGGCGGTGCGCAGCCTTGCTCAGACTACTAAGGGTCCAATCCTGTGTCTTGTAGGACCTCCCGGTGTTGGCAAGACAAGTCTGGCGCAAAGTGTAGCTCGTTCCATTAATAGACAATTTACTCGTGTTTCTTTGGGCGGTGTACGTGATGAAGCTGAAATTCGTGGTCATCGCCGCACCTATGTGGGAGCTATTCCGGGCCGCATTATTCACGGTATGCAGACTTGTGGCTGCATGAACCCTGTATTTTTGCTGGACGAGATTGATAAGCTGGCTTCTGACTTCCGTGGAGATCCTGCTTCTGCATTGCTGGAGGCTCTTGACCCAGAGCAAAATCATGCTTTCAGTGACCACTTCATTGAATTTCCCTTTGATTTATCCCATGTTTTCTGGATTGTAACTGCTAATACTACTGAAACTATTCCTCCTGCTTTGCTGGACAGAATGGAAGTTATTCAGCTTAGCAGCTATACTGAGGAAGAAAAGCTGCAAATTTCCAAGCTTCATCTTATTCCGAAGGAAAAGAAACAAAATGGTCTGGAAAAATACAAGGTCTCCTTTAGTGAAAACGCTGTAAGACGTATTATCCGTGACTATACAAGAGAAGCCGGCGTCCGTAATTTGGAACGTAAAATTGGTACTGTATGCCGCAAAATTGCCTACAAGCTTGTTAAGGGTGAAAGCAAGTCTGCTCAAGTAACAGAGAAGAATCTGGAGAAATATTTAGGTCCGATTCTGTTCCTGGAGGAAGATGTTAACATTGACGCTGCTGTCGGATCCTGCAACGGCTTGGCTTGGACAAGCGTTGGGGGTGAGCTGCTTAAGGTAGAGGTTCTTACCTACAAGGGCAAGGGACAGCTTACATTGACAGGTCAGCTTGGCGACGTTATGAAGGAATCTGCTCAGGCAGGCTTTACCTTTATTCGCAGTCGCGCCAAGGAGCTTGGTGTGCCTGAGGATTTTGCCGAAAAGCTTGATATGCATATCCATCTGCCTGAGGGCGCTATCCCTAAGGATGGTCCTTCTGCAGGTGTTACTATGATAACTGCAATGGTTTCTGCATTAAGCGGCCGCAAAGTAAAGGAAAAGCTGGCAATGACTGGCGAAATTACTCTTTCCGGACGTGTACTGCCTGTTGGTGGCATTAAGGAGAAAATGCTGGCAGCCTATCGCTATGGCGTAAAAACTATTATCCTGCCTCGTCGTAATATGCAGGATTTAGAGGAGCTGCCGGAGAATGTACGAGAGGAAATGACTTTCCATCCTGTACGTCATGTAGACGAGGTTTTGGAGTTAGCATTGGAGGCTAAGGATGAGTAAGGAGAATTGGGATATTATTCGTGCCAAATATGTTGCATCTGCTGTACGTGCAGACCAATATCCTCAGGAAAAGCTGATAGAGGCAGCCTTCATTGGTCGCAGTAATGTTGGCAAATCCTCTTTAATCAATTCCCTTTGCCGTCGCAATGGCTTGGCACGTGTCAGCTCCACTCCTGGTAAAACCCAGACTATTAACTACTATGAGCTGGAGGCTAAGCGTACTATAGATGAAGTTGAGGAAAGAGCTTCCTTTTATTTGGTAGACCTTCCTGGTTACGGCTTTGCTAAGACCAACCACAATAATAAGGAGCTGTGGTCAGGCTTTATCAGTAAATATCTGTCTGGCAGCGAAAACCTTGCTATTGTTTGTCAGCTGATTGATATTCGCCATAAGCCTATGGAAAGCGATTTGGAATGCTTCCGCTGGCTAAAGAACTGTGGCCTTAGAGTTATGATTGTTTTGACAAAGTCTGATAAGCTGTCAAAAAATGCGGCTATGTCACAAAAGGCTATGTTTAAACGTGAACTGGGCCTGAAGGAACATGAAATTATTACCTATACATCTTCTCAGCATACTAATCGCGGTGAGCTGATTAGTCGTATTATGCAGGCACTGGAGGAAAACGGCCAATAACCGCCTGTTAAAGCTAGAGCAGCGTCTGCTAATGATTTATTTCGTTAGAGGCGCTGCTTTGTATTTATAGCATATATAAATGGATGTGATTGCAAATGCTGGACAGAGCATTACTTTTTGCTGCAGCACTATGTGTTGGCAGCCTTTTGGCTAAAATACATATACCTATTCCTTTCCTGCTTGGAGGGGTGCTTTCTGCTATTGGGGCAAAAGCTATTATCCACAGACCTTCCTTAAGCTGGGCCAAGTTGTGGTGAGATGCTGGCCTAACTGCTGCTAGCTATGGCACCTGGAGGTATCGCAGAAATGTCATTGGCAGGAATGAGTATGGGAGAGGACGTTTCTATCATACTTACGTATCAGCTGGTACGTATATTTGCAATCAATTTACTAATACCACCGCTTTTGAAATGGTGGTTCGAGAGAGAAAAAGCTGTCTGAAAAAATTAAGTTAGCAGTGCTATTCAGTAATGAAGGGCACTGCTATTTTATTACCCGTTAAGGTCAGCCCTTGTATTTTTGCTAGAAGTTAGCTGTGAACAAGCTTGCTGGAAATTTCTCATAAAATTAAAGAAGAAAAATTTATAAAATTTTTTTGCAAATATTTTAGAGGGGAATAGCTTTAATTGCTAAAAACCCAGTAAAATAGGGAGTTTTCAGTCTAATACCAGCATTGGGACTGTTTTTGTCCATAGTGGACAAAAACGTCATACGGTGCTATAATCTAGCCATAGGTTAAATTTATGTAAAATTTTCAAGGGAGGAAGGACGATGGATTGGGATAAATTTTTCAAATCTTTATTCAATACCAATATTTACTTGTTTCACTAAGAACATTAGTCTGATTAGAGCAGGCATAAAATTATAAGGAAAGGAAGTATTCATTATGACTTGGGATAAATTCTTCGAGGCACTCTGCAATACTCATTTTTATCTTCTCCACTAAGATGAACGGCATAATAAGAGTTCATTAATCCAACAGAAAGGAAGTACGCATCATGACCTGGGATAAATTTTTCGAAGCCCTTTGCAATACTCATTTTTATCTTCTTCACTAAATTCTCCTTTGAAATGGCGTATTTATGCTGTTAACAGCTAGTGATAAAAAGAGGTTATAATGGAAATAAAGGCAAATATTTAAAGGCACTTCTGCAAATGACGGAAGTGCCTTTTTTATTGTATAATCGACTGTTATGCATATCCATTTAGTTCTGATTAAAAGACTAATAGGAATAAGTATCGTATAAAATTTTTAGAGAAATTTTTAATAAAAGTGTTGACATTCTTAATAAGAACAAGTATAATTAACTCAACAAATCAATATTTCGTATAGAAATCCAAATGGTGCAAAGCCATGCGGTCCCGCCGCTGTAACAGGTTTACCCCTGAAGCCAGCAAGGAATTCTATATAAGCATACGCTTGACCTGCGAGCGACAGGAAAGATGTATACCGATTAGTGGCTGTTTATGTGAGAGTGGCAGCTTCTAGTTGGCATTACATATACCGTTCCTGCTTGCAGAAACGGTTTTTTTGTTGCCATGTGGGTCGAAATATTGATTTCCTAAATAAGAACAAAGCAAAAAGGACAATTTGCTGCAATAATATTGCTGTTCTCATTCAATTTAAATAATTCTCCTTCTCCTCTCTCTTTTTCAAGCTTGCTGCAGGGGTGCAGCTGGTAGTTTGAGTAAAAAGGCCGCCGGGTAGGCGGTTTTTTTATTTATGCGGCGTAGTATAATACCTCATCTGCGTTGTTCGGACTCCTTGACGTACTGTCAGTACGCCAAGGAGTCCGGCCTAGCATCTGAGGCATTCTCCTACGCCTTTGGATAGAGCCTCGTACTACCTTCCGCGTTAGCGAGGAACGGATGCCGGACAAAACAGAACGCTAATGTTTGCTGACATGGATAGAACGTATGGCTAAAGGCGAGGGCGAGAGGAGCAGCAGCACAATCGCTGAAGTTTAAGCAATATGAACTTGCTGCTCCCTATGCCGGAGCCGCATATAGGCACCGGAATCCGAGTAGCGGTGAAAAGCTTTTTGCATACTTTTTCTCGAAAAAGTATGGGATGTGCAGGCAGTGAAAATAAAAGTAGCAGTAAGTTTACACGCTGTATCTAAGAAATATATAACAGCGTCTCACACTACCTTCCACGTCAGCGAGGAATGGAATCCGAGCAGCGGTGAAAAGCTTTTTCCATACTTTTTCACGAAAAAGTATGGAATGTGCAGGCAGTAAACATAAAAACAGCAGTAAAAAAGCTCATGTCTTACACACGTAAAACATGAGCTTTAATTTTAACTCTTAAATAATCTTAGTAGTCCAGTCCTCGATGTTCCAAACCTTATCCACCCAGCCTTCGTAGAATTCAGGCTCATGGGATACAAGGAGAACGCTGCCTTTGAAGGCTTTCAGAGCTCTTGCCAGCTCTTCTTTAGCATCTACGTCCAAGTGGTTGGTAGGTTCGTCCAATACCAGCCAGTTTACGTTTTTGAGCATCAGCTTGCACAGACGCACCTTAGCAGCTTCACCGCCGCTGAGCACGAATACCTTGCTGGTAATATGCTCGTTGGTCAGACCGCAGCCTGCCAATGCAGCACGTACTTCGTAGTTGGTCAGACCGGGATATTCATTCCATACATCGTCAAGAGCGGTATTCTCGTTCTTTTCGCGTTCCTCCTGCTCAAAATAACCAGGCTCTAAAAATTCACCCAGTTCAACAGTGCCGCTGATGGGGGGAATAATACCTAAAATAGTCTTAAGCAGAGTAGTTTTACCCAAGCCATTGACACCGCGGATTGCAACCTTTTGACCACGCTCCAGATTAAAGGTTACAGGGCGGGTAAGGGGAGTATCATAGCCAAGTACCAAATCCTTAGCTTCAACGAGGAAGCGGCTGGGGGTGCGAGCCTCGGTGAACTTAAAGGTAGGTTTAATCTTTTCTCTAGGTTTCTCAATCATTTCCATTTTGTCCAGCTTACGCTGACGGCTCTTGGCCATATTGGTAGTAGCAACTCTGGCCTTATTGCGGGCGATAAAGTCCTCCAGCTTAGCCACCTCTTGCTGCTGACGCTCGTAGGCACTTTCTCTTTGAGCCTTGTAGATGGCATACATTTCTTGGAATTTATCATAGTTGCCGCTGTAGCGGGTCAATTCGCAGTTTTCCAGATGATAGATTACGTTAACGACCTTATTGAGGAACGGAATATCATGGGAGATAAGAATAAATGCATGCTCATAGTTTTGCAGGAACTTGGTCAACCATTCAATATGCTCTACGTCAAGATAGTTGGTAGGCTCGTCCAAAAGCAGAATTTTGGAGTTCTGCAGCAGCAGCTTAGCTAAAAGCACCTTGCTGCGCTGACCGCCGGACAGCTCGCTTACATCCTTGTCAAGACCGATGCTGCCAAGACCAAGGCCGTTAGCAAATTCTTCGATTTTGCTGTCTAAAGAATAAAAACCACTGTGCTCCAGCTCAGTTTGGATTTCACCGACAGTATTCATCATTTTGTCCATTTCTTCAGGAGTAGCGTCGCCCATTTTTTCGTACAGGTCCATCATTTGCTGCTCCATTTCGTACATGTCCTTGAAGGCAGTACGCAGAACCTCACGAATGGTCATGCCCTTTTCCAGAGTGCTTTGCTGATCCAAGTAACCAACAGTAACCTTGCCGGGCCATTCAATTTTGCCTTCGTCAGGCAGGGTGTGTCCTGTGACAATATTTAAAAATGTGGATTTGCCTTCGCCATTGGCACCTACAAGGCCAACGTGCTCGCCGCGCAGCAGCTTAAAGGATACATCTTCTAAAATCTGGCGTCCGCCAAAGGAATGGGAAACATTGGTGACGTTTAAATAGCTCATCTTTTACCTCTCTTATATAATGTGCCCATTTAGCTTATCTAAGTGTCCGTGGTCTGGGCTATACTAAACCACAGGTCTAAGCATAGTATCATTGCCATTTTATTATGTTGTGGGAGTTTTGTAAAGGGCAGCAGGGAAATTTTTAATTATGGAGAATAATATATAATTAGCTTAGATGTAATAGCATTGCTGATGGTGCTATTATAAATATTAATTAGTCGTTATTATTTTATGATGAGGTGAAAAAATCATGATTTTTGGTAATAAAGAGAATGTGGAGCAATATTTACCGTATTTGAATAAAAGCCTGAAAAAGGCTCTTTTGTATATTGCTGAGACTGATTTTAGTCAGCTTGAAAATGGCGAATATGAAATAGATGGCCGTCATGTTTTTGCACGTGTAAATACGTATGCAACTGAGCCTAAGAATGACCGCCGTCCCGAAAAGCATGAAAAGTATATTGATGTTCAGTATGTAGCTGCTGGGGAAGAAACTATTTGGTATACTCCTTTAACTGATGCCTGTGTTGAAACTGAAAATAAAGCAGAACAAGAGGATGTTATTTTTTATGCTGATCCCTATGAGTCCAACAGCGTTACTCTCAAGGCTGGTGATTTTGCTGTTTTCTTTCCGTGGGAGCTTCATCGCCCCAACTGCAATGCGGGAGAAGAGCCTGCTAATGTGCAGAAAGTGGTAGTGAAGGTACGAGCTTTTTGATAGAAAAATGGGGGCTCTGAAAGTTATTAAAAAATTTTTAAAAAACTTTCAAAAAAAGTGTTGACAAACCTACGCCTATGTCTTATAATAACATTCGTGATGTTGAGCAACACAAAAAACATCAAAGTTCTTCCCCGATAGTTCAGTCGGTAGAACACCTGACTGTTAATCAGGGCGTCGTAGGTTCGAGTCCTACTCGGGGAGCCAACTGGCCGGTTGGTCAAGCGGTTAAGACACCGCCCTTTCACGGCGGTATCAGGGGTTCGATTCCCCTACCGGTCACCATTTTCGGGCGCTTAGCTCAGCTGGGAGAGCGTCTGCCTTACAAGCAGAATGTCAGCGGTTCGATCCCGTTAGCGCCCACCATGTAAAATCAGCACTTCGAGTAATCGGAGTGCTTTTTTATTTTTCTAAATCTGCGTTGAAATTTTTCTAAAAATATTTATGAAATCCTGATTGGAAATTTACAGCCAGGAGCAGGCCTGTTTATGCTGTTGGTGCAGAATTATAGAATAATTTTTCTGTTTCGGAATTAAGCATTTATTAATGGTATGATATACGAAGTATTTGTAATGAAGTGCTGTATTCAGTCTAGATGGAAGTGACTGCATTCTAAGTACTGTTGTAATGAAGGAAAAGGGAGAAGCCTATGAGCATAGGTGTTGAAAGGCTTTATACATAATGCTGCATATTTACAACATAATATGCAGAGACTCGTATAAAAAGGAAAAAGCTTTGTCATGATTTTTGCGAATCGTTGACAAAGCTTTTATTATTTTGGAAGGATTGCTTCTATGAAGGCTTTTACTATGGCAGGGTCGAAGGCCTGACCTGCCTTGTCCTGCAGCTCTACAATAGCATCCTCATGAGACTTTTGATAATGCTGGGTGCAGGGATTGAGATTGCGGTCATAATAGTTGGCTACAGCAATAATCCTCGCACCTATGGGGATGTTTTGTCCCTTCAGTCGCTTGGGGTATCCTGTTCCGTCCCAGTTTTCGTGATGACAGCGGATAATGTCAGTTACATAGTCCAGCTCAGGAATATTTTCCAGCATACTGGCACCTGCAATGCAATGGCGTTTATAAAGGGAGAATTCGCGGGTAGATAAAAATGGGATTTTTGCCAAAATAATGTTGGGTACAGCCAGCTGACCTATATCATGAAGGAGAGCTGCTGTTTTTATTTTGGAAACCTCTCCGGGAGGCAGTCCTATTTTTGCGGCTACGCTTGCTGCATAATTGGCAACCTGCTTGCTGTGCAGATAAACATCTCTATTTTTAATTTCAAGCATTCGTAAATAGAAGTCACAGATTTCCTTGGTTCTATAGGCATCAGGAAAATCCAGACATTGTGGAATAGCAATCATGTTTTATTCATCCGTTCATATTAAGAGTAAGAATAGTATATCACTTTCTTGGGAAATATTAAAGTGTATGAGGATACTTGCCAAAAAAAATTACTAAGCGTATAATGATAGGGCAGCTCAGGTCTGTGGTTGAAAGTCGATGCCAGTTGCAGGCCAAACGATCCACGTAAGTAGCTTAAATTAGCTATGAGCACGGTGCAGCTTAGAAGTAAGTCCTGCCGCAGCGGATGAGAGTATGAATAATATTCCAGCGTATAATTAATGATGAAGGCGAGAGGAGTAGTAGTGGGGAGCGAGAATGCTTAGGAGCGAACCTTCCAGCAGGCGAGTGTGGGGGCGAAAACCAGGTCAGCTGAGCTGCATTTATTTTTATACCAAAATTCTGCTTTTTTATGAATTTTCCTCTTTACCAATTCGGAATTTAGGTATATAATATGTTTAACTTTTAATTATGCATTAGCAATACATTTGGAGGGAGATTGTATTATGAAGAAACTTGTAATTTTGATGATGTCCGTAATTGCGGCAGTAGCAATGCTGACTGCTGGCTGCGGCGGCAGTGATAAGGCTGATAAAAATGCTGAGAAGGTATTGCGTGTAGGTACTGAACCGACCTTTGCACCCTTTGAATTCCAAGAAGAAGGAAGCAAAGAATACACTGGCTTCGATATGGACCTGGCTCGTGCTATTGGCAAACAAATGGGCTATAAGGTAGAAATCCAAAACATGGGCTTTGATGCTCTGATTCCTGCTCTGAATGCAGGCAACATTGATATGGTAGCTGCTGGCATGAGCATTACCGAAGAACGTCAAAAGGCTGTAACCTTCTCTGATCCTTACTATACTTCTGGTCTGATTGTTATGGTAAACAAGGATAATACCGAAGTTAAGAGCATTAAAGATCTGGAAGGCAAACGCATTGCTGTACAAATTGGTACCACTGGTGAAAACAAAGCAAGAACCGTAAAGGATGCAAAAGTAACCGCTTATAACACCAACACTGAAGCTGCTCTGGAACTGCAAAACAAAGGTGTAGATGCAGTTATCAACGATAGCCCTGTTGTTGGCTACTATCTGGCTCAAGGCGGTAACAAAACTGCTATGACCGTTGGCGAAGTTATGGAAGCTGAACAATATGGCCTGGCTGTTAAAAAAGGCAACGACAAACTGGCTGGCGAAATTAACAAGGCTTTGGCTGAGCTGAAAAAGAACGGCGAATATGACAAGATTTACAAAACCTGGTTTGGTGAAGTAAAGAAATAATCATTGTCTTTCTTAGCGGAGCACTTATGGTTTAACTTTAGTGCTCCGTTTATAATTATAAAATAAAGAAAAATATTGAAAACAAAGAGGACAAATGAGGGGGAATTACAAATGAAAAAAGCATTAGTAGGATTTTTGATGGGTGCGTTGGCATGTTCTATGCTGGCAGCTGGCTGCGGCGGCAGCGACGCTGATAAAAAAGAGGCAAAGGTTTTGCGTGTAGCAACTAATCCGACCTTTGCACCCTTTGAATTCCAAAATGAAGGCAGTAAGGAATTTGATGGCTTTGATATGGATCTGATTCGTGCTGTCGGTAAACAAGCAGGCTACAAGGTAGAGATTCAAAATATGGGCTTTGATGCTCTTATTCCTGCACTCAACGCCAATAATATTGATGTTGCTGTTTCCGGTATGAGTATTACCGAGGAACGTAAGAAATCTGTCACCTTCTCTGAGCCGTATTATACTTCCGGTCTGGTAATCATGGTTGACAAAAACAACAATGATATCAAGAGCCTTAAGGACCTGGAAGGCAAGCGTATTGCCTGCCAAATCGGTACTACTGGCGAGAAAAAGGCTAGAAGCGTAAAGGACGCTCAAATCACTGCTTTCAATAGTCAGGCCGAGGCTTCTATGGAGCTGAAAAACGGTGGTGCTGATGCTGTTATCAATGATGCTCCTGTAGTTGAATATTATCTGGCTCAGGGCGGTAACCAACATGCTAAATATGTTGGCGAGAAAATGGATGCTGAACAATACGGCATGGCTATGAAAAAAGACAGCAAGCTGGCACCTGAAATCAATGAGGCTATGGCTGAGCTGAAAAAGAATGGTGAATTTGACAAGATTTACACTAAATGGTTCGGCGCGCCGAGCAAATAATGCTGCGAACCATTTCAATAGGTTGGTTATTAATGGAGGGATTTTTACAATCCCTCCCCATCCCTATGACAGGGGAGACTAGTTTAGTCAGTGATGAGCTGATTCAGAAAAGTGTCCCCTGTTTTAGGGATTTTGGCGTTGCAGGGCTTTTGTAGCATCGCTCTAATGCTGTTGCGTTGTTGGCCATTGGCCTCCTAAATAATAAATGCAGCTTATGCTGCGCATAAGAAGGGATGGGTTTCATGAACTTAAACACAGAATTAATGGCTGATTCCTTGCCGTTACTTTTGGCTGGTGCAGCAATTACTGTACAAATTACTGCCATCAGTGTGGCAATGGGTCTTGTAATAGGCTGTATGATTGGTATTGCACGTTTATGCAAGGTAAAACCTTTGCGTTATCTTGCTAATATTTATGTTGATTTTATCCGTGGTACTCCGCTGCTGATTCAAATCTTCCTTGTGTACTTTGCGCTGCCTGCAATGACTGGCAATCGTGTTGATCCTTTCCTTGCTGCTGTTACTGCTTGCTCCATTAACAGTGGTGCGTATATTGCCGAAATTTTCCGTGGTGGTATCCAGTCCATTGATAAGGGCCAAATGGAAGCTGGCCGTAGTCTGGGCATGACCTGGTGGCAAACAATGCGTTACATCATTTTGCCCCAAGCCTTCAAACGCATTATTCCTCCTTTGGGCAATGAATTTATCGCAATGCTGAAGGATTCTTCCCTGGTATCTGTTATCGGCTTTGAGGAATTGACTCGTCGTGGTCAGCTGGTAATTGCACGTACTTATGCATCTCTGGAAATCTGGATGGTTGTTGCTTTCATTTATCTGATTATGACTTTTGCCGTTGCAAGATTTACCGGACTGCTGGAGAAGAGGTTTGATACAAAATGACAAAAGAATTGATTAAAATTACTAATTTGGAAAAAAGCTTTGGCGATATCCATGTCCTCAAGGGCGTTAACCTTACTATTAAGGAAAAAGAAGTAGTCGTTATTATCGGCCCTTCCGGCAGTGGTAAAAGTACCCTGCTGCGCTGCATCAACTTTTTGGAGGAGCCTACTGGCGGCAGTATCATATTCGACGGTATGCCCTTAAATGGCGAGGCTAATATTAACGAGGTGCGTAAAGAGGTTGGTATGGTATTTCAACGCTTTAATCTGTTCCCTCATATGACTGTTATGGAAAATCTGGTGCTTGCTCCTATGAAGGTGCGCGGTGTTGCCCGCAAAGACGCTGAAGAAACTGCTATGATGTATCTGAAAAAGGTTGGTCTTGTTGATAAGGCTAAGTCCTATCCTGATCAGTTGTCCGGCGGTCAGCAGCAGCGTGTAGCTATTGCCCGTGCCCTGTGCATGAAGCCCAAGGCCCTGCTTTTTGATGAGCCTACCTCTGCATTGGACCCTGAAATGGTTAATGAAGTACTGGATGTTATGAAGAGCCTGGCTGAAGAAGGCATGACCATGGCTGTTGTTACCCACGAAATGGGCTTTGCTCGCGAGGTTGGCGACAGAGTATGCTTTGTTGACGGCGGTATTATTCTTGAGGAGGGTGCTCCTGAAGAAATCTTCAGTAATCCTAAGGAAGAACGTACCAAGAACTTCCTTTCCAAGGTTCTGTAAAATTGATATTTTGGCAAAATATTGGAGCTGCTCGTTGGAGCAGCTTCTTTTTGTATATAGAAAACCCCGCGTTAGACGCGGGGTTCAAAAAAGCTTAAGCGT
>ERZ773243.2347-NODE-2347-length-16361-cov-3.506807_pt1 | contig 16361 bp, 10 predicted proteins | sample MGYA00580520_ERZ773243 | MGnify/ENA primary metagenome ERZ773243 (study PRJEB29015, sample SAMEA2737747) | human gut metagenome | biome: human gut; feature: human-associated habitat; material: faeces | place: China | collected 2012 ... | reverse complement strand
GTAAGGCAGCTGGTAGAGCACAACCTTAGGAGGCGGACGCTCTATCCAACTGAGCAGAAGGACAGCATGGTCGGAGAGTTCTCCGACCTATATTCCAATCTATATTGTAACGGGAAAGGAATTTTCTGTCAATCCTCAGAAATCACTGCAAACGTTCTTCGATGAGCGCAGCAAGCTTTCTTGCCTCTGCATCCATTTTTTTAATATCTGTCCCTTCAATCATCACGCGTACCAGTGGCTCTGTGCCGGAGGTACGAATCAGCACGCGTCCGTCCTGTGCGAATTTTTCCTCCAGCTCCGCAATCCCTCTGCGTACTACATCATCCTCCATGTAGCTGTTTTTCTTTGCATTATTCACGCGTGCATTGACCAGAACCTGTGGCATGGTCTGCATAATGCCTGCCAGCTCGGAGGCCTTCTTGCCGCTGCGTTTCAGTACGGAAAGCAGCTGAATGGCGGTCAGCGTACCGTCGCCCGTAGTGTTATGGTCAAGGAAGATAACATGACCGCTCTGCTCGCCGCCGATGTTGTAGCCATCCGCAAGCATCCGTTCCAAAACGTATCTGTCCCCGACAGAGGTCTGCAAAATATGGATATCCTTTTCCTTGCCCATCATCGTCAGCCCAAGGTTGGACATCACCGTTCCGACAATCGTATCCTTCGCCAATGCGCCTCTTTCCTTCATATCCAGACCGCAAATGGCAAGAATCTTATCCCCGTCGATTAGGTTGCCCTTTTCATCCACAGCCAGACAGCGGTCAGCGTCCCCGTCAAAGGCGAAGCCGATATCTGCGCCGTTTTTCACAACCATTTCTTTCAAATCATCCATGTGGGTGGAGCCGCATTTATCATTGATATTTGTGCCGTCAGGCTCATTATGGATGATGCACAGGCTTGCGCCCAAATCAAGCATGGCAATGGGAGCCGCTTTATAGGCTGCCCCGTTTGCGCAGTCCAGTGCAACCTTGATGCCGTCAAATTTTTCGGTGGTTGTCCGTGTCAGAAATGCAATATAATCATCTAATGCATCCTCGGCATATTCCTTCGTGCCAAGCCCGATGCCGGTAGGACTGGGCAGAATTTCCGGATGACTCATGATAATGTTTTCGATTTCATCCTCCAGTGCATCGCTCAGCTTATAGCCCTGATTGTTGAAGAATTTAATCCCGTTATATTCCACAGGGTTATGGGATGCGGAAATCATAACACCTGCATCCAGTCTGTATTTTCTTACCAGATACGCAACCGCAGGCGTGGGGATCACCCCTGCCACAACTGCGTGCGCGCCGACAGAGCAGATGCCGGAAACCAGTGCGCTTTCCAGCATATCCCCACTGATACGGGTATCCATAGCAACCAGAATACGGGGGGCGTGCTTTGTTTCCTTTGTCAGCACATACGCACCGGCTCTGCCTAAGCGGAACGCCAGCTCGCCTGTCAATTCTGTGTTTGCAACACCTCTTACGCCGTCTGTACCAAATAATCTAGCCATTTTTCTTCCTCCAAAACCTTATTCGTTCGCCGATGCACTGCCGTCACCGGAAACGGTTACATCAATATAAACAGGGCTTGCGTTCAAGCCGTTGGGCAAATCCAGATGCACCAGAACTCGATGCGTCCCTTCGGACATGCCGTTTACATGCACACTGCCATTCAGATCCTCTGCGCGCAGTCCGTTCAGGCTGCTGCTGTCGCCTGTAACGGTGACATGTGCCGTCCCGAAAGAGTAGGTCTTGCCGTCCTCCTGCCCCAGAATGGTTAAACGGGATTCATCCAGTGTGAACTGCTTTCCTTTCTGCGCCGTCTCGATGGCAACCGTTACCTGTACGCTGCTGCGGTTGTCATCATTTAAGGAAATGCCGTCCGGCAGATAATTTTCCAGATTGAATGTCTTTGTCACTGCGGCAGTGCGCCCCGAAACGTCAATGCTGTCCAGATGAATGGAAAGCAGGGCATCCAAATCCTCTTTAGAGCCTGTCACCTCTGCATATTTCGGCGAGCAGGAAACCGTGCCGACCTGATAGCCGTTTGCAGGCGTGCCTGTGATATCCACCTGAATCGGCACCTGCTTTGCATCATGTACCGCATAGGAAACCGTTACCTCGCGGATGTTCAGCGAAACGCCCGTTACCTCTGCGCCATGGTAATCATAGCAGGCAAGCTTTGCGTGAATATCTGTATTTTCTTCCAGCTCCTCCGCGTTGATGATTGCCTTTACCTTCGCAACCTGCCGCACCAGAGATACGGGACCGGAAACGGTTACGGTCTCTGCGCTCAGAACAGGGTCGGAAAGGGTAATGTCACTGTCGGGCTTGCCGTTTAATTCTACCTCAATGGGAAATTCCTTTGTTCGCAGGGTTTCCACCTGTGCCTCCACAACGGCAGGTGCCTTGCTGCTGATGGCATAGGCTGTACCGCCCTGATCAATGGAAACATTGACGGGCAGCGCAACGGAATCCCCGTTCACTGCATAAGCCAGCTCGGATAAATCCACCGAGGCGGTAATCCAGTCGGGGTTCTGGCTCAGTCTGTCCAGTGCGGTTCGCTGTGCCTTCACCTTTACGGTAATTTTTGTGTTTTTCAGCTCCTCTGCGTTGCCGACGGTCAGCCCGCGGGAGGTCAGTGTATCCATATTTTCCAAGGTTAAAGGTCTGCTGTAGCTGCGTGTATCTACAGGCTGCGTGATGTTGATTACCATAAACCACATGGTCGCGGCAATGGCAATGGAAAGCAGCTTCCAGCCAAGATCCTTCGTCAGTAATTCCTGAAATTTTTTCATTCTTTCTCCTGCCGTCCTTTCCAAATGGTTGCAAATGTCTTCTTGCTGCCTTCCTTGCGCGGCTGAGAAATCATATTTTTCAGCTGCTCAGGGGAGAGGTCACGGTAAAGCACGCCGCCCCTTGCCAGAGAGATGGCGCCGGTTTCCTCGGAAACCACAATAACATACGCATCGGAAACCTCGCTTGCGCCGATGGCGGCTCTGTGCCTTGTGCCAAGCTCCATGCTGACCTCGTTGCTGTCCGTCAGGGGCAGAAAGCATGTAGCGGCAGCTATGCGGTTGCGCCGCACAATCACTGCGCCGTCATGCAGTGGTGTATTGTGTTCAAAAATATTGATGAGCAGCTGACTGGAAACGATGGCATCCACAGGAATCCCTGTGCGTTCAAAGTCTCCAAGAGGAACCTTCTGCTCAATCAGGATTAAGGCACCTGTTTTCACAGAGCCCATTTTTTCAGCAGCCTTCACAATTTCATCCACGGTTCGTTGTGCAGCTTTATCATCGGTTTCTTCAGAGCTTCTGGCGAAGGCGGTGAAGAATTTTCCTTTGCCCAGCTGCTCCAGTGCCTTTCGCAGCTCCGGCTGGAATACAACGATAACCGCAATGATGCCGACGGAAATGGTGTTGGAAAGAATCCAAAGAATCGTATTCAGCTTTAAGAGCATGGCAACCGCCGCAAGGGCGAAAATAACCAGAATCCCCTTGAACAGCACCCACGCGCGTGTTTCCTTGATCCAGAATATGATTTTATAAATAATATAGGCAACAATGAGGATATCCAGAATATCGGAAATGCCGAGGGATGGTCTTGCGAATTCTGTGATTCCGAGGTTGTCGAAAATGTTTTTGAAAACTTCCATCGTTCACACCCTGTCTATGCTTGTTTTCTCTGTCATGAAATGGTAAGATGTACTTCGTTCGGTACATCAATATGGGCGCAGAAGCCCAATATTTTTCATTATAGCATAAACTATGACAAAGTAACATGAAAAGATGCGGAAAAAATGAAACTTCTTTTCCTATTTTTCCTATGAAAATAGAATGTATATGATTTTTCTATCGGTTTGCTAAAAATATCGAATTGATGTAAAATTCCTGAAAATCATTTCTATGTTTTGGTTGTTTTTGTTTTTGTACAAAAGGCAGAAGGGATTGACTTTGTTTATTTTTTGTGTTTTAATAACGGTATGAAGGAATATTTTTGATATTTTGCCAAAATAAAAGAAAATTCCTTTATTGTTGTCTGACACTAATGCACGTATTCATTTTATATTCTTAAGGAGGAAGATCCAATGGCAGTTAAATTTGCAAACAGAATGAATCTGTTAAAAGGTTCCGAAATCAGAGCTTTGTTGGCACTGACAGCAAAACCCGAAGTTATCTCTTTCGCAGGCGGTATGCCCGCACCCGAGCTGTTCCCTACAGAAGGCGTTAAGGAAGCGGCTTGTAAGGTAATGGATAATATGGGTAGAGTTGCGCTGCAGTACACAGGTACAGACGGTTTTGCATCCCTGCGTGAAAAAATCGTTGCAAGAATGGCAGCGAAAAACGATATCCATGTAAGCATCGATGATATCCTGATTACAAGCGGTTCTCAGCAGGGTCTGGATTTCTCCGCTCGTGTATTCCTGAACCCCGGCGATGTTGTTCTGGTAGAAAGCCCCTCTTATCTGGGTGCAATCAATGCGTTCAAGGCTTGTGAACCTACTTTCGTAGAAGTTCCTACAGATGATGCAGGTATGATTCCCGAAGAGCTGGATAAGATTCTGGCTACAACAGAAAACGTAAAAATGATTTACGTTATCCCCGATTTCCAGAACCCTACAGGCAAAACATGGACTCTGGAAAGAAGACAGAAATTCATGGAACTGATCAACAAATACGAAATTCCCGTTATCGAAGATAACCCTTACGGCGAGCTGCGTTTCGAAGGCGAATTCCTGCCTTCCCTGAAATCCATGGATACAAAGGATCTGGTAATCTTCCTGGGCACAATGTCCAAGATTTTCGCACCTGGTCTGCGTATCGGTTGGGTTTGCTCCACAAACGCAGAGGTTCTGGGCAAATACAACTTCATCAAACAGGGTGCTGACCTGCAGTCCTCCACAATCGACCAGCTGATTACAAATCAGTTCTTGGAGGATAACGATCTGGATGCACACGTTGAAAAAATCAAAGCAGTTTACGTTAAGAGACGTGACGCAATGCTGAAAACAATGGAAGAAACCTTCCCGAAGGAAGTAAAATTCACACATCCCGAAGGTGGTCTGTTCACATGGTGCGTACTGCCCGAATACATGGACGCAAAGGTTATCGCGCCTCAGTGTCTGGAAAAGAACGTTGCTTACGTTCCCGGCGGCAGCTTCTTCCCTAACGGCGGTAAGGAAAACCACTTCCGTCTGAACTACTCCTGCATGCCTGAAGACAAGATTGTTGAAGGTATCACAAAGATTGCAGAGGTTCTGAAAGCAAACCTGAAATAATTAAGTCGAAATCAGGATTTCGACTGCTCAAGCCCTCCTTTTTGGAGGGCTTTTTTATGCCGAAATTGACAGTCTGTTTCAATGAGAATATAATGGATACAGTATGAAAAAGGGTGGACAGAGGATAGACAAAGTGGACAGAGTGGACAGGTAAAAAACACGAAAAAATTGCGAAAGCGGACAGGCAAAGGGTGGACGGAAGAAAGGAAAATTCCAATGGCAAAAGAGAATTTGTCCATACAGATAGAATACGAAAAAAAAGAGGGCGGCGTGGTGCTGAAAAAGCTGCATGGCCGCTGTGCGGAGCTGCATGTTCCTGCCAAGATTGACGGACTGCCCGTCATTGCGGTTGCCGAAAGGGCATTTGCGGCAGAAAAGGAGGCACCCCATGCGGAAATCGGCGAGGAGAAGGAGGCGAGCCTTTCCTTTGTGACGGAGCCACCTGCCGAAACCGCGGAGGGGCAGGCATTGCGAAGGGTTTTCCTGCCGGATACGATTGCGGAAATTGGGGCGTTTGCCTTTTCGGGCTGTGCCGCACTGGAGCGGGTACATCTGCCGGAGAGATTGACGGCGGTTTCCAAGCGGATGTTCGATGGCTGCGGGGCGCTGCAGGAAATTTCCCTGCCGAGGGCGGTCAGAAGCATCGGGGATTATGCGTTTTACGGCTGTGAACGGCTGAAGGAGCTTCGCCTGCCGGAGAGCGTGGAAAGCATCGGGCGGTATGCCTTTTATAACTGCCGCAGGATGGAGAAAATCAATATCCCGCTGGCGGCAAGGGAATTAAATACGGGGCTGTTTCTGAACTGCGACAGTCTGAAACACCTTTCCTTCGGGCGTTGCAGACATATCTCCGATTTGATTTCGGGGCTGAACCATGAATTGCAGCTGTCGATTGATTTCCCCATCGAGGGCGGAGAAACGAAGCACGCGGAGCTGGTACTGCCCGATTTTCAGTATGAATATATCGAGGATACGCCGGCAAGGCTGTTCCATCAGGTGAATTACGGCACGGGGCATATTTTCCGCCAGTGCATCGGAAATTCCGAGATTGATTTCCGCCGTTATGATGAGATTTTCTATCTGACGAAGCGCGAGGATGCCGCGGAAACGGTGCTTTTGCTTGCCATGAGCCGCCTGCGGTATCCGTATCGCTTGCAGGAGAAGCACAGGGAGGTCTACCTTGATTATCTGCGGGAGCATTTGCTCTGGGCGGCGGCGTATTTCATGGAGCAGAAGGAGGGGGAAACCCTGCGGCTGTTCGCGGATTGGGGACTGCTGACGGCGGAAACCACACCCGAATTGATTGCCCTTGCGCAGAAAAAGGGGCAGACCGCAGTGCTGAGCTTTTTGATGGATTATCAGCATAGGCATTTTGCCGCAACCAAAAAGAAAAAAACATTCGACCTATAATAATACATATTTTTGATATACCGCAGAACCATGAAATGGTTCTGCAAATGGGGGTACAGGGGAATCATTCCCCTGTCAGGGTGTGGGACAGCGTCCCACGGTTTTAAGGTTTTAGAAAGAAGGTGAGAAGGCATGAACGAAACACATCAAAACCTCATCCGTATCGGTACGGATATTTTAAGCGCATCGCGTAACGAGCTTTACCTTTCCATGCGCTTTCTTGATTTGGCACTCAGCGGTCTTAGGTACGAAATGAACCTTTCCTCCCTGTACGTCGGGACAGACGGCGAAAAGATACTGTTTAACCCGCGCTACCTCGTACAGCGCTATCTGAGCGACCGCGTGCTTGTCAATCGCGCTTATCTGCACATGGTTCTGCATTGCCTGTTCCGCCATCCCTTCCATCTGAACCATCGGGATGAGGAGCTCTGGCACCTCGCCTGCGATATCGCGGTGGAATCTATCGTGGATTCGCTGTCTGTGAAGGCGGTGCGGCTCGTTGTCTCCGATAAACGAAACGAAATGTACGATATGCTCCGCAGAGAATTGAAGGTGCTTTCCGCCGAGGGCATTTATCGTGTACTGGAAGAAAAAAAACTTTCCTTGCAGGAATTCGGTAAGCTACAGCTGGAATTTTGGGTAGACGACCATGTCTTCTGGGAGCATCAGAAGGATGACGAGGACGAGAATAACAAGGACGGAGATAACCAGGATAACAGCAACGACCAACAGCAGGAGCAGGAGGAACAGGACGAAAAGCAGCAGCAGCTGGAGGAAAAATGGACAGAAATCGGGGAAAAGACCGAAACCAACCTCGAAACCTTCTCCAAGGATATGGGCGCAGAGGCAGGGGAGCTTCTGCAATATCTGAAGGTCGAGAACAGGGAACGCTACGATTATCGGCAGTTTTTGCAGAAATTCGTGACGCTCAAGGAGGATATGCGTGTGGATGATGATGCCTTCGATTTTATCTTCTATACCTATGGCTTGCAGCTGTACGGCAATCTGCCGTTGATTGAAGCACTGGAATATAAGGAAGTGAAGAAGGTGGAGGAGCTGGTGATTGCCATTGATACCTCCGAATCCTGCGAGGGGGAAACGGTGAAGCGGTTCTTAGAGGAAACCTACGCGATTCTTTCGAGCAGTGAAAGCTTTTTCCATAAAATGAACGTGCATATCATACAGTGCGATGCGGCGGTGCAGATGGATAAAAGGATCACCTCCAAGGAAGAACTGGCGCAGTTTATGGAGGACTTTGAGCTGAGAGGGAGCGGCGGTACGGATTTCCGCCCTGTGTTCCAATACGTTGATAAATTGATTGCCGAAAGGGCGTTTCAGAACCTAAAGGGTCTGATTTATTTCACAGACGGCTATGGCACCTTCCCCAAGCGCAGACCGCCTTATGATGCCGCCTTTGTGTTCTATCATGAGGATTATACGGATGTCGGTGTGCCGCCATGGGCGATGAAGCTGATACTGGGGAAAGAGGATTTGTCCTTGGGACTGCCGTCTCATGGGCGTTAGGAGGATAGCATGAATATTAAAAAAGCGAAGGAAGAAATCAAATATGCCATTCAGGCGTATCTGGCGAAGGACGAGTTTGGGGAATACCGTATTCCGGCGGTCAGACAAAGACCCGTTCTGCTGATGGGCGCGCCCGGTATCGGGAAAACCGCTGTGATGGAGCAGGTAGCGAGGGAGTGCGGCGTGGCGTTGGTGTCTTATAGCATTACCCACCATACCCGCCAGTCTGCCATTGGCCTGCCCTTCATCAGCAAGAAGGAATACGGCGGAAAGGAATACACCGTAACGGAATACACCATGAGCGAAATTATCGCATCGGTTTATGATAAAATGGAGGAAACCGGTTTACAGGAGGGGATTTTGTTTATTGATGAAATCAACTGTGCCTCCGAAACGCTTGCGCCTGCCATGCTCCAATTTTTGCAGTGCAAGACCTTTGGGGCGCATAAGGTGCCGGAGGGGTGGCTGATTGCCGCGGCAGGCAATCCCCCCGAATACAACAAAAGCGTGCGCGAATTTGACGTAGTAACGCTTGACCGTGTGAAGAAAATCGACGTAGAGCCTGATTTTTCCGTCTGGAAGGAATATGCCTATCAGCAGGGCATCCATGGGGCGATTCTGTCCTATCTGGAAATTCGCAAGGATCATTTTTATGCCATGGAGACAACGGTGGATGGCAAGCGGTTTGTGACGGCGAGAGGGTGGGAGGATCTTTCTACCATCCTGAAGGTGTATGAGGATATGAATCTGCCGGTAGAGGAGGGGCTGATTTATCAGTACTTGCAGCACCGCAGGATTGCAAAGGATTTTGCGAATTATCTGGATTTGTACCGCAAATATCGCACCGATTACCGCGTGGACGACATTTTGCAGGGGAGCTATACCAAGCAGGCGGTGACGAAGCTGCAGGATGCACCGTTTGACGAGCGACTGAGCGTGATGGGACTTTTGCTGAGCAGGCTTTCCGAGGGCTTCCGTGGGGCATACGAGGCGGATTTGACCGTAACGGGACTGCATGGGGCACTGTTGGAGCTGAAGGAGCGGTTCAACAGCCCCTATTGCAAGGAAACGCCTTGGGAGAACCTCTTTACAGGACTGGTGGAGGAAAGAGAAGCTGCCTTTACGAAGGAGCGGAAGGCGGGACTTCTGGAGAAAACGGCGGAGCATGCCTGCATGCGTGAATTGGAGCGGCTGCATTTCTTCCTTGCGGAGGGCAAGCGGAACGGCTGTCGGGAAAAAGAGGATGCGTTTGCGCTGGTGAAGGGACTTTTCGCAAAAGAGGCGGAAGGACGGGAAAACGCCATTGCGGATGCGTCTGCGATGCTGGACAATGCCTTTGCATTTCTGGAGGAGGTCTTCGGCGCAGGGCAGGAGATGGTTATCTTCATTACGGAGCTGACCACGAACTTCTATAGCGTGAAATTCATCAGCGAGAATGGCTCGGAGAAATATTATCGGTATAACGCGGAGCTGCTGTTTGATGAAAAGCAAAAGACGATTTTGCAGGATATTGAGAAGGCGAAAACGGAGCTGAATCTTCTGTTTTAAAGAAAAGAAAAAGGCTGTCATCCCTTTTACTGGAATGACAGCCTTTTTGATTGCTTTCGTTTAATATTTGCTCCAATCCGGCTCTGCGGTCAGTGCTGTCCATGTTTCATACTTGGAATCCCTCTGCTCATAGGTGTGGCTGTTGGTTGCCTCCTGCACAGCCAGATAATACCATGCGCCGGGCTGATTATCGGGCCATTTGGTCATGCTGTCCAAAAGGTCGGCCTTTGTTTCGGGCATACGGCAAAGCACACGGTTAATCAGTGTCATTGCCTCGGCTCTTGTAATCGGGGCATCGGGGTGGAAACTGCCGTCCGTATAGCCGCTTACCCAGCCAAGGGTGGCGGCACGCTCGATTTCCTTTTCCGCCCAATGGCCGGAAATATCCGTAAAGCTGCTGTTTTCCTCTGCTCTGCCGCTGTCAAAGCGGGCGCAGATGGCGGCAAATTCCGCACGGGTAATGGGTGCCTGCGGTACAAAGCTGTTTGCTGTGCGGCCCTTGAGAATATTCATGCCTGCCATGGTGGAAACTGCTGTGTTGTACCAGCTGTCCTCTGTTACATCGGCAAAATCGTTGTGCTTGCTGAGGTTTTCACTGCGCACCTCCTCCTTCAGCAGGCGGAAGAAGATAGCGGCGGTTTCCGCACGGGTGATGTTGCCCTGCGGCCTTACGTTGCCGTCTTTATAGCCTACAACATAAGCAAAATGATTGCTGCCGTTGAGCAAAGCGGGAACCTTTGTCGGCGTGGTTTCGCCGGTATTGTTGTCTTTGTTGTTATCCTTGTCCTTGTTTTTGTCTTTGTCTTTGCTGTCGTCATCACTGCTGCTGTGGTGCTTTTTGCCAAAGATATAGGTGTAGGTTACATTGCCGCTGATACCGTTTTCTTCGGTATTTGGTGTCACATCCCAATGACCGGGGGTATTTTCATAGCCTGCGGCAGGAATCATAATGGCGGGAACATGGTTTGCATCCAATGTGCCGCTTGCAGAACCATTTGCCTGCGGATGCAGTACAACGGTAACCGTTTTATCCTCTGCGGTATTGCCCGACCAATAGCCGTTTACGATTTTGAAGGTGACGGTGGCATTTTTTGCCCAGTGTGCATAAACGGTTGCCGCACCCTTGAAGGTTCTGGTTCTAAAATCAATGGGTTCTCCGGAAGTATTTTCTGCACTGTCATACCATCCAAGGAAGGTGTAGCCTTCCCTTGCGGGGGGACGCAGGGCATCAATATGGTCGCTGTTTGCAGGTACGGGGACGTAGCGTTCGGTAGGTCTGCCCTCTGAAAGCTCCCAATCGCCGCCGTTGGCATTAAAGGTAACAATGGGCCACCATTGTGCCACGAAATTCAAGTCAGACTTTATCGGCATATCCTGAATTGCCTTACTGGTGTAGAAGGTGCCTGTGGCGGCAGAGGAATCCGCCGCATGGGTCGCAGGCTCGTCTGCGTCCTCTGCATCCTGTGTATCCTCCTGCTCTCCCTGTGTATCCTCCTGCTCTTCCTCTGTATCGAGGAGAGATGTTTTATAATCATCCCTCCAACCCTCGAAGTAGTAGGTGTGTGTAAGCTCTGTGACGGGTGTGGGAACGGTATTATATTCCTTGGCAAGTGTAGAGCCGTAAGGAACGGTATAGCTTATTGAGTAATCACCTGTATTAAAATGCCCCTGTGCAGGCTGGAAGTAGTCCGCATAGAAGGTTACGGTGCAGGGATCGTGTGTCCATTTGCCGTAAAGCGTGAGGTTTTTTGTGTCATTTGCGTTGTCTTCAGGGAAGGTATAACTGTCGCTCATTGCTTTGCCGGTTAGTTCTTCGTTTGTATACCAACCGCTAAAACTCCATTTTTTATCCTTGGAGGTTACGGTTGCAATCTCAAAGGTCGGATTTTTGCCGGCACTGCTTTCTTTTTGTTCCTGCTGTGCAGGCAGGCTCACATCCTCAGGTACCTCTGTGCCTGTTACCCAACGATAGGTAATCGTATAGGTATCCGCCTTGGGGAAGGTATAGGTGTATTCGTAGTCGCCGTTCTCGGTGATGGCATCCGTATTGGTATCGGGGGCGTTGTTCCCCCAAGTGCCGGGTGCTTTGTAGCCATCCGACGGTTTCATATCTTGATTATCTACATGAGGAATCAAATCGGATGTCAGCGTGCCCTTGCCGTTGCGCAGGGGAACATTGACGGTAATGGTGTCAGTAGTTGTATCTGCATCTGTATTTCCGATGTTATTTTGGTACCAAGCACTTTCCGTATTCCAGCTGCCGTTTACAACGGTAAAGGTAACCTTTTTTGTGCCGATTTTCGTCCAACGGCCGTAAAGGAAGGTATTCTTTGTTAGGTTTTCGCCGCTTTCATTATAACGATCTGTGCAGGCGGGATCCTTATACCAGCCGTCAAATTCATACCCCTCTTGGGATGGTACGATGGGGGTAAAGGAAGCGGTTCCGTCATCGCTCAGTGCAAGGGAAACGGTGGAAGGCGGTGTGGCATCTGCGGGGATGACAGAGCCAATCCATTGGAAATTTACATCAATGGAAGGAATCCAACGCCCATACAGGGTTAAATCACTGCCGAAGGCATCATATACGTTATCCTGATAGGCAACGTATCTTGTTCCGTCATACGTCCAAGTTTTCTTTCCGGCCGCTTCGCTGTCAATGCGGTTATCCCAAAGACGGTACCAACCGTCAAATTTTAATTTCATGGTGTCGCTTGTGGTTTCATTTTGTTCCGGATTTGCGGGGCTGTGCTTCACACCACGCATGGCGTGCTCGTGGTCGGGCGGAGCGAAATCCGGTGTCCAACGCCCTGCCCATTCATAGTCCACACAGACGGGATCGGTAATGGTAATGACTGCTTTTACGCCGTAGGCAGTCCCTTTTGTGCCTACAGGGGGAATCGGCTGAAGGCTGAGTGCCGTTTGAATACTGTCACCACTGCCGATATTGGAAAGGCTCCGCTCGATGTGCAGATAGGGGGTTGTGTCAAATTGCGGATTGTTGTTTGCATCATACTTCTTAAAGCGGTAATAATCTACAGAGGCAGTTTCGTTGATGGCACTGCTTGTAAGAATATGGTGTTTCTCTTTCAATTCTTTCCAAGTATGCGAGATATGCGAGGTAGGCTCTGTGGATTTTTCTTGGAAGTCCTTCACATCGATAGGCAGGCTTTTCGCATTTGGATTGACATTTGCGTCAATCTGAATCAGAAGCTCATTGAGCGCCGCATCAATATCATGCACTTGGCTCAAGCCTTTGAAATAGGGTGTGCCATCCTGTGTGGTGGAATTGCCGCAGATTCCGGCCATGGTGTTATTGAATTGTGTACGTTGTTCCTCCGAGGACATTCCGTTTTGCAAGTTCAGCGCACGGAAGTCACCAAAGCCGAAGATGGTGGCGTTATAATTATTTTTCAATTCCTGTGCCGCTGCCTGTGCCGCCTCAGAGCGGAGAAGCTGAAAGCCTGCGCTGTTCTGATAGGGCAGAGAGCTGGCAGCAACAAAGATGATAAGGTTGCGGTCCTTGCCGTCTGCTTTGTGTGCTTGTGCAATTTTTGCCAACTGCTCTGTGATTTGCAGACCTGCATCCATACGGGAGGTACCTGCGTGCCAAGATACCATTTTATCAACATCAATGACATTCTTTGCATCGTCAATGCTCATAAAGACTTTATCGTAGCTTTCATTGGCAAGATAGCCTTCCGGCATCTCCGGCAGGGTTGTTTTTTCATCGTAACCTGTGATTTTGTCCCATTCTGTCCAACCGCTTTGGGAATGGAAGTCAGGAGCATTGTTTTCACAGGTATAATAGCCTGTGTTCAAGCTGGGGTTTTGGGTTGCAGATAGCTGTGTGCCGGGGTGCTGACTTTCGATGTATGAATCGGATGAGCCGCTGTTATTGATACGCCCAAAGCCTGCGATTGCCACCCGATGTTCGCCGCCTGTGGTGGGGGTAGGAAGATTTTGCAGCAGACTTTCCATGGAATTGAGAATATCCGCTCGCTCCTTCCCATACTGCGTTGTATCGGTTGGCGTATTCATAAAGGTGGATTGCTCTATCAAGAAGATGATATCGCAGGGCTTAACGGTGTGGGATTGGTTTTTCGTATCCGTCAGATAGGCTTCGATTTGCGCTGTAATCTGCCCCGTTTCCGCTCCGCTGCTGTCAAAAGCGTGTTTCACTGTGGCGGTGATGTGCGGCGTTGTGGTACTTTCCCCTTCTGCCAATGCGGAAGCAGGCAAAAGGGCGAGTATCATGGAAAACACCAAAAGATAAGAGAGTATGCGTGTTTTCATGAGATTCCTTCCTTTCTGCTATGAATGATTTTCGATAAAATTTGCTGTTTTTGACAATTTTTATTTTATTATAAGGAAAATACCCAGTCAAGCGGCTGCAAATAATTTCGAATGATTTTATATGGATCAAACAATCGCTATCAGGTTATTCTTCTGTCTAAATAATTTCGACTTTACTCAAAATGCTCCGGATGAAGTCCCGACCAGCCTGTTTGGGGCATGGTCAGCAGGCGATAGATATCCTCCTGCTCTATCTCGAAATCGAAGATATCGAGGTTTGCCTTCATGCGCTGTGGTGCGGAGGATTTCGGCAGGGGCAGGACATTATTTTGCAGGCAGAAGCGCAGACAGATTTGCGCCGGACTTTTGCCGTATTTTTTCGCAAGCTCCAGAACCAGAGGGGCCTCCAGAAGCCGCCCTCTGCCAAGGGGACTCCATGCCTCCGCCTGTATGCCGCGGCTCTGGCAGAACTGTAATGTTTCATACTGCGGATAGCCGGGGTGGAATTCAAACTGATCAATCATGGGGGCGGTATTGGCGGTTTTCAGAACGTGCAGGAGGTGCTGCGGCAGGAAATTGCAGACACCGATGGCACGCACTGCGCCTTCATCATAAAGCCGCTCCAACGCACGCCAGCTTTCCGTTACCAGCGGCTTCCAATCCGCGCCGGGGAAGGGCAGGGGCCAATGAATGAGGAACAAATCCAGATACTGCACCTGCAAATCCTTGAGGGAGGCTTCAAAGCTTGCCATCGTTTTATCATAGCCCAAGTCCGTTTTCCAAACCTTAGAGGTCAGGAACAGCTCTCTGCGGGGGAGACCGCACTGCTGTAGGGCGTTGCCAATCATTTTTTCGTTTTCGTATCTTCTGGCGGTGTCAATGTGACGATAGCCGCAGTCCAGCGCATCCAGAATGATTTTTTCCTCCTGCACCAGATAGGTGCCAAAACCAAGGAAGGGCATTTCCGTACCGTTTTCCAAAATAAATCCTTTTTCACTAATCATGGCTGTTTCCTCCTTACCGTTTTTCCAACAGCGCAAGTGCAAGCGTTGTCAGCGTTTCTTTTGTATTTTTTTCGGGCGCATGCAGAACGATATCCAGCAGCTCCGCAAGGATAGTGCCTAGGATTTTGCCGTGCGGCGCACCGAGTGCCATCAAGTCCTGTCCCGTTAGGGCAAGCGTTTTCAGAGAAAGACAATCCCCTGCCGCAAGGATTTTTTCCAAGGCGGTTTTTGTCTCGGCGTGGGGAGAGGCAGGGCGCAGGATGCTTTGCAGAAGCAGAAGCTGCTCTGTTGCCTCCTGCCCGATGGTGCTGAGCTTTTTGCGGAGCGGATAGGGCTCTGTCGGCAAATCCGCGGACAGCTCCTCCAGAAGCAGGGAAATCCGCTTGAGGGAGTGGTTATCGAGCCGCATACCTCTTAAAAAGCCCTTCACCTCGCCGAGGGGGTAATGCTGCAAAACAATGCACCACCGCAGAATACTATCCTTCGGACAAAGAGAAATTTCCTCCAAAAGGGTCCGGCTGTTTGCGATAAGGCTTGCGGAAAGGGTCGCATCTATCTGTGCGAGCAGACCGCTTTCCCAGAGCAGGGGCATTTTTTTCGCAAAGGGGGCAAGCCAGAGCTTTTGCAGCTCCTCGCGAATTCGCTCCGCACTGATTTTCTGAATCAGCGCCGTATTGGCGCAGAGAGCCGCCCATGTTTCGGGGTCAATCGCAAAGCCAAGCTGCGCGGAAAAGCGCACACAGCGCAGCATCCGCAGGGCATCCTCCTGAAAGCGCTTTGCCGGCTCACCCACGCCGCGGATCATGCCTGCGGCAATATCCTCCTGCCCATGGAAGGGGTCGCGAAAGCCCTCCTTGGGGTGATAGGCAATGGCGTTCATGGTAAAATCGCGGCGGAGCAAATCCTCATTCAGCTTTTTGGTGAAGGAGACCTCGTCCGGATGGCGGCAGTCGGCATATTCGCCGTCGATGCGATAGGTTGTGACCTCATAATTTTCATGATGCAGGACGACGGTAATCGTGCCATGCTTGATGCCCGTATCAAAGGTATGGTCGAAGATGGTCTTGGTTTCCTCGGGCAGGGCGGAGGTGGTGATGTCCCAATCCTGCGGCATGCGCCCCAGAATGGAATCGCGGACACAGCCCCCGACGATATACGCTTCGTGACCGCCCTCATTCAGTTTATTCAGAATCCAGACCGCGTCCTGCGGAATGGCAATATTCAGCTTCTGCAAGGCTTCTCCTCCTTTTCGGAAATTTTTGCATTTATTATACCATAATTTTTTCTACTCTGCAACGCTCTGAAACGCCCAAATACTGA
>ERZ773243.2346-NODE-2346-length-16369-cov-23.731274_pt1 | contig 16369 bp, 9 predicted proteins | sample MGYA00580520_ERZ773243 | MGnify/ENA primary metagenome ERZ773243 (study PRJEB29015, sample SAMEA2737747) | human gut metagenome | biome: human gut; feature: human-associated habitat; material: faeces | place: China | collected 2012 ... | reverse complement strand
GAACAAACTTACAACTGAATCCTGTTTCCATTTACACAAAATTTTGGACAGTGTCATAATGAAATTTCAGCAGGATATTTATTTCTATTCATTTCCTGGTCACGCTTAGCGAATATCCATCCGTATAAGCGTGACCTTCATTATCTGTAATTATTATTTCTTATATCGAGCGTAACATCCATATATGTCCGCTTCCCCTCAATATAATCGGCATACAAAGTTTCAGCATCCTTTCCCTTCAAGACACGACACTTACCACACGATTCACAATCGTGCAAACACTTCCATGCATCAATCACAAACGCCCGTCGTTCTTCTTTGGTAGATTCTTCAATTTTGGGAGGTATCATAACTTATATCTTTTATTTTTAACGGCTGCCATAAAGCATAGATGCAAATATATCATTTTTATCCAAACAAAGCCGACAGGTCAATGCTGAAATCCAATCCTCTGCCGGGTTGAAGTACCAATACGTTCATTGCGACAAAGCTCAGCAAGCAACAGGAGATCAATCGTATCCTGTCCCGACAAAATAGCATTTACCATATATTTACGACTAATATTTTCTATTTCACCACCCGACAAATCAAACTGAGAAGCAAGCGTACAAGCATCCCTTTCTGTCAGAGCAGGAAACATGGCCTGCCAGATCTGAGCACGAGCTTCCACCGTCGGACGATTAAACTCTACCTTATATAAGAAACGCCGTTCGAAAGCCTTGTCAAGATTTGTTGTAAGGTTAGTCGTAGCAATCATTATCCCCTCCAATGCTTCCATTTCCTGAAGAATAATATTCTGTATAGAGTTCTCCATCTTATCTACCGCCCGGGTAGCCCCTTCCATCCGGACACCAAGAATAGCATCCGCCTCGTTGAAAAGCAAAATCGGAGCTAAAGACGTACTTTTACAGATATTACGATATTTGTCAAAAACTTTTTTCATATTCTGTTCACTCTCACCTACCCAGCAACTCTTGATTTTATCAACATCCACCCGCAGAATATCACGCCCCGTTGCACGCGCCACCTGATACACTGTTTCCGTCTTTCCCGTACCAGGCGAACCATAAAAAAGACAACAGAACCCGGCCCTCATCCCTACATTCCGCAAACGGGACTGCACTTCACTGAAACGTTCTGCCGAAAGTATGGATGAAAGCTCCATAACCTGCTTTTTCTCAGAAACATTATAAACCAGCTTCTTTTCAGGAAACGAATCCCATTTTATCAGGTCGCAATCAGACTTAGCATTAACAGTCAGGTTCAACTCCGAAAGCAGGTCCGTCTTGGCATATTCTGTCAATCTAAAACAATCCGAACGTGCCATTCCGTCCTCATTTACGTTTTCAATCAACTTACAGCAAAAGAGTTCCGATGTCCGGCTTCGTAACTCATTTTTACACCAATTAGGAATTTTGTCATTATCATACAAGTTATCTATATCAGAAAAGTTAATGCGGTCATCATTGTTTTCTACAAACAAATGGGCCATATAAATAAACAGCAACCTATTTTCATTAACCAGCCCAAACCTTTTCAATGCCCTAGCAAAATGAGAATCCCGGATATCCCCAAGATACTCCTCTGTTTCTTCAAGGAGCGCTTCATGCGTCAGTTCATCATTATTCATATATTCCATAAGCTCATTGAAGCGGTCGAAAAAACTCTGAAGACCAGTTATCGGTTCTACAACATGTACATAAGGCTGGTTCTTTTTCAAGGCTTTCAATACGTCAACCGGCACACGATAGGTAAGTCTATTATAAGAGTGTGAAGCTCGCAAATAATACTTATCTACCAGCACATCAATCTCCGACGAAAGTCGCAGTATCTTAGTAGTACGGCATCCCGTATAAGCTGCTATGTCTGACATACGAATGGAGCTATCCTCACTCTGATCGACGAAGAGTGCCAGCAGCACAGTCTGCATCGACGACAATTTCAGCTTGCGTGCAGCATATTTTATATGGACCGATGCATTTTCAAAGAAATCTGCATCCAGACTGGAATCTTTTGCCAGCTCAACAATATATTCGAATGCTTCCAATATACTTCTGGCACGAGTCTTCGGAATATTCGGCAACACTTCCTTCTGCTGTATCTCATCCAGCAAAATATCTTCATTATCGAAAAGCTGTCTCATCTTTTATATCTGTTTAAGTTTACACCACAAAAGTATGGAAAGGATGTACCATTTATCGGTACAAGTTTCCAAGAATTTGCTAACTTTACGGCAACTAACAAAAAAGGATATGACACAACTGCAAAAATATATCTGGCTTATTGATACCATCCGCCGAGCCGGAAAAATCTCTCTCGAAGAAATCTCCAGCCGCTGGGAACGCAACAAAGATCTGAGCGACTACAAACCTTTGAGCCGCACCACCTTCAACCGCTGGAAAGATGCCATATTCTCACAGTTCGGAATAATCATCTCCTGTCAACGGTCGGGAGGCTACTTCTATTACATCGAAAATCCGGAAGATATAGACGAGGACGAACTGAAAAAATGGATGCTCGACTCCTTTGCCATAAGCAACCTTATCGGCGAAAACCTTTCACTGAAAGACAGAATTATTGTGAACCAGATTCCGTCGGCCCAGAGTCATCTTGCCACATTGCTTGAAGCCATGCAAGGGAATCGTGTTGTACTAATAACTTATTGCGGATTCAACAAGAAAAGAAGCTATACATTCCCAATCGAACCATATTGTGTAAAACTTTTCGAAAACCGCTGGTATCTGCTGGCCCATAACGTTTCATACAACAAAATCAGAATCTACGGACTCGACCGGATAGAAAGTCTGGAACTGACAGACAACACATTCAAGCTTCCGAAAGATTTTTCCGCATCCGGATTCTTCTCAACTTACTATGGCATTGTTACCGGCAATGACATAAAACCAGAACGTATCATCATCAGAGCATACCACGACCATATTCCTTATATGAAATCACTCCCCCTGCATGCCAGTCAACGACTGCTGGAAGAGCACGATGAGTATGCCGATTTTGAAGTCTATCTTGCTCCTACCTACGATTTCATCATGCGATTGCTTCATACAGGTGCAATGATTGAAGTTATATCCCCGGCTTCTCTCCGACAGACAATGAAAGAATGGATATCAGATATGTATGAACTGTATAACAATGATTAGTAACCAATTAAATCACCAATCTACAATTTTATTTATATGACATTTGAGCAAAACTACAAATACAAATTCTCATAAAGACAACACTAAATCAGCCAATAAAACAGCTATTTCAGGTTCTTCCTTAGGAGCATCTTTAGGCTTCCACGCCACTACAAACCGCACAGAAGCAGCCTTCACCTCATATCCACGTTCCTTCCATTCAGCCAACTTCTTTTGCATACTCAGTGACAACCGTGCCACAGGCCTCTGAGCTACGTCATACAATGTATAGTCTTTATAAGACAACATGTCTCCTCCTTTCAGTGCCAACACCTCCCGCTTAATCTCCTTGAAAAATCCCAAATACACATCTTTATGTGAAAGCTGCAATACAATCTCTTCGGGCATTGCATACTCTCGCTGGTCAATACAATTCTGATCGGCACTTATATTCGCAAAGCAATCACCGTTTGTATGTATAAATAATCGTTTTTTAGCTCGGGTAATTCCTACATAATACCGACGCATCAAATGATCATCCCTCAAATAACCATCCGAAATCAACATATAAACATCATCAAATTCTCTTCCCTTCGCTTTATGAATAGTCGAAACTACTACATCCGATCCCGATACATCACAAAAATCTTCCATCGAAGACTCAAAGACAAATTCCTTAAAATCAGTGAAGTATTTCATTTTATTAATCTGCTCGAAAAGTTCGATGCAACGCTTTACATACGCTAAGCTTAAACTACCATTATAAGCAGCAAACGTAGCACTCTTAGCCTCCTCCCATAAATCTTCAGGAATCAGAGGTGTGCTAACCCGTTTTCCCACGTACTTCAGGAAATACCTCATTTCAGCCATGTTCCAAAACAACAGCCCTTCCATCGACTGAATCAGCTTACTACGGATACCCCGTTTCTGTAAAAGAGCCACGACAATAACTGCTTCTTCATTTGTCTGAGTGAGTACACATGTAGTACCTTCTCCCCTATGCTGAAGCAATTCTTCCACGAGCGGTTGATACATACAGGCAGGCCGATGATGAGTTACTCCAACCCATCCCTCCTCCTTCCGCATAGAAATAATAGGCATCGTTTTCATTCTGCGGCCAATTGTCTTTACAAACTCGTTAGCAAAAGCCACTACATGACGTGCACTGCGGTAATTTTCGGTCATTTCCACAAACCGGCTTCCAGGTTCCTGTGTCAACCGAAACATATATCCGGCATCCGAGCCACGGAATTCATAAATATTCTGATCATCATCCCCCACTGCTATTACACGCATTTCTTCGTTATGATGCATCAAGGCCCGCACCAGTGCATGTTCTTCGGCTCCCATATCCTGTGCCTCGTCAATCACCAGCACCGTCTTACCAATCCGATTAGGTTCAACCTCGCCCTGTTCAATCATTTCCGCAGCCTTCCCCACTACATTCTTCACCTCATCCAGATTGCCTATCAATCCCAGCAAATCAAAGCAATAGGCATGAAATGTCTTAATCTCCACATAATGCGCGGCATTGCCTATCAACTCCATCAACCGCTGTTTGAACTCCGTAGCAGCTGCCCGAGAGAAAGTCAGCATCAACAACTGTTCATGCTTTACATCCTCAAGCAGTAACAGTGAGGCAAGTTTGTGCACCAGCACACGAGTCTTTCCACTACCCGGCCCTGCCGCCACAACAATACAACGCGAATCCTTGTCCGAGATAATCTCCATCTGCCGCTTAGACAACTGTCCAAACAACTGCTTATACTTCTCCGGGGTCAGGTTACGCTGAATCTCGTTTACTCTTTCTCCCTTAAAATATTTGGCAATGAACTTCTTATAATCCATCTGAAAGTAATCCTGCACATACTGCAAAGCTGCCTGATAATCCTTTACCATCAGATTAGCATACTCACCCACAATGTGTACCTGCTGAATTTTCTGCTTGTAGAATTCGTTCAGCATCCGGTAGTCATCCTGTTTGTAACGCGACTTATTATCCTTGATACGTCTGATATTCATCGCATTGTAAAGAACCAGAAAGCCTCCTTCCAGTTTGAGAGCTCCAATCTTTGACAGATACAGAAGTGCTTCCTCTACATCCTCCAGCTGTAAATCATCCAGTTCGCCCAAAAGAGACTGAGCATTAGCTTTCACCTGATTCAGCAATTCCACGACTGAAAACTGTACAGCCGTCTTTTCTGTATCACTGTCTTCAATTACTTTATCCTTCACCAGCTTATACAGCCACTCCACCGCAAACCGGCTAATCACCAACCGTTTTTCAAAACGCCTGATAATCGATTCCATATCAGCACGACGGACAAGCTCCATATTATGAACTGCGTCCTCCTTTTTATAAGTATATCCTTTAATCGTCAGGAAATAAAGCAATGTCCGGATATCCTTCTCTTTCGATGTCGTAATACCATCATGCACAGCATTATCATTCAATTGCTTACAAGATATCCGCAAAGCATCATCCGGGATATGACTGAGAATATATCGTTCCAATTTCGCAAACCTATCCAGAAACATCCTTGCTCTTCGCTCCGAATCACCAGCATCCAGTAAATAAGCCGATATATCCTTACTGTCGGTCAATATACCTTCCTGTCGCATCCGCTCTACTACAGATACCACCTCTTTCTTTGTCAATCCTAATATATCAGCCAGATAATCAACCCTCGATTCAGCCCCACTATCCTGCGCCTTGGCGATATATTTCTGCGAGATCAATGAAGTAATAATCCGAACAGCCTTTTCTATTTCATCGCTATGAAACAAGACTGATGCCGTAATACGCTTTCGGGCCTCATCCATATTCTTCACCGTAATACCGGTAGCATACACATGCGGCACATTGGTTCCCCTTTCCAGATAACCACTTTGCTCCAATGCAGCCAAAGCTGTCCGCACGCGCGTTTCAATATCCGAAACCGAATCATCCCATCCAGCATTCCGGGCAATCTCCAGAGCAGAACAACACACCCGCATACGCTTTTTCGTCATGTCCTTTACCGCCTTCCAGACCTGTTGAATTTCACTAATACTCAATTTCGTCTGATTCAACAAAATGAAATGCTTATCCAGATCATTATCACTGTAAAGCACATAACATCGCGCATTAAGATGTGGATCACGTCCGGCCCGACCAGCTTCCTGTACATAATTTTCCAACGAATCGGAAATATCGTAATGCACTACCAGTCCCACATCCTTCTTATCGACTCCCATACCGAAAGCCGACGTAGCCACGATAATACGTACCTGGTCACTCATAAATGCATCCTGATTGGCAATCTTCTCGTCCGAATCCATCTTTCCATTAAAAGGCAACGCCTTATATCCATCACGAGTCAGCTTCAAAGCCAGCTCCTTGGTACGCCGTGTCCGCGACACATATACAATAGTCGGACAAGTAGACTCCGCCACCAATTCTCTCAGTTTAGCATACTTATCCTCATCCGTCTCTGCATGAATAACCGAATAGCGCAAGTTGGTTCTCGAAGCCGTAGAAGCAAACAGCTCTAAGTCCAAGTTTAAAGTCCGTTTAAAATAATCACAAATATCCTGAACCACTTTTTGTTTAGCCGTAGCTGTAAAACAAGAAACCGGTATAGGATTTTTGCAACCTTTCTTTTCCTGATATTCCTTTATGAATTTTCCAAGATAAAGATAATCTACCCGGAAATCCTGTCCCCAGGAAGAAAAACAATGAGCCTCGTCTATAACAAATCTTACTACATGACGCATCATCAAAATCCGCTCAATAGTCTTCGAACGTAACATTTCCGGAGCAATATACAACAACGAAGCATCTCCCTCTTGTACTCTTTGAATGGAAAGTGCCCGTGTAATAGGGTCCAGCAAACCATTAATGGTTACAGCATCTGTAATTCCCTTGTCGGCCAGATTATCCACCTGATCTTTCATAAGTGACTGCAACGGAGAAATCACGACTGTAAGCCCATGTACAGCACGTGCCTCCATGAGCGCCGGCAGCTGAAAGGTCAGCGATTTTCCACCTCCAGTCGGGAAGATAGCCAGTAAAGACTTTCCTTCTATAGCAGCCCGGGCCGCCCGTTCCTGCAAGGGTTCTCCACCATACGTACGGAACTGGTCATATCCAAAAAACACCTTCAAACTATGAAGTACATCCAGCTGACTGTTACAATACGTACACCCTTCCGAACAAGGAGTATGTCGCAAAAGTTTCATCACATATTCCACAGCCGGATAATTGCGGAGCACCCATCCCGGTGTTACAGAACGATAATCGGTAGTATCAATCAGTGCCAACGCATAGGCCATTTCACAAGGATACTGCCGGACCAACATATCCACATCGGCATGCTCGCAGATTTTTCCTTCATACAGACGGCGTATCAGTCCAGACAATCCCCAGCTCACCCGTTCAGCCTTCACCATACTAAAGAAGCCGTCGAATTCTTCCTTACCTTTCAACAGCGAAGCAAAAATTTTCCGTATTTCATCAGGTAACGAATTCCAGCGGGCAATTTCATCCAGCAGCAAATCACGTGCCTTCTCACAATCGTTCACCGGATTATTCATCTGGTCGCATACTAACTTATCATCCTTCACCAGCCGATGGTAAGGACGTTCTGGGAATAATAAAGGTGAGACATACAACGTATCGACCAGCGTCCAGCGACACGCTTTATCGGGAAACAGATACTGAGCATCGTGATGAATAATATTGTGTCCGCAAAGGTAATCCGTATCCCTCAGGAAATCGAACAGTTCTTCTTTTGATGCCTTATGAAAAGTCGCACCGTCTTGCCGAAGAGCTCCTATATCATGAATTTTATGATCCTTCAGTCCTACCTCCACGTCTACAATGGCATAGCGTGATGTTTTATTTTTTGTGAATATGTCCCAAATTGCCATAGATTGTGTTTCTCAAAATAATCGCAAAAATAATGAAATCCGACAAGAATGGAAGGGAATAAGGGAGAATATTCAGGTGATGGACTAACATTTCAGCCATCTCACGAACAGTTACTATGAGAGAATTTACGATAAAAGTTATTATTTCTCATTTTGTTTATACCGACACCTAAACTAACTTCCTCCGCTTCAACCTGATGTACCTTTAGCATACTGATGTGTATTTCTTTTTGTCTTATCTCTTTTAATTCATTGATTTGAAACTGATACAACTTCTGAAAATCAACAAATTAATTATATCATTTCCAAAATCAGTTTTTCTTCTTTTTCTATTCCTCATTTTGGAAATGATAATTAATTCCCATTTTTATCCTGATTTTAAACTATTCGAGAAATTCGAATAGTTCGTTCTTTCTGCTGTTCAGATGTTTAATAAAGATTCTTCAGGTGTTTCAAAACCATAAAGATATACAAATTTAATAATTTCTGAATAGTTCTCAGAACCCTATCCTTTCTATAGAGTCTTTTACCCGTATTCCTACCAACAAAAGTAATTTTGTACTTTCATACATCACTTGCTTAAAATGAAATAAAGTTTTTTTGTTTATAACCAATAATCAACTGATCATATTAATAAAATCTATTTACTGAATTTTCTAAAGGCCACTATAGTTTGATAAATACCATAACTTATAAAGATTTTTGATGCAAAGAATACGGTTTCGCCAATTGCATTTAATTCAGTTCCTTGAAATTTTTCTTTAAAATCAATTAAATAAAACATATTCAAAAATCTCTTCCAAATTTCCCCGATTCCTTCAAAATGGAATGTTTTCAAATCTAAAACAAAAAAACGGGGATAATCATTTTCAATGCCCAAAAAATTTATTACCCAGAAAAAAATTATAGCACACGAAATCGTAAAAATAATACCCCTTAACCAACTTAATCCATTCTTATTAGATATGGTATTCAAGAACAATACGGATTTATCTGTAAGCCATGTTCCAATATTATCATAAGATATTTGTGCGTTCAGTTCTTTACTGTATGATAACATTTCCTTTTCTCTATATTGCATGGCCTTTATAGAATTGTTATTTTTTAGAGCTTCATCTTTCAATCGTACATATGTTTGGCTATCTGACTCTTCCTTAAAATATAAATGTTCTGTAAAAAAGCCTCCTACCATTACCGCATTTGTCAATAAGAATCTTTTTAGATAAATATTTTTCAAAACAACATTTCCTAACAAATTAGCATCAGTAAAATTAATTATACCAGTGAATTTATGTTTCTCATTTATATTACGTATAATTAGATAACCATTAGGTTCAACAAATATATTATTAAGTTTGATAGATGAATCCTCTGACAAAAAAATACCACTTCTCAAACTATTCAATTCTAAAAGTCCTTTAATAACGGATGCAGTAAAATTTATCTCATAGATTTCACCTTTGCTATGAAATATTTTAATCTTCCCTCCAAAAGCACAATTCTCAAAATTTATACATCCACATACATCATTGTTTATAAATGAAAAACCATTAACAAAGTAAGTTCTATTAAAAATTATTCCTTTTTTAAAGACACAATCTTTTATTACGATTTTCTTACGGAATGTGCAATCACTAAAATCTACTTCATCTGAAAAAATACATTTTTCAACAATTATTTCCCTATTTGATGATATTTCATCAAATTTTGCTTTCAATGAAAATTCATTGTAAGAAATAGATACTGGAATTATATTATCATTATTGAAGTGTGAATTAGAAATATCAAATATTTTTTTAAACTTATTTCTTTCTATTATTACCCTATTATTGTATTCGCAATTATTATATAATCCGAAGTCATAACAGAAATCACAATCTTTCACATCAAAACATTTATTAAAAATAGTATATGCAAAGTTTATTGCTACGTTAACGTCAAAACGCCCTTTTTCTTTCTTTATTAAATACCTATTCTCGATTAATGCTCTGATATCATTTATAGGGTAATTAAAACATGCATCTCCATCTATAGCATAATATCCTCTATATGGAGCATTTTCACTATTCTTCCATACCCAATATTCCACTTTTGAATTAAATTCCATATTTCATCGACAATTAAAAGGATATAACCTCGTGACTATTTCGTCACAAGGTTATATAAACTCTGATAATCTTTTGCTACTCCATAAACGACCTTGCTGTCACTAATCGCAGCAAAATGGCGGCGTGCACATTCTATCTTTGCATCCTCAGAACCTCTAAGTTGTGATTCCTGCCAATCATTACCTTTAGTTTCAGCAATGAAATATATATGCTTCACAGTGCCTTCCTTAAATGCAACAGCCCAGTCCGGATTATAGTGTCCCATAGGTGTATTGATATAGAATCCACGTGGCAGTTTGGTATATACTTCCACTGCATCCTCTTTTTCCAATGCTTCTGCAAAATTTTTCTCAATACCCAGACTATCGACAACTACAATATCATATAGAGATTTAGCACTTTCCAATGCATTAATCCCTAGTTTACCTCTAATGGTACTTTCTGTGAAAATATCCATATCATAAGTGTTCGTACTACGCTCGTATGCTATTTTCTGGATAACAGCTATAGCTTTGGCATCATTAATGATATTTGCAGTCTTTATAATGAATTCTTCCGGATTCATCTTAAACTGAGCAAAAGTTGCTGGTTTTATGCCCTTTAATATTTCCACTATGGTTTTTCGTGTTAATCCGGTTGCATTTACCAAATCACCTACCAAATCATAGCGAACACTATTACCAACAGCTTCCGAAACACGGATTGTGCGTGTCTTTCCTGCCGTCATGGCTACTCCAGCCTGTAAAGACTCCTTGTCGCGGATATTTTCTAATGAACCACCCTCTATTACAATTCGTATTTCTGTAACACTCAGATGTTTGTCAATACTTTCTATGGCTTTCTTTATCAATTCATCTGTACTGAAATCCACTTTATAGTAAGTCTTCACATTGATACGTTTCCAGACTTCTGTGAACTTTTCTTTGAACAAATCTTCTCTAAATGTGGCAACTTTTGGCTTACGTGCATTGTCCGGTTTCATGCTATCCGGGTTAAAGATGGTATCAAGTCTGCCAAGTATTCCGGCTTTAATTGGATTCAGTTCTTCTCCCAAATCAATAGTTCCGGATTTCTTGTCATTGAAATACTTCTCTGTAAGTTTGCCTTTCTTCACATAGCCATTACTGATAAGCTCCTCATGAATTTCACACGCCAATTCACGGTTGATTTTTATCTCTTTACCGTCTGAAGATACCATTACAATGTCTTCAAACAAATGCGCCGTTACTTGAACAGGCCTGTCTGCCACATCTTCAGCGAGCTCACTCTGAAGCTGCTTACTGAAATGCTCATAGCTTTCGCTGGCTATCACCGTCAGAATATTGACATCGAACACACCATCACCCAACACATCTTGATCCTGGCGCTCACCATTCTTATTTACGCAAAGACGCATACCACGGCCAACTTCCTGACGCTTCTTTATTTCGCTGCCGGTATCTTTCAATGTACAAATCTGGAATACATTCGGGTTATCCCAACCTTCTTTCAGGGCAGAGTGAGAGAATATAAAGCGTACCGGTTCCTCAAAACTCAACAGCCGCTCCTTATTCTTCATAATCAAATCGTATGCACGTATTTCATTATCTCCCTCTTTTTCTTTTGAATCAACGGCTATCCCCTTTTTATCCTGAGAAAAATATCCTTGGTGTACTTTTTCTGCTGGGAACTTATTCAGATATCGTACATATTCTTCATCAGAGAAACGCGGCTGCATTTCCTCAATTACATTTTTGTATTCTTCTTCGAACATATCAGCGAATTTACCGTTGCTTGTACCGTCTTTGTCATAAATACGATAGCTATTTACATGGTCAATAAAGAAGAGTGAAAGCACTTTAATTCCTTTATGGAACAATTCTCTTTCTCTCTCAATATGAGTGCGAATAGTTTCACGTATCTGAATCCTGCGAAGCACATCCTCATTTACTTTTCCAATAGCATCACCCTCATAAAGAGTTATGCCATTCAGGAAACGGACAGAACCATCTATTCCATCAATGCGTTCAACAATGAAATGATTATCATATTCAGCCAGTTCACCGCTTTGTTCATAAAGATTAAATCCTTCACCCACCAATCTCGTTGCTTGCTTGAAACCATTGGCTGTTTTTACATCAAACGAAATACGGGCTTGCGGATTACCTTTTCCTATTACAATTTCATCCAGATAGACAAAACCATTTGTAGCCGTTGAGCCTTTTTGTGAGATACCTTTTACTTCAATCTTCTTCACCAACTTACGGTTGTAGGCATCCATCGCATCCAGCCGGTACACCATATTGTACACATCATCTTTCCTATGGGTTGCACTATAAAGCAAAGTGAACAGAGGATGAAACTTCGCAATTCCTTTTCTTGTGGCGTTTGCCTTATTCGCACCAAGAACACTTTGCGGCTCGTCAATAATCATAATCGGATTTGTCTGAGCCAATATATCAATAGGTCTGCGGCTACCGAACTCATCACGTCTGGAGAATATAATACGTGCAGCAGCATCACCACTACGTCCTTCTTGATTTTTATCCTCATTCATGGAGCTGTTGAATGCTTGCATATTGATGATCATCACATGCAATCCGCTATCACTTGCAAAACTATCTATTTTGGAAAGCTGCTTGGAGTTATAGACAAAGAACTGGATACGCTTGCCGTATTCTGTGGCAAAGTGTTCCTGCATGGTTTCAAAACTCTGCTGCACACCTTCACGAATGGCAATACTAGGCACTACTATGATAAACTTATTCCAGCCATACAACTTGTTCAGCTCATACATCGTCTTGATGTATGTATAAGTCTTACCGGTACCGGTCTCCATTTCAATGGTGAACATCGGGTTTGAAATATCACCTTGCAAATATTCAACAGGTTTAAGTCCCCAGTTCATCTGAATTTGTCTCAGATTCTCCGTAATTGACTCCCGGTCAAGCATCAACTTCTGATTGCCAAAACCCGTCAAATCAAACACTCCTTTATTCTTACCCTGGTCTATCAGAAAATCAGCACTATCACAATATTGCTGACCGGTAAATATATCTGTCACACTTTTGGCTGCATCAGCCTGAAAACGTTGGTGCTTATATTTCAGTTTCATTCTGACTCTTCTTTTTTTTCAAGTTGTCCAACATACGGATAGAATCAAGATAATCTTGTTCTACGTCACTGATGGTTCGTTGTTTATATTTACGGTATTCGTTCGTAGCATGTTCCATTGCCTCTGTGTGCGACACTTTACCGGAATCTTGCAATAACTGTTCTCCCGACATGGTCAGGATTCTGTCAAGATAGTTTGCCCAGTCACTCATTGTCATGGGTTGTTCACGCTCTGCCTGACGCTCCGCAAAGTCCAGATATCCGGAAACCAGTTGTCCCATTGCGCGAAGTTCTTTTTCGTCCAGATAATTCTTGGCCGTCTTTGCTTCTGCCAATGTAGGCTGAGTACCCTTAAACGTCAGCAAACCCATAAAATCCTTTTCGGCATCGGCACGCTCCACAATCAGTTCAGCAGCCGTATGTCCGTGAACCGCATAATGAATTTTATTCTGTACTTTTTTAAAGAACTCCTGGCTTACAGAAGCACGAGGCTCATAATCTATACTGGTAGCATATATTTCCAACACCTGACGGTAGAACACCTTTTCTGTGGCACGAATATCACGTATGCGTTCCAGCAATTCCTTCCAATAACCACCGCCACCCAACTTTTTCAACCGCTCATCGTCCAGTGTAAAGCCTTTTATCATGTATTCTTTCAGCCTTTGTGTTGCCCATTGCCGAAAGCGAGTGGCTATCACAGACTTGATACGATAACCAAGTGCTATAATCATATCCAGATTATAGTATGTAGTATTATATGATTTCCCATCTGAAGCAGTTGTTCGGAATTTCCGAACAACTGAATTTTCCTCCAATTCTCCTTCTTCAAAGATATGTTTGATGTGTTCACTCACATTCGACTTGCTCGTCTGATACAGTTCACACATCTGTGCCTGAGTAAGCCAAAGTGTTTCATCCTCCAATCTGACATCAATCCTGGTCTGACCGTCAATGGAGGTATAAATAATCATCTTATTTTCTTCCATACCTCAACACTTTATATAACCTTGATATTTTTTATGGCTTCTTCCTCGCTCCAGTCCAACAACTGTTTCAGGGTTTCAAACACATTGATTTTTGCATCGTCACGGGCAAAGCAACTGTCACGGAACAATACGCGGAGCGGTTGTTTGTCAGCCATGGCTTTTACGATATTTTCTGTAATATCATTTGCAAAGCAAGCGACAAGGTCGCCATCATTAACCGAATAAATCATCTTTCCATCCACTTCTTCACTGGTCATAGGCAAAGAAAGCTGTACACCCCAACTGAGCATAGCTCCAAACAAAAGGTCAAGGTCTGTACGGTCACTCTTAACGTTATTAAGGAAAAGGTCAAGCTGCGATTGGTTGTATTCCGCCGAAGCTTTCTTTACATCTTCAAAGTTGCTGTCCGCCAAGCGGAATACACGAAAACCAGTGTCAAGGTTTTGGGTTGTCAATGGGGATTCTTCCTTGATTTTCTTTCCAGCACGACGGATACGTTCTTTACCAATTTCACATAAATTTCTATACTTATTATTTGTTTTTTCAGGTATTTGCACTAAAATAAAACGCCTATTTTCTCCATTCGTACCTAAAGAATTTTGTTGCATGATACTTTGAGCTGTAGTTGCGGCTCCAGAGAAAAAATCTAATATGATATCATTATTTTCTGAAGATATTTCTACCATACGCTGTATTAAACGTACAGGTTTTGGAGTATCGAACGGAATTTCTCCATCAAATAATGCTTTTAATTCTTTTTTTGCCTCGTCAGTATGACCAACATCTATATAAGGCCATAAATTAGTAACCATTCTCCCCTCGACATTCTCTAAATAGGTTTTCCGACGAATCCCACCTTTACCATTTTTAGTAAAATAGAACTTTGGCCATTGTCCTCTTTGTAATATTTTATTTGCAGCTATTCTAGATTCTTCAAGACTATTTTTCAAAACAATGGCTTTAACTCTCTGTCTAACCTCCTTTTCATCTATTCCACAAATTTTTGCTCGTTGTCCTTCATCATTTAAATCCCTTAATTCATATTCACACCAGCCATTCATATGATTAAGCATCTCCTGCTGTTGATAACGCCAACAAGATGAAACTGCGGGATATAATAATTCTCCAGTAAATGGATGTTGTATTGCATAAACCATACCTTGATGAGTTCTTGCTCCTGGAGCGCATGGATTATCACTAGTCCAAGGCATAACATCATTATCTGGATTCTTATATTTTGAATTCATATCCTCTGTCCTTTCCAATTTTTTAGGCATCCACCCCTCATTCTTCCCATAGACAATGATACTTTCTTTCTCTGCTGGTATTCCTTTAGAATCATTTCTTGGTGAATAAGTTTTTTGCCAACTAATATTCCCAACAAAACTATTCTCACCAAAAATCTCATCACATATCTTTATCATATTATCAGCTTCTCTATCATCTATTGAAATAAAGATTACTCCATTTTCTGCAAGCAATGAACGAGCAACCATTAATCGTGGATATATCATCGAACACCAATCTGAATGAAAACGGCCATTTGAATCTGTATTTTTACGATAACGATTCCCTAATTCATCCACATCTCCTGCAAACAAATCATAATCATCTTGTGAAACCGCAAAATCATCATCATATACAAAGTCATTACCCGTATTATAAGGTGGATCAATGTAAATCATCTTCACTTTACCCATATATGATTTTTGAAGCAATTTCAATACCTCTAGATTATCACCTTCAATATACAGATTCTGTGTATGATCCCAATCCACACTATCCTCTACCACAGGACGTAAAGTCTTTGTAGTAGGGCGAGCAGCCTCACGGCGAGCTTCTTGTTTTCCCGGCCAGGTAAACTGATACATTTCATCCGCATCTTCCACTGCATTATCGCCAAGCAATTGACGCAAAGTCTTGAAATTTACCACATGACGTAACTCACCGGTTTTATCATCCTTTACTTCCGTAAAACAAGATGGAGCTATCTGATAGAGAGCTTCCAAATTCAGTTGTGTTCCGTCAACTGAGCTTAATTCTAATTTATTGGGTTTCATGATTATATATTGTTCTTATTTCTTGAGTTCAAGTTATAAATGCAACTTTTTGGTACAGGATTAATAGCTGC
>ERZ773243.2345-NODE-2345-length-16374-cov-3.455052_pt1 | contig 16374 bp, 14 predicted proteins | sample MGYA00580520_ERZ773243 | MGnify/ENA primary metagenome ERZ773243 (study PRJEB29015, sample SAMEA2737747) | human gut metagenome | biome: human gut; feature: human-associated habitat; material: faeces | place: China | collected 2012 ... | reverse complement strand
ACCAGCGCCATAATGCCGATAAAGCAGGGCAGGGCGGTGTATTTGCCGGTCAGGACCTTATCCATAGCCACGCTGCGCTTGTGCTCGCGGCTTTCACCGGGGCGCACCACGGTCTTGTCGCACAGGCGCTCGATAAAAGTAAAGCGCATGTCAGCCAGGGCAGCCTCGCGGTCCAGGCCGGTCTCGTTTTCCAGCTCGGCGATGGTATGGCCCAGCAGTTCGGTCTCGTTTTCGTCCAGCTGCAAAGCAGCTTCGATCAGCTGATCACCCTCCACCAGCTTGGTGGCGGAAAACCGCAGCGGAAGACCGGCGTGCTGGGCGTGGTCCTCGATCAGGTGGGCCACGGCGTGGATGCAGCGGTGTACCGCGCCGTCCTTGCCATCGGTGGCATCGCAGAAATCGATGCGGCCGGGGACCTCGCGGTGGCGGGCCACATGCAGGGCATGCTCCACCAGCTCGTCGATGCCCTCGTTTTTGGCGGCCGAGATGGGCACCACCGGCACACCCAGCAGTTCCTCCAGTTCGTTGACCATGATGGTGCCGCCGTTGGCGCGCACTTCGTCCATCATGTTCAGCGCCAGCACCATGGGGGTATCCAGCTCCATCAGCTGCATGGTCAGGTACAGGTTGCGCTCAATGTTGGAAGCATCCACAATGTTGATAATGCCGGACGGGTGCTCGCTCAGGATAAAATCCCGCGTGACAATCTCCTCGTTGGAATAAGGGGACAGGGAATAAATGCCCGGCAGGTCCGTTACGGTGGCTTCCTTGTGGTTGCGGATCACGCCGTCCTTGCGGTCCACCGTAACGCCGGGAAAGTTGCCCACATGCTGGTTGGAGCCGGTCAGCTGGTTGAACAGCGTGGTTTTGCCGCAGTTCTGATTGCCTACCAACGCAAAAACCATCACGCGTCCTCCTTCACTTCAATTTTTTCGGCTTCTTCCACCCGGAGGGTCAGCTCGTACCCCCGGACCCGGATCTCAATGGGGTCTCCCATGGGGGCGATCTTCTGTAAGGTGACCCGTGTGCGGGGGATCAGTCCCATATCCAGCAGGCGGCAGCGCAGAGGGCCGTCTCCGCCCACAGAGGTAATGGTGCCGGAGGCACCGATCTTTAATTGATCCAATGTCATTTCGGTTTCGCTCCTGTCCGATCAATTTGCCATTCTGATGGTATCATTCTCTATAAGTGCTGTCAATGTGAAGTATCATAAAAAAATAGCCGATTTCCCATGAAAAAATGAGAACCGTGCCTGTATTGGCCTTCAAACAAACTTCCCTTGACAATTCTGGCGGATACATTTAATATAGTAAGCGTTTAGATTTACCCCAACAGACACGGAAAACCGCCTGTTTTTTCCGCGCGGTACGGCAAATTGCCTGCCATTCGCCCAAAACCGGGAACGGATACGGCGAATTTGGAAGCCGGACCCTGTTGCCGGCAAATGCATCCAATCAAACGACCAGAGAATGAGAAAGGAGCCGCCGACCTATGGAGATTATTACCAGCAGACAGAATCCGCTGTGCACCCATCTCCGGAAGCTGGCGGCCTCTGCGTCCTACCGCCGCCAGCGGGGAGAATTCCTCTGCGACAGTCCCAAGCTGTTGAAGGAAGCGCTGCTGTGGGGGGCGGAGGTCCGCACCGTTGTGGCTACGGCGGGGGTAGACCTGCCGGAACTGCCCTTGGGTGTGCGGCAGGTGGAGGTCCCGGCGGATGTAATGAAGTCCGTTTCGCCTATGGAGACCCCCCAGGGGACGCTGTTTACCTGCGCCATCCACACGGAGCCGCTGCCGGAAATGCTGGCGGGCCGCCGCTATGTGGTGCTGGACACCCTGCAGGACCCCGGCAACGTGGGTACCATCCTCCGCACGGCGGACGCCTTCCATGCCGATGGAATGTTTCTGGTGAACGGCTGCGCGGATCTCTATAACCCCAAGACCCTCCGGGCTACCATGGGAGCGGTGTTCCGCTGCCCGGTGTGGACGGTGGGGGCGGAGGAACTGTCCGCTCTGCTGAAAAAGAGCGGCATTCCTCTTTACGGCGCGGCGCTGCGGGAGGATACCCTGGACGCCCGTGCGGTGGATTACAACCGCTGCGCCATTGCCATCGGCAGCGAGGGCCGGGGACTGACGGAGAGCGTACTGGCCCTTTGTGACCGTACCATCAAAATTCCTATGAGCGAGCACTGCGAATCGTTGAACGCGGCGGCGGCAGCCACGGTCCTGCTGTGGGAGGCCGCCCGGAATGACTGAGCGGGGAGGACGGGGGATATGCTGAAATATTGGGTATGGCTGTCGGAACTGAAGGGCCTGCGAAATCAGACCAAGCTGGCGCTGCTGCGCCGTTTCGGCGATCCGGAGAGCATTTTCTACGCCGATCCTGATGAACTGATGCTGACGGAGGGGGCCGACCCCGGTCAGCTGAAGCTGATGGAAAACCATGATCTCGCCCCGGCTGACAAAATTCTTGCCGACTGTCAGCGGCTGGATATTCAGCTTCTGACCTTTTCCGACGCCGCCTATCCCGGACGGTTGAAAAACATCTACGATCCACCGGCTTTGCTCTACTACAAAGGTAAGCTGCCGTTGCTGGACGATCTGCTCAGCGTAGCGGTGGTGGGTACCCGCGACTGTACGCCCTATGGCGTTGCCTGCGCGGAAAAGCTGGGCTTTGGTCTGGCCTCCGGCGGAGCCGTGGTGGTGAGCGGTCTGGCAAAGGGCATCGACGCCGCGGCCACACGGGGCGCTCTCAGGGCCGGCGGCGTGACCATAGGCGTGGCGGGTAACGGCTTGGACGTCCATTATCCCTATGAGAGTCGGTATCTCTATGAAGATGTAGCGGCATCAGGCGTTCTGTTTTCGGAATACCCACCGGGGACGGAGCCGGCGCCGGGGCATTTCCCGGTGCGGAACCGTATTCTTTCCGGTCTGTCCTTAGCGGCTCTGGTGGTGGAAGCGCCGGAACGGAGCGGCGCGCTGATCACCGCTATGACGGCCTTAGAGCAGGGCCGGGATGTATTTGCGGTCCCCGGTCCCATCGACGCACCTACCAGCGTGGGCTGCAACCGTCTGATCCGGGACGGCGCGGGGCTGGTAACAGATGCGTCCGACATTTTGCGGGAGTATGAGGGCCGCTTCACTTTGGATCTGAAAGAGGCGCGGGAGGAGCCGGAGACTCTGGGCTATCAGGCCCGGACGGTGCCGGAGCCGAAGCCTGTGGCCCCTGCCCTCAGCCTGTCCCGCGGCGATGTGGAGCTGACGGATGACCAGATCGCCATTTTAAAAGCGCTTTCCGATACGGAGCCCATGCAGGTGGATGACCTCACCGAGCTGGTGGACATCCCCACCCGTCGGGTGCTTTCTGCCCTGACGGTCCTTGAGATCGACCAATATGTGGTCCAGCACGCGGGCAAGCACTATACCCGCGCCGTGACCCTTACAGAATAAACGCGCTCCCGAGCACGATCAGAATATGAAAACGCGGTTTTTGAACAAAGCCGCCGGAGGTAACTATGGCAAAACAGAGCTTGGTCATCGTGGAGTCTCCCGCGAAGGCCAAAACCATTGGAAAATATCTGGGCAAGGACTATGAGGTAAAGGCCTGCATGGGCCATCTTCGGGACTTGCAGAAAAGCAAACTCAGCGTGGATGTAGACAATGACTTCGAGCCGGTCTACAAGCCCATCAAGGGGAAGGAAGCCATCATTTCCGACCTGAAAAAATCCGCCAAGGCGGCGGATACCGTGTACCTCGCAACCGACCCGGACCGCGAGGGCGAGGCCATCAGCTGGCACCTGAAAAGCCTGCTGGATCTGCCGGACAAGAAAACAAAGCGGGTCACCTTCAATGAGATCACGAAGAACGTGGTCCGCCAGAGCATCGAAAATCCCCGGGACATCGACCAGAATCTGGTGGATGCCCAGCAGGCCCGGCGTATTCTGGACCGGCTGGTGGGCTATCAGCTCAGTCCCCTGCTGTGGAAGAAGATCAAGCGGGGCCTGTCCGCAGGACGGGTCCAGTCTGTTGCCACCCGAATGGTGGATGACCGGGAGCGGGAGATCGAGAATTTCAAGCCGGAGGAATACTGGACGCTGGATGCCAACCTCACCGGCAATGACGTGAAAAAGCTGCCCTTCTCCGCCCGGTATCACGGGAAGAACGGCAAGAAGGCAGAGCTGAAATCCGCCGCCGAGGTGGAAGCCGTGGTGGAGGAGACGAAGAACGCCGCCTTTACCGTCAAGTCCGTGAAGCGGACGGATAAGAACCGTTCTCCCTCTCCCCCTTTTACCACCTCCACCATGCAGCAGGAGGCCAGCCGCAAGCTGTCCATGACCCCCCGCCGCACCATGGCCATTGCCCAGCAGCTTTACGAGGGCGTGGATATTGAGGGCGAGGGCACCGTGGGTCTGATCACCTATATGCGTACCGACTCTCTCCGCATCAGCGAAGAGGCCATTGCCGCCGCTAAGGAGTTTATCGTGGGCCGCTACGGCCAGCAGTACTATCCCGCCAAGGGAGCCAATCACTATAAGGCCAAGGCTAGCGCCCAGGATGCCCACGAAGCTATCCGCCCCAGCAATGTGAACTGGACGCCGGAGATGCTGAAAAAGGACCTCACCGGCGAGCAGTACCGTCTGTACCGTCTGGTATGGAGCCGCTTTGTGGCCTGCCAGATGGCCAACGCCGTGTATGACAGTGTCTCCGTGGAGATCGACGCCGCGGGACACAGCTTCCGCACCAGTTCCTCCAGTCTGAAATTCTCCGGCTACACCGCCGTGTACGAGGAGGGCAAGGACGAAGATAAGGAGGAAAAGGAACCCACCCTGCCACCGCTGACGGAAGGGGAGACGCTGGACCTCAAGAGCTTTGGCCGGGACCAGCACTTCACCCAGCCTCCGGCCCACTATACCGACGCCACGCTGATCCGGGCCATGGAGGAGCAGGGCATCGGCCGTCCCTCTACCTATGCCCCCACGGTGTCCACCATTCTGGACCGTGAGTATGTGGTGAAGGAGGGCAAGTACCTCCACATCACCAATCTGGGCCGGGTCGTCACGCAGCTGATGGAGGAACGCTTCAGCGACATCGCCGACCTGAAATTCACCGCCAACATGGAGAAAAAGCTGGACGATGTGGAAGAGGGCACGGTGAACTGGAAGTCCGTGCTCCGGGATTTCTACGGCGATTTTGAGGAAAACCTCAAAAAGGCGGAGAAGGATCTGGAGGGCGTCTATATCAAGGTGCCTGACGAGGTCTCCGAGGAGATCTGCCCCGTCTGTGGGCGGAATCTGGTGGTGAAGTCCGGCCGGTTCGGGCGGTTTTTGGCCTGCCCCGGCTTCCCGGAGTGCAATTTCACCATGCCTCTGGTGGTGGAGATGCCGGGCCGCTGCCCCAAGTGCGGCGGGCGGCTGTTCAAGCGCACCGGCACCAGCCGGAAATCCGGCAAGCAGTACACCTACTACTGCTGTGAGCACACCAACAACCGGGTAGCCGGCGGCGCGACCTGCGATTTCATGACGTGGGACGTGCCGGTGAAGGACGATTGCCCCGTTTGCGGCAAGACCATGTTCAAGCGGGCAGGCAAGGGCTACAAGCGGCCCTACTGCATCAATCCGGAGTGCGCCAACTACCTGCCGGAGGACAAGCGGGGCTATCCCAAGAAGCAGGTGGAGGCATCCGCCAACGCGGAGGAGGCCCCCGGCGAGAGCGACGCACCTGCTGAGGAAAAGCCCGCCAAAAAGCCCGCAACCAAGACCGCCGCAAAGAAAACCACCGTGAAAAAGACCGCAAAAAAGGCGGAGGACGGCGACGCGGAAAAGAAACCCGCCGCTAAAAAGGCTGCGGTAAAGAAGGCGGTGGCCAAGACCACGACGAAAAAAACTACTACTAAAAAGACAACGAAAAAGGCCGAAAAGGCGGCGGAATGACCCCTTTCCGGCCCGGAGATAAAGGATTTTGAGCATGAACGTAACAGTCATCGGCGCGGGCCTTGCCGGTAGCGAATGCGCCTGGCAGCTGGCCCAGCGGGGAATTCAGGTAGAGCTTCACGAGATGAAACCGGAGAAAATGACCCCCGCCCACACAACGGAATACTTTGCGGAGCTGTGCTGCTCCAACTCCCTCCGGGGCGCGGGTCTGGAAAACGCCGTGGGCCTTTTAAAGGAGGAACTGCGGCGGCTGGACAGCTTGATCCTGCAATGCGCCGATGCCACCCGGGTGGAGGCCGGCGGCGCACTGGCAGTGGACCGCCACGGCTTTGCCAGGCTGGTGACGGAGAAGGTCCGCAGCCATCCCAACATCACCGTGATCCCCGGCGAGGTGACGGAGATCCCGGAGGGGGAGGTCATCATCGCCTCCGGCCCCCTGACCTCCGACGCCCTGGCGGAAAAGCTTCAGGCCCTGCTGGGAGAGCACAGCGACCTCCATTTCTTCGACGCGGCGGCGCCGCTGGTGTCCGCTGAGAGCGTGGATATGGAACACGCCTGGATGGGTTCCCGGTATGATAAGGGCACGGACGATTATGTAAACTGCCCCATGAATCAGGAGGAATATGACGCCTTCTGGAAGGAATTGACCACCGCCCAGGAGGCGGAGGTCCACGGCTTTGAGGACAGTCAGGTGTTCGAGGGATGTATGCCTGTGGAGGTCATGGCCCGCCGGGGCCATGACACGCTGCTGTACGGCCCCCTGAAATCCCGGGGTCTGGACGATCCCCGGACGGGCCGCTGGCCCTACGCCGTGGTGCAGCTTCGTCGGGACAACGCCGACGGCACCGTTTACAATCTGGTGGGCTTCCAGACCCATCTGAAATTCCCGGAGCAGCGGCGGGTATTTCCTATGATCCCCGCCCTGCACAACGCGGAGTTCCTGCGGTACGGCGTCATGCACCGGAATACCTTCCTGGATTCCCCCCGGCTGCTGGACCGGTATTACCGGCTGAAAAAAGAACCCCGCATTGCCTTTGCCGGACAGATGACCGGCGTGGAGGGCTACGTGGAGTCCGCCGCCAGCGGCTTTCTGGTGGGCATTGAAACGGCCCGCCGCCTGAAGGGACAGCCCCCGGTGGACTTCCCCCGGGAGATGGCAGTGGGCGCCCTGGCGCTGTATATTTCCAACGAATCCGTCACCCAGTTCCAGCCCATGAACATCAACTTCGGCATCATCCCGCCCCTTGACCACTTCGTCAAGGGCAAGAGAAATAAAAACGCCGAGATCTCCCAGCGGGCACTTGCCATCCTGGAGGAGAAAAAGGCCGACATTCTGGCCTGACCATCCGCAACACAGAAGAGTAAACCCGCCGACCGGGAAACCGGACGGCGGCCGTCCCCCTGAAAGGAGGAACCTGCCAATGAAGATCATTTTGGACGCCATGGGCGGCGACAACGCCCCTCAGGCGGTGGTACAGGGCGCTTTGGAGGCCCATGCCCAGTGCGGCGCGGACATCGTGCTGGTGGGCCGTGAGGAGGCCATTCGGGCCTGCCTGACCGGCCCCCTGCCGGAGGGCGTGGAGATCGTGAACGCTACGGAAGTGGTGGAAATGTGCGACGATCCCGCCACCGCCTTCAAGCGCAAAAAGGATTCCTCCCTGACCGTGGGCCTGACTATGCTGAAAAACGGGGAGGGCGACGCCTTCATCTCCGCCGGCTCCACCGGCGCCCTGCTGGCGGGAGCCACCCTGCTGGTGAAGCGGATCCGGGGGGTTCGCCGGGCGGCCATGGGGCCTGTGCTCCCCACCGCTACGGGCCGCGCCCTTCTCTGCGACTGCGGCGCCAACGCCGACTGTACGCCGGAATACCTGCTGCAATTCGCGTATCTGGGCAATTTTTACGCCCAGCGGCTCATGGGGGTGGAGAAGCCCCGGGTGGGCCTGCTGAACATCGGCTCCGAGCCGTCCAAGGGCGATACCCTCCGCCATGAGACCTACGCCCTGTTGGAGGAAGCGGGCCGGGAGGGCCGTCTGAACTTCATCGGCAACATCGAGGCCAACACCGCCCTGCTGGGCGGGGCGGACGTCATCGTGGCGGACGGCTATTCCGGCAATATCCTGCTGAAAACCGTGGAGGGTGCCGCTAAGCTGCTGCTGGGCGAGATGAAAAAGGCGTTTCTGTCCAGCACAAAGAGCAAGCTGGGCGCCCTGCTCATCAAGGACAGCCTGGGCGACGTGAAAAAGCTGCTGGACCCCAGCGAGGTAGGCGGAACGCCCTTCCTTGGCATCAGCAAGCCTGTGCTGAAGGCCCACGGCTCCTCTGATGCCCGGGCCATCCGCAACGCCGTGTTCCGGGCGGTGGAATACGCCCAGAGCGGGATCATCGCGGACGTGGAGGCCCACATCGACGTGATGAAGGTGGAAAAGAACGGATAAAAGAGGGCTGCCCTCTTGACAGGGCTATGGGATTGCCGTATGATTGCTTCATGCTAAGAAGCAAATGAATTTTGAAATGTTTCATAGGAGTGAATTTGGTATGTCAGTTGATGAAATCTTTCAGACCATGCGGGATCTGGTGTCCGAGCAGTTTGCAATGGAGCCTGCGGAGGTGACCATGGATACTTCCTTCGAGGAGGATCTGGGTGCTGATTCCGTGGACCTGGTGGAGCTGGTCATGGCCATGGAAGAGGAATTTGATATGGGTGAGGCCAACGAGGACGAGTTGGCCGGACTCAAGACCGTGGGCGACGCGGTGAATTTTGTCGCTTCCAAGCTGAAGTAAAAAAGAGTGGCCCCGCCATGCGCGGGGCTTCCTTATGAGGTGAACAGGGATGCAGGAACTGGAGAAAAAATTAAATTATACCTTCCGGAACCAAGAACTGCTGCGGGAGGCGCTGAATCACAGCTCCTACGCGAATGAGCATCGCTCCCAGGGGCTTGGCAGCAACGAACGGCTGGAGTTTTTGGGCGACAGCGTGCTGGGCTTTGTGACGGCGGAGTATCTCTTCGCCCGGCACCCGGACCTGCCGGAGGGGGATCTGACCCGGATCCGGGCAGCGCTGGTGTGCGAGCAGAGCCTTCACGAGGTGGCCCAGAAGCTGAATTTGGGCAGCTATCTGAAGCTGGGCAAGGGTGAGGAGGCCGGCGGCGGCCGCCATCGGCCCTCTATTTTAGCGGACGCCACGGAGGCCGTATTCGCCGCCGTGTATCTGGACGGCGGCATTACCGCCGCGTCGGAGCTGATCCACCGCGTTCTGCTGGACGTGGAGAGGGAAGAGGTGGTGGAGGAACGCCGCCGGGACTACAAGACCCTTTTGCAGGAGCGTATCCAGCGAAAGGCCGGTCAGGAGCTGACCTACTGCATGGTGCGGGAGGAAGGCCCTGACCACGCCAAGACCTTCGTCACTGAGGTGCGGCTCAACGGCACCGCCATCGGCGAGGGCAGCGGCCACAGCAAGAAGGAATCCGAGCAGATGGCCGCCAAATCCGCCCTGGAAAAGCTGGACAATCAATAAGTGTAACGAAAACCACTACCCGGAGCAGATCGCTCCGGGTAGTGGTTTTTTGTATGGAACTTTCGTCAGGACAGCGACCCGCTGCCCAATACCGTTCCCACCAGCGCCATTTGCTTTTCAGTGGGCGCGGCTCCGTCATACCAGGGGTCAAACCGGATCTCCACGAAGCGGTCGGCGTAGCAGAGCAGGAAATTCCCGATGGGCGTGTTGTCCTCCCGGATGAACCGATAAGCGTCCAAAGCGCCCCAGGGGGCGGCGTCCACCGGCGTCCAGCTTTGGGAAACCGCGAATTTGAACCTACCGGGGATATTGTAAACCGTGTCCGTGAAGAAGGACTGCTTCACCGGCTCGTAAAGGCAGTTCAGCTTTACCTCATAGATCTCATAGAGCAATTCCGGGCCGTCCTGCTCGGAGATGCTGAACACGAAGGGCACTTCCTGCTTGTAAGTATATTCCGTCAGCAGGGGCGAACCTTGAATCTCCCGGTAACAGGAATAGTCCTTGTAGACTGTTTCTCCGACCAGGTCCTCCACCGTCAGGGGCAGGGGATCGTGATAGACGGTGTAGGTGTGCTCCGTGTCACCGGCGGGATAAGCGGGGGAGGGCAGGGGTTCCGCGTTTTCATGCCCCCGCAGGGAGGGGGCCTTGGCAATGCGAAAGCCCGTCCAGACAAGACCGCCCATAAGGACAAGGGAGCCGATTACGGCAATCAGGATGTTAAACCCCATATTTGCTTCGGCGGAGAAGCCTTTTTTCTTCATAAGCTGACGGCTGCCGTTGACGATCAGCGTCAGCAGCAGAGTGTAAGCAAGAACTGCCGCGAGGGTGATCAGGGTGGACGGGTTGTGGGAAGTACTCAGCAGCGGGAGCGACAGAGCAAGGGCGACCGTAACAAGGAACCCCAAAATTTGCAGGATCTGCCACCATTTGCGGGTCCGGGGCGAGAGCAGAACACCTTCTTCCTTAGCGGCGGTCCGGGCCTTTCGGCACCAGCGGTAGTAGCCGATCAGCTCCATGACGGCCTTGATGCCCAGCATCAGCCAGATGAGAATAGCCAACAGGGTAAAAGTGCTTAGCAGCAGATCCCGGATGGTGTAGACAGAGCGGGATTGCAGCCAGAGCTGAAGCAGGGAAGTGGCCAGCAGCCACCAGTTGGCCCGGGCGGAGCCTTTTTTCATGGCGGCGCGGACATTTTCCACCTGCACCACAGGGTCCGTCTCAATAGGGATGGCGTCCGGCGCGGGATTGCGGAAGATCTGCATCTGATAGCGGTTGGTCACCAGCTCCCAGCCGGTGGCTTTGCACAGCTCCCAGAACTCCCGCTGCTCCGCCGGCGGTTCCGGGTCAAACTGACTGGCCTTGGAAAAGTACACCACGGCGTAGTGAGCCTCCGTCGGCTCGCACCGCCGGTAGGTCCAGAACACGGACCCGGCCTTTTCCAGCTGCCAGCCCTGACGGGCCATGTCCTCCAGATGGCGGACGATCCCGGCGTGGTCATAGTAGGCGTAGAGATTGATCTCCTGTTTTTTCTGTCTGTCAAAAAGCTTCATGATTCGATCTCTCCTCTCCGGCCCATGTAGCTGCGGTAATCCTCCGAGAGAATTTGCAGCCGCTGGTATTCCTCAGCCAATGCCTGTTCCCCGGCAGGGGTGATGAGATAGCTACGCCTGCGGCCCTCGGTTTTCGTCTCCATGATCCAGCCGGCGGCCTGAAAGCTGTCCAGCAGGTTGTAGAGGGTGCCGGGGCCTACCGTTACCCGGCCTTGGGTGAGATTGGCGATGCGGGCCATCACGTCGGTGCCGCAGCACTCCTCCCGGAGGGTCAGCAGCACATAGAACATCTGCTCCGTCAGTGTTTGAAATTTCTCCCGGGCCACAGTCCCGCCTCCTTACTATCGATATTCGATATTTCTGTTTACAGTATACTATCGAATATCGATATTGTCAAGAGGAAATAAATCTTACTCTTGTCGGTGCATGATGAGTTTTCGGCAACGGTAGGGAAGGGTGTGCGCGGGAAACCCAAGAGGGGTGTCCTGCGCCATTGAAATCTATATTTTCAGAACTTTATAGAAGTTCTGAAAATGGGTGCGTGGCAAAAGAACTTTTGACACGCAAAACCGGACTGCGAAAAGCAGCCCGGTTTGTAAAACAGAAAGGGAAGCGCCTCAGCGGACGCCCGCCAGCTTACCCTCCAGCCAGCGGTCGATGTCATCGTAGACCTGCTCCCGGCAATCCTCCTTCAAGACCTCGTGGCGCAGCTCCGGGTAGAGCTTCACCGTCACGTCCCGCATCCCGGCCTTTTGGAACGCGGCGGCGGCCCGCTCCACGCCCTTGGAGCAGTCGCCCACCATATCCATGGCCCCGGAGATAAAGAGGATGGGGGTATGGTGGTTCATTTTGCGGATGTTGTCCTCCTTGCAGACAAAGCGGATGCCGGAGAGCATCTCCCGGAACAGCCCCGCCGAGGCATTGCCCTGACACAGCGGGTCCTTTAGGTAAGCGTCCACATTGTCCGGGTTCAGGGACAGCCAATCCATGCTTGTGCGGTTGGGGGCGAAGCGGCGGTTGTAAATGCCGAAGGAGGCTTTTGTGGCCACGGCGCTGGGTCTGGATTCGCCGTTTCGCAGACATTCGGCGTTGATGACGGCCAGACTGGCCGCCGTGGATGCGGCGCTCATGTAGCCGGTGCCCATGATAATAGCGCCGTCCACCGTGCCGGGATAGCGGATGAGATAAGTCCGGGTCAGGAAGGAACCCATGGAGTGCCCCAGCAGGAAATAGGGCAGGTTGGGGAAGTGCCGGTGGGTCAGCTTCCGGAGCTGCTCCATGTCCTCCACCACCCAGTTCCAGCTGCCCTTGGGACCGAAGTACAGTCGGGGCGCACCGTCAGAGACTGACAGGCCGTGGCCCAAATGGTCGTTGCCCACCACGGCAAAGCCACGCTCCGTCAGATACCCGGCGAAGTCCTCGTACCGCAGCACGTATTCCGAAACGCCGTGGGCGATTTGTAGGACGGCTCGGGGCGCGCCCTCCGGCAGCCACTCCACGGCGTGAATGGCGGTTTTGCCGTCGGCGGACGGAAAGGTAAATTCACGTTTCACCATGGAAATTTCCTCCTGTGTATGATAAAATGCGGTTTATCATAGTGTAACACGCTTTTTTGAAAATTACCAGAGGAGGAAACCCAATGGAGACCTATATTGCCGCACTGGATCAGGGAACCACCACCTCCCGTGCCATCCTGTTCAACAGCCGGGGCGAAATCGTGGCCAAGGCCCAGTATCCCTTCCGACAGATCTTTCCCCAGCCGGGCTGGGTGGAGCACGATCCCATGGAGATCTGGGCCACCACGTCCCGGGCGCTGGCAGAGGCGGTGGACGCCGCCCACATTGACCCCAAGGCCATCGCCGGCATCGGCATCACCAACCAGCGGGAGACGGCGATTCTGTGGGACAGCCGGACGGGACAGCCGGTGTACAACGCCATCGTGTGGCAGTGCCGCCGTACGGCGGAGATCTGCGACCGGCTGAAGGCCGACGGCCTTGGAGAAACGGTGACGGAAAAGACCGGCCTGCTGATCGACGCCTATTTTTCCGGTACGAAGCTGAAGTGGATCATGGACAACATTCCCGGCGTCCGCCAGCGGGCGAAGCGGGGAGAACTGTGCGCCGGGACGGTGGACAGCTGGCTTATCTGGAACCTGACCGGCGGGAAGGCCCATGTGACGGACTATTCCAACGCCAGCCGTACCATGCTGTTCAATATCCATACCCTGCAATGGGACCCGGCGCTCTGTGCCGCGCTGGACATCCCCATGGAGCTGCTGCCGGAGCCGAAGTCCAACAGCGAGGTCTACGGCCATCTGGCTTCCGGCTTGCCGGGATTGGAGGATCTGGCGGGCATCCCGGTGTGCGGCAGCGCGGGCGATCAGCAGTCCGCCCTGTTCGGACAGGCCTGCTTTACTCCCGGTCAGGCGAAGAACACCTATGGGACCGGCTGTTTCACCCTGATGAACGTGGGCGATACGCCGGTGCGGTCCCGCAGCGGCCTTGTGACCAGCGTGGGCTGGCAGGTGGCGGGGAAAACCGTCTACGCCTTGGAGGGCAGCGTGTTCAACGCAGGCAGCACCATCCAGTGGCTCCGGGACGAGCTGGGGCTGATCCAGAGCGCCCCGGAGTGTGACCGGCTGGCGGAGAGCGTGCCGGACAGCGGCGGCGTTGTGGTGGTGCCCGCCTTTACCGGTCTGGGCGCGCCCTATTGGGATATGTACGCCCGGGGCACCATCGTAGGCCTGACACGGGGCAGCACCAAGGCCCATATCGCCCGGGCAGTGCTGGAGTGCATCGCCTATCAGACCGCCGATCTGGTGCGGGTGATGAATGCCGATGCCCCCTGTCCCTTGACGGAACTGCGGGTGGACGGCGGCGCGTCCGTCAGCGATATTCTCATGCAGATCCAAGCGGATCTGCTGCGGCTGCCGGTGGACCGGCCCGCTCAGGTGGAGACCACCGCCTTCGGCGCGGCGGCGCTGGCAGGACTGGCCGTTGGCGTGTGGAACGGCTTTGACGAGCTGGCAGCTCTGCGCCGAAGCCAGTGTGTATTCCGTCCCCAGCGGGAGGAGGAAGCGTGTCTGGCGGATCTGGCCCGCTGGCATCGGGCGGTGGAGCGCTCCCGGAGTTGGATTGAAAACAATGTGTGAACGCTGTTGCGTTTTTGAAAAAAGGGAAGTATACTAAGGCCATGAATCATTCGGCTGGATAGACCGGCCGTGAAAGGAGCGTTTACGATGGCGTTTTTTGAGGAATTGGGCCGTAAGGCGAAGGATGTGGCCGCTGTGGCGGCTGACAAGGCCAAGGACATGGCGGCTGTCGCCGCGGATAAGGCCCGGGAGACCACGGAAAAGACCAAGATCTCCGTGGCCATCGCCGGTGAGCAGCGGGAGATCGAGAAGAACTGCCGCCTGATCGGTGAGTGGTTCATCAACGAGTATGAGGGAGAACTGCCCGAGGGCGTTCAGGAACTGGCGGATGCCGTTGCCGCTTCCAAGGCCCGGATCGCGGAGCTGGAGGAGCAGAAGAACGCCATCAAGGTGGAGCACAGTGAAGTATCTGCGGCGGAGCCGGGCATGAAGATTTGCCCGGTGTGCGGCGCGGAGTCTGACAGCAAGTTCTGCCCCAAGTGCGGCGCTCCCATGGATTAACGCATATACAGAAAACCAAGGCCGTCCTATGGGCGGCCTTGGTTTTTGCACGGAATCGAGGAATAGCCTAAAGTGCTGAAGCACTATCCAACGTATTCCACGTGGAAAAGACAAACACGGCAGGAATGTCCCCCCACTAAGGCTTTGTGGAAAAAATGAGCCGCATAAGCGGTAAAATCACGGAAAAGCCGGTCAAAATCTGTCAAAAATTGAACAGAAGGCCGCTTCCTTATCAAGAAAAAATGTGTTACTATTTAAACCATAAAAATGTGGACTGCCGGGCAACGCCGGTTTCCCACTAAGGAGGAGTCCAAATGCTTTCCAACAACATCGATCGGACGCCGGAGGGAGTCCTGACCTTCGCCGGATATGACGTGACCAAGCTGGCCAAGGAGTATGGCACCCCCCTCTACCTGATGGACGAGGCGCGCATCCGGGCCAACTGCCGGATGTATCTGCAGGCGTTCCGTGACCATTTCGGCCCCGGCTCTCTGCCACTGTACGCCAGCAAGGCGGCGTCCTTCAAGCAGATGTACCGCATCATGGCGGAGGAAGGCATGGGCGTGGACGTGGTATCCTCCGGGGAACTGTACACCGCTCTCAGCGCCGGCTTCCCGGCGGAGCGGATCTATTTCCACGGCAACTGCAAGACCGATGCGGATCTTGCCTATGGCGTCAGTCAGGGCATCGGCTTTTTTGTGGCGGACAACCGGGAGGAGCTTTTAGCGCTGGAAAAGACGGCGGCAGAGGCCAACGTCACCCAGAAGATCCTTCTGCGGGTAACGCCGGGCATCGATCCCCACACCTACGAGGCCGTCAGTACCGGAAAGGTGGACTCCAAATTCGGCGCGGCGGTGGAGACCGGACAGGCCATGGAACTGGTGAAGCTGGCTCTGACGCTGCCCCATCTGGACCTCCGGGGCCTGCACTGCCATGTAGGCTCGCAGGTGTTCGGAGAGGATGTGTACCAGCGAACGCTGGATATTATGGTGCCGTTTCTGGCGCAGATCAGGGACGAGACCGGCGTGACGCTTTCGGACCTGAACCTTGGCGGCGGTTACGGCGTTCGTTACACTCAGGAGGATGAGGCCATTGACATTCCCGCCCGTCTGGCGGAGCTGGCGGCCTATCTGAAGGAGAAAACGGAACGGCTGGGCCTGCCCATGCCCCGGTTCCTGATGGAACCGGGCCGCAGCATCGTGGCGGACGCGGGGATGACGCTGTACACCGTGGGCTCCGTGAAGCGCATTCCTGGCTATAAGCAGTACGCGGCGGTGGACGGCGGCATGACGGACAACCCCCGCTACGCGCTCTACCAGTCCCGCTACACCGTCTATCACGCCCATAAGTCCGGTTCGATGGAGCGGTTCGATGTGGTGGGCCGCTGCTGCGAGAGCGGGGACATCATCCAGCCCGGCGTGGAGCTGCCGGGGGACACCTGCCGGGGGGATCTTCTGGCGGTGTGCACCACCGGCGCTTACAACTACTCCATGGCCTCCAACTATAACCGTCTGCCCCGCCCTGCCGTGGTGATGCTGACCCCGGACCGTATTTACGAGGCGGTCCGCCGGGAGACCTTCGCGGACCTCACGGCACTGGACCTGTAAGCAGGTTTGTTGACAGGCCGGACGGTGACCCGTATAATTGGGCTGTAAGGCTGGCAATCGGAAATCAAAAAGAGAGTCCTTACGGACTCTCTTCAGCGTGTCGAAAAAGTCTTTTCTCCCCGCT
>ERZ773243.2339-NODE-2339-length-16427-cov-5.891156_pt1 | contig 16427 bp, 10 predicted proteins | sample MGYA00580520_ERZ773243 | MGnify/ENA primary metagenome ERZ773243 (study PRJEB29015, sample SAMEA2737747) | human gut metagenome | biome: human gut; feature: human-associated habitat; material: faeces | place: China | collected 2012 ... | reverse complement strand
TACAATATTTATATTATCAGGATTATTTTCATATATAATGTATAAAATATTAAGACCAAAAGAAATAGTAAAAGTATAACAAAAATAGTTATATTTTTTTCTTATAATTATATATTTTTTTTCTCTAATGTGATAAAATTAATATGGAGATGATAGTATGACTATAAAAAAGAATGACATTAATAAAAAAGAGAAAAAAGAAATATCAAAAACAAATAAAAATATCAAAGAAAAAACAAATACAAATACTAAAAAGAACACACAAGAAAGTAAAAAAGGTATAAAAAAAGATAATAATTTAATAAATAAAATAAAAATATCAAAAAATAAAGATAAAGATTTATATAATGTTAAAGAAGTAGTAATAGTAATGATATTTTCTATAGGTATAGGTTTCTTAATGTGCTTTGGAATAATTAGTATTTTTACTGGTAAAAATTATTTTAAAGTAACTAGAGATTTAGATAAAGTAATAGATACATACTATGCAATCGTAGATAATTACTATGGCGATTTAGATAAAAGTACTATCATCGATGGAGCAGTAGAAGGAATGATTTCATCAGTTGGTGATACCTTTACAACATACACAAATACAAATGATACTGAAGCCTTTGATGAAACAATAAATGGAAGTTATGAAGGAATAGGATGCAGTGTAGCTACATATAACGATGGCAAAATAGTAGTAATAGAAATATTTGAAAATTCTCCAGCAGATACTTCAGGACTAAAAGTAGGCGATGTAATTACCAAGATGGATGGAGAAAGCCTTGAAGGAAAGACTGGAAACGATGTATCAAGCTACATAAAGAACAGCGGTAAAAATAAAGTAGTATTAACAGTAATAAGAGATAATGAAGAAAAAGAAGTAACAATAAATTTAAGTAAAGTAGATATACCATATGTATCTGGTGAAGTGATAGAAAAAAACAATAAAAAAGTAGGATATATAAAAATATCACTATTTGCTAATAGTTCTTATAAACAATTCAAAAATAAACTGGAAAAGTTAGAAAAAGAAAATATAGATAGTCTTATCATTGATGTTCGCGATAACAGCGGTGGTTACCTAACCTCAGTAACCGATATATGTAATCTATTCTTAGAAAAAGGTAAAGTTATTTATCAACTACAAGATGAAAATGGTACAGTAAAGAAAAAAGATACCACTAAAGAAAAAAGAACTTATGATATAGTAGTTCTAATAAATGGTTCTTCAGCCTCAGCCTCTGAAATATTAGCTTCCGCAATTAAAGAAAGTTATAAGGGAATGGTTGTAGGACAAAACAGTTATGGAAAAGGAACTGTTCAGCAAACAAGAAAATTATTAGATGGAAGTATGATAAAATATACTACTCAAAAATGGTTAACACCTGATGGTAACTTCATAAATGAAATAGGGGTAAAGCCAACTAATGAAGTAATACTATCTGAAGATTATTATAAAAATCCAAGTATAGAAACAGATAATCAATTACAAGAAGCATTAAGTTTATTAACAAAGTAAGACTTTAATAGTCTTATTTTCTTTTGGTTTAATATAATATAATGGTGATACATATGATTGTTAAATATACAGAAAAAGAAAAAGAACTGCTAGCAAGATTAATGCGTGCAGAAGCGGTGGGTGAAGGTAATCTAGGCATGTTAATGGTAGGAAACGTCGGAATAAATAGAGTACTCGCAGACTGCTTAACATTTAAAGATATTAGAAGTATATCCGAAATGGTTTATCAAAGTCCTGGTGGTTTCTCGGGAACTTCAAGTTCTTTATTCTATGGCAATCCCACAGCTTTAGAATCTTCTCTAGCAGAAAGAGTTATCCGCGGAGAATATTACTATCCTGCAACTAATGCCTTATGGTTTTATGCTCCGCCAGAAGGAACATCATGTAAAAGTACTTGGTGGTATCAATCCCTTTCTGGTAGATACAAAAATCATTGTTTCTATAAGCCAGATAAAGGAGTATGTAAAGAAATACACTAATGTTAAATCTACTAAAAGGATTCATAATCGGAATAGGTAAAATAATACCAGGAGTATCAGGATCTGTACTTGCCATAACACTAGGAGTATATGATAAATCAGTAGAATATATAAATAACTTTAAACATAATAAAAAAGAAAGTTTAAAATATCTCTTACCACTTGGTATAGGAATAATAATATCTATAATTATATTTAGTAAAATAATAACCATACTATTAGATAAATACTATCAAATTACTATGTTATTTTTCATTGGATTAATAATAGGTGGATTACCAGAAATAATAAAAAAAGTAAAAAAACAAGATAATATAATTGTGGGAACTAGTTTTATAATATTCTTTATAATATCAATTTCTAATTTAAATAGTAACTATATATTAAAAGGAAATATTTTGGATATTATAATACTATTTATTTCAGGTCTTCTTGAAGCCATAGGCACAGTAGTACCAGGAGTATCTTCTTCAGCCCTTCTTATGATACTAGGAACATATAATATAATATTATCTTCCATAGGTAATATTACTTCTATATCTGTAATATTAACCAATATAAAAATAATAATACCATTTCTATTAGGAGTATTTCTAGGTATCATTACTCTAATAAAGATAATAGATTATCTTCTAAAGAAGCATGAAAATAAATTATATTCCTTTGTACTAGGAGTATTATTATCAAGTATAATACTCTTAATAATAAAAGTATTTAAAGAAAAAATCACCATTGTAGAATTAATATTAGGAATAATATTCTTGTTACTAGGAGTTTTAATATCAAACTTAATAAAAAAATAAAAAAGCCACAAGGCTTTTTATTATTAAAATTGGTGACCAGTATGGAATTCGAATCCATGAATGCTGCCGTGAAAGGGCAGTGTGTTAAGCCACTTCACCAACTGGCCAAAATGGTGGGCCTGAATGGACTTGAACCATCGACCTCACGCTTATCAGGCGTGCGCTCTAACCACCTGAGCTACAAGCCCATCTGCATTGCTTTTTAATTATACCATACAAGAAATATATTTGCAAGTATTTTTTAAAACAATAAAAATGGTGGGGCGTTAGGGATTCGAACCCTAGACCCACTGATTAAGAGTCAGTTGCTCTACCAACTGAGCTAACGCCCCAACAATGTGTTAACAATCAAACACAATCAATATTATACCATATATTTTTAATTTGTAAATAAATAAAACAAAATTTATTGAAAAAAATAATTCTTTATGTTATCATCTAAATATAAGGAAGGTAAAACATATGAAAAGCAAATCAAAAAAAGAAGATAAAAATCTAGTAATGCTATGTATCTACATAGGACTTGCAGGTACACTTACCATTTTAGCAATATATTTCTTAACTAAATATGTATTTTAGAGAGCACACTCTCTATTTTTTATTATTTTAATATATAATATATTACTCTCTTCTATATAATAGATATGGTTGATATATCATTTATAGACTATAGGCTATAAATGACACTCTAAGATAATAGCTTAGAGTGAACATTAAAAACAATATTTTTCTTTTACAAATTATAGTAATAAAATTGACTTTTAAGTACGCATTTGCTATAATTTATATGATAGGTAATGGTGATAAAATATGAAAAAAATCGGAATTAAAGATAAAAGTTTTTGGCTAATCTTAAGTTTAAGTATAATAACTTTAATAATTCTAACAGTAGGAGTAATCTTTCTAACAAGAAAATCCTCTAAAGAATTTTATAGTGCAGGATATATTATAAATAGTACTGCCACAAAAAGCGACAAATATTACTTTAACGATAATACAGTCTATAAAGAAAATGTATTTAATGAATATACATTTAAAGATGTAGACAACAAAGAAGTAGCCACTAGCAAAGAAAACTTCATTCACTATTTAGATGAATCATTATCATTTATGAAAAATGGAGTAATTCTAGATTTAGATAACTTTAATCAAAAACTAGTACCATACTATAATGTTACAGATAAAGTAATCCTAAAATATAGTAATGGCGGTTATATAGTAGAAACAGCAGATAAAACTTTAATATTTGGAAATCTACTAGGTAGAATAACAGATAATAAATATATAGTTATTGGTAACGATATAAGAATAAAACTAGCGGGTAACGAAGAACCAGTAAAAGGAAAATACTTTGAACTATTATTTGTTGAAGATGGTATTGTCAAAGTAGAAAACAATGAAGGAAGTTATCAAACCACTACCGAAGGAACAACAATCTTTGCTGGAGATAAAATAAAAATAGAATTAGGTAGCAAAAAAGTCTTCTATGACGAAGAAGAAAAACTAACTCTTGATGAAATGACTATCGATGGTAACGAAAACATTAATTTAGACACCTCAAAAGTAAAAGATAATAAAGATGGAAATGGTTCAGGAGATGGTACAGACAGCAATACACCTAATGATAACAATAACCCTAATAATAATAATCCAGGAAATAATACCGACAATCCTAGTGATAATACTGGTAATGGCACAGATGGTAAAGATAACAACACCACTGAAATAAGAAAAGAAGTATCAGTAGACTTAGTAAAAGCACTATTAGATATCAACAGTCTAAATGCCACAATTCAAGTTATTGACACAGCAAATCAAATAAAAGGAAACTTAATTTTAACATTATATGATGTAGATAATGCTGAAACAGTATATACAAAAATATTACTAACATCATCAGATCTTCAAGAAGTAGCAGTTACCTCACTATCACCAAATACTAACTATTATATGTCAATAAAAGATTCAGATAACTATGAATACTTATCAAGAAACTTTAGAACAGATAACTTAGAATTAAGTTTAAAAAGAGAAATGGTAACTACAAGCTCAGTTACATATTCCGTAGATTTTAGCAGTGATGAAAACATAAAATCCGCTAAAGTAACTCTAAAAGATAGTGAGAATAACATAATAAATAACCACACCTTCATAAATGGTGAAGATGAAGAATTTACATTTAGTGGTCTAACAAAAAACACTTCATACAAAGTAATTCTAGATGAAGTACTATTCAAAAATACCAATTACTCTAAGGTATACACAATAAACACATCGGTTAAAACATTAAAAGCAAAACCATCTCTTGGAGAAGTAAATGTAAAATCAAATGAAGAAAGCAAAACATTTGAACTATCAATGGAAAAGCCAACAGATGAAGATGAAAGCATCTCAAATTATATTTATAAAATATACGATTTAGATACTATAACTGAAGAAAATGTAGATACCTTAACCCCAGTATACACATTTAGTACAGTAAATTTAAAAAATGAAATATTAAAATTAGGTGAAAACAATTTAGCCTCAAACAAAAATTATGTTTATAAAGTAACAGTAAGATACTATGATAATTATAAAGAAAATGAAATAGATTCAGTATTAAGCAGTCCCTTCATTATCGCTGGTTTACCTTCAGTAACTTTCGAAGAGAAAGAAGTAGACTTTAACTCAATGCATTTATTACTAACATTAAAAGATGAAGGCTGCACAATACCGGGAAGAAGCTGCTACCAAGGAGATCCTTCTGATAAAAGTGATATTTACATAACTTATAAAGGAGCCAATGACAAAGAAAGTAAATATATAAACAACATTACATTCGATCCAGAAACATTAACTTATGATTTAAGAGTATCAGGATTAACAGAAAATAAAGATTATAAGTTTGAAGTATGGGGGAATTATGATTTATACAATGGCAAAGGATTACAAGTAAATAAACCATTAGGATCTGCAATAATAACTACTGCCGGTATAGAAAACCTTACTATGTCAGAATGGACTCTAAATAACTATTCTAACGAATTACCAATATCAGTAAATACAAAATTAACTGTAACCAAACCAAGTAGTACAATAATCGATAAACTAGACTCCTTCAAAATAAATCTTTATAAAGGAAGCGAAGTTAAAAAAGAAAATCTTTTAGGTAGTTATCCTGTTGAGGGAAACAACAACATCAAATCAAATTATTACAATAAATCATTCAATATTAATTCAAGTCAGTTTGGTATAACAGATATAAATAATCTAAGAGAAGTATCAGGTGGAAAATTAAATAGATATTACACTATAGAAGTAGCAGATGCTTATGATGCTGATAAGACAAATCAGTTCAAAATTCAAGATAACATATTTATATATGAAATACCAGCAATACTTCTACTTGAAGATGAAGTGTCTTCTCCTGAAGTAATTGTTGAAGAAATAACTAAAAAGCAAGCCCAATCTGGAGAATATGGTGATTTTAACGAATTAGGAATAAACAAAAATCTTTCATCAAATACCGTAGTAGGTTATAAAGTAACCGCTAACTTCGATAAGAAGAAAGTAGAATCATATTTTCAAGGAGATAATCCAATCAAAGAGTTAAACTTCTATGCCAATATGGATGGTAAAGTAATAGAAAAGAAAACCATAAACTTCGCTGAAGAAGAAAATTATACTATATATTTCTTCCTAAAAGATGGAACAGATTACAACACTGTAGATACAGAATTAAGAAGAGGTAATAACTATACCTTCTCAATAGATTTAAGTTTAGATACAAATAACGATAAAGAAATAGATACTAATTATCCAAGTAAAAAACCAACTAGTGAAACCATAACAAGTATTAAAGAAGAACCAAAAATAAAAATGTATATTGATAGTAGTACTTCAAACTCTATAACCTACAAGTATATAGTAGTAGATTATGATAATGCCTTGGTAAAAGAAGAAGATAAATATCTAATACATTACACAGTAGGAGAAGATTCCACTGAAGAATATACTACTGAAATATCAAATACCGCTAGTATGGAAACTTTTACACTATCAAATCTAACTAATGAAACCATCTATAATATATATTATAATAAAGCACTAAATAAAAAAGAAAAATCAAGTGCTATCAGCTTTAAATACTACTTTGATGGCTACCATAATGCCAGTAAATATGGACTTAGTTACATACTAAAATATGATGAATTTGATAATGAATTAACCCTAAGATTAAATAATAATGATTTCTTAGATAGAGTTTCAGCATATCTAGTAACCTTAACTTCAGGTTCACTAAAATATGAGGAAGTAATAACAACCCCATTAGAATGTGGTACAGAAGAAGAACCAAGTAAATGCATAAAAATAGATTATGCTAATATAAAAGACTTTAAAGGAAAAGATATAACAGTAAAACTAGAGGCCTTCTATGACACAGGTTATGTAGGCTTTGGTAGCAAATCATTACTTGGAGATTACTTTACTTCTCGTGGACTAATAGATGATAAAAATGCAAGTAATATAGGATTTATATTACAAGAAATAGGTAATACCAAAGGAAAATACTATTACATATATAAAAATTCAAATAATAAAGTAGAGTCAATAATAAGTGATACACCAAATGGAATATTTGGAATAACACCAACTATATATACTGAAAGTCATAAACAATCAAGTTTATCTACTACTAATGTTGTAGATATCATAAATAAAAGTTTCATAAATTATGGTGAAGTATCCCTAAATTCTGATATAGATGTTTTAACAAATGGTATTAAACTAAAGAGTCATAACATATTCATAGCCCCTAAAGTATTAGACAAAACCGAAATACAAACAACAAATAATAAATTTAAGTTTAACAGTATCATTCCAAAAGTTGATACAAAATTAACACCGCTAATAAATGGAGCAATAATTAATATAAACTTATCAATAGACACTGACACTTTAGAAACAGACTATGTAAAAATAGACGGAAAATATATGTTTTATATAGATATTTATACTAAAGATGAAGAAGGTGAACTAGTGTTCGTAAAATCAGTATCAACGGATTATGAACATTTAACAAATATTTCTTTCGCAGGCCTAAATCCAGATAGCACATACTATTATAAGATCTCTGCATATATGAATGGAAGAGATGAAAAAACACCATTATTTGCTTTAGGTAAAAACGGCTATATACAATATTTAAATACTCTAAAGACATTAGGAAAAGATGATATTTTCAAAAATATTGAGTACTCACACAAATCAACAAAAGGTGAAACAGTATATAGTGAAAGAACATTAAATATAACAACAGGTCTAAAATCAAAAGAAAACTTCAATGTAAGATATGAATTATATGATCCTGAAGGCAACTTGGAAAAATGGGGCGGAACAGTATTAAACAAAGATATAACAAACAAAAATAATGCAATATTTACTGCCGATATTACAGGTAATGACTTCGTTTTTGGAGGAGATTATCATAGATTAGTAATAACTGCAGTAACAACAGATGACGAACCTAAAGAACTAGAATTATACAATGACACACTAAAAGCAACAACATTATTTGGCGAACTAAAAGAACCAAACATAGTTCTATACCAAAGTACCGGAATAGACAAAATATCCGGAAATTATGATTATTACATTGACTATAATATAAATATCGAAGATACAGATAGAGTAATAAAAGATGGAAAATTCTATGTGGAACTTAAATATTCTCCACAAGAAAAAGTCTGTCCAAATGAAGAAGATTGTAAATTAGAAATAGATTTATATAACTTAAAATGCAATTCAAATGGTGCTAATAGTAAAATAGCCTCATGTACCATAATTGAAAACAAAGTAAATAATACATTTACACTAAAAGTTAGATATGCATCTTTAAAACCTAATACTGAATACTATATTTCCACAAGTGCTAATATATATCGTAATAATGTTTCATTAGACACCAAAGAAGAAGTAGTAAAATTTGGAGCATTTCAATATACAAAAAGTGAACTTGGTTTTTCAATAGGAGATCCATATTTAACAGCAGTAGGAAATAATTTAATATTAAAGTTTAAAGGTGCAACAAATAATATTAAAGAATCAATAAAAGGTATCAAATATAATCTTTATGTCAACAGACAATCGGAAATAAAACTAGATTCAAATGAAAAAGGATTAATACCAAGTATGACATCAAATTTAGTAAAAGATGCTATAAATTACGGGGACATTATATATAAAGTAGATAAAGATAATTACCCATATATTGAGATACCAATACCTGACGGAGTTAAAATAGGAACAAACAACGATTTATATGTAAGATATTACTATGAAGATAATGGTGAACTACTAATGCTGTCAATAAACGGGACTACGACTCATAGGTATCAAGTTGGTACTGGTGATAACTAAGAAAGGAAGTAATTATGAGAAAATATGATATAAAAAATAAGAGAAACATAGGAATAATTATAGGAATTTCAATTATAATTATTATCATGTTTTCTCTAGTTATAAAGTTCTTCTTATCATTAAGCAAAGAAGAATACATTGTATCAAAAGGAAATATCGTTTTTGATAAAGATAAAACCACTATAAAACTAAATAGTGAAGGAAAAATAAAAACCAAATGGAAAGGAGAGTATTACCTAACATACGATGGTAAAGACTATGAGTTAGGTAATACCGCCCTTGCCTTTAACGAAGAAACAACTGAAATAAAACTATATGGAAGATATTATGAAATCTCCAGTGGTAGTGAAATAAACATAACAAGTAATGAAACAACAATAAAAAACTCATTACTTACTAAGTTCTACAAACTAGCAGATCGCAAATACCTTATCATCGATAAAGAAATAAAGTCTGCAGATAACCTTTTATCAACAACCGATTTCCTACTAGTAGAATTAGATAAAGCCGGAAATGCAACACTTACTAATCATAAAGTAAATTTAAAAACATTTTCCGAAACACAAATAATTACTTCTAACTATACATTTGATATAGCAACCGAAATATTGACCTATGGAAGCGACAAAATAGATCTAAAAAAGATTATTGGTTCTAGTAATAATTACACCAAAGAAGATTTAATTCCAGACGAAAGCAAAAATATCAATGACAATGTTACTAACATAGGTACAAATGGTAATAATGGAAATAATACAACTGGTGGAAATGATGGAAACAATACCGGTGGCAATGGAAATACAACCGGAGGAAACGGAGGCACCACCATTGAAGAAATTAAAAAAGCCACTAAACAGACATCAGTAGTATCAGTAACATCCACAGTAAATAAAATTATTATAGACTATGTAATCTACGATCCATATAAAGAATACACATCAGTCTATATGGAAGTACAAAAAGAAGATTCAGATAAAGTAGAAGTAATATATCTAAATGCAAACAACACAAGATACGAATTAAAAGACATATTACCAAATACCAAATACAATCTAAAATTCAAATATACGGCTACTGAAGAAGGACAAACTATTATAAAAGAATTTTCCAATACCACCATATCCACACAAAAACCAAAACTATCATTGAAAGTAACTGGAACAAGAGTAGGTGAGATAACATATGTCATAACAACAGATAATAGTTATAAATTAACAAAAGCAGATCTAGTAGTTACCATAATAGATAGCAAAACAGGTGAAACAAGAAAAAAGACAATATCTGATGTATCAATTGATAGCAAAGAAAAAATAGTCAAACTAGAAAAAATGACAGATGGCGATATCATCGAATTAAAATTAATAAATGTCAAATCAGAGGATACCATCATCAAAGGCATTACCGCTAGTGATAAATTCATATATTAGGGAGGTACAATGAAACAGTTCATAAAAGAAAAATATAATATCTTAATACCAGTCTTTCTTGGAGTAGTAATACTAATAGCCCTATTCCTATATGGAAGAGAATATCGAAATAATAGATATGCCTATGAAAAAGAACAAGATGTTTACCAGTACTTCTCAAAAAACAAAATAGAATACAAAGCCACTATCAGTAGAAATAGAAAAAATGTCGTATTAGATATCAAAAGCAAAGACTTTAACGTCAGCCTAGATAGCACACCAATATACATAAAAGATAGTGATAAAGTAATATTTCCTAAAGAAATGAGTGCTGTCTTTCCAATAAAAGATAGACAGTATGCAGTAAATGCCCTAACAGAAATATACAAAAAAAATGACTTATATTACCTAAATCAAAAAGGAATAAATAAGTCATTCGATTATATGTTCCTATATGATGGTAAAGACCTATATTTTTTTATCGATACCGTAACACTAAAAGTGGGAGATAAAGAAATAACCCTAAGTCCAATGTCATATATAGATTGTTCATATCTAAACCTATTATCATATTATGATAAAGAATCCGATACATACGAAATAATAGAATTAAATAACACCAACAGTTCAGTACTAGTAGAAACAAAATATATGACTATCGATGTGTCCAGTGATGAAATAATATATAAAGACGATTTCACAATGTTAATAAATAATTTCAGTTCACTACCAAAACTAGTGGACAACATAGAAAATAGCGGAGCTTCAAATTAAGCTTCGCTATATATTTTTTTATCAAAATTATGCGTACCATCATTAAGTTCTTCCAAAGTCTTTGTAGTTATCAAGAAATAAGTATCTCTATTAATATTAGTCTCACTAATAGGATCATCCCAAGTCAAATCCAAATGATACCATTTACCATCTAAATAAACTAAATTCCAAATATGTTCATCATTACTAATCTTATAATTAATAATATTAAGTTTATCAAGAAAGATAGCCATTGCATCAGCATAACCATTACAAGTACCATATCCCTGTATCAATACCCCATAAGCCGTATTAGATTTATAAGTAGCATCATTCTTATTATTATACTTAAGTTTATCATATTCAGCATTGTCAATAATAAAATCATGAATAATCTTAATTTTCTCTCTAGTAGGAGTACTATTAGTAATCTTCTCACTAATAACCTTATCAACTACTTTATTAATTTCCTCAATTTCCTTATCAGTATAAGCCTTGTTAACACTAATGCCAATCTTATAATCACCACCATAAGTAAGTTTAATATTATTAGAACTATTATAAGGATGAACAAAGTTATTCAAAACAGAAATAACATCCTTAAATTCCTCACCATCATTACTCGTAAGTCTATTAATATCACTACTATATGATGTATAATCTCTATCTATATATCTTTCCAAATAATCAGAACCACTATTAATAGCATAATACACAAAATCAATAAAGTCCTTCTTATTTATTATACCAGTACCAGTATAATTATTAACATATTCAAAATTATCTTCAAGATAATAATCATTAACTTTAACATTAGTACTAGAATAATTCTTATTTACCGAATATTCATAGTACTTATAAATAATATCTTTTCTAAAAAAAGCACCAGCAGTAACAGTACAAATAGCTATAGCACCAACTGCAATAATTAGTTTACCACCTTTTTTTTCTTTTTTCATCTATTCACCTCTCTTAAATTCATTATACCATTTAAAAACTATGTGGTAAAGTTAAAAATAGTACTTTTTCAAAATATTTTACTAACTTTTCTAATTCCCACTTAAGCCTGTAGTCTTAAGTGGAACAAGGAAGCCTAAATAGTCTTCCTTGTTTCAAATTTTATTCATTATCACATAATTAATACTTGCTATAAATCTAAGAATTGTTGGTAATAATAAAATAATTTAAAAAAAATTTCGAAAAAATGGCAAAATTAGATATCAAATCTTGTATATAAGTATGAGAGGATAAAAAAGGGAGAAGGGAGGAGTATGACATAAACTAATCAAAAATAAAAAGAATACTTAGGAGAATCAAGAAAGGAAAGAAGAAATAATGGTAAAAGAAAAATTAAAGGTAAAATCTAATATATATGTTTTGCAATGTGGCTCTTGAAAAGTGCAAAAAACTTGTGTATAATGTAAATGTAACTATTTTACCCAATGATTATCATAATGATATCAAAAGATATATATAATGCTTATAAATTACTTGATAATAATATACTAAGTACTAAAGAAAAAGATAGGAAATTGCATTAATAGTTTATAATATTTAAACACAAAAATGTACGGTAGTTCGTATCGGAGTTTATGTCTGTGGAAGACTCTAATTACAGAGTTTATGGAGCAGAAATCGCATCACTGCGAAGTGATGTAAACAATTATATTTGTTTTTTATTTTAAATTATCTATACTTATTATTCATTATTTGGTATAATAAAAAAGAAATATGGAGGTAATAGACATGGAAGTAAATTATAGAAACCCAAAAATATACTTATTAAGTGGAAAAGCTAGACACGGTAAAGATACAATAGCTGGATACCTAAAAGAATTCTACGAAAAAGATGGCAAAAAGGTTATCTTTTCACGAGCGGGCAAATATATAAAGTTCTATGCCATGGAGATGACTGGTTGGGATGGCAGTGAAGAAACCAAACCAAGAACGTTGCTTCAGGAGTTAGGCACAGATGTAATAAGAAATAAATTAAACAAAGCAGAAATGTTTATAGATAGGCAGATAGATGATATAGAAATATACTCATATTTTTATGATGCTATCATTGTTCCAGACATCAGATTACCAAGAGAAATAGATAGTATCAAGGAAAAGTTCGATGATGTAGTAACTATCAAAGTAGAAAGAATTAATTTTGAAACCAATTTATCAGGTAAAGAACAAAAACATAGTACAGAGACTGCCATGGATAGTTATGAAGATTTTGACTACGAGATAACAAATGATACACTAGAAAAACTAAAAGAAGATGTATATAAGATATACCAGGAGGAAACCAAATGAAAAAGCTAAAAGGTAATGAAATAATAAATATGTACTTAAATTTCTTTGGAGAAAGAGGGCACACAATAATAGAGTCAGCCTCACTTATTCCCAAAGATGATCCGACAGTACTTTGGATAAATGCCGGTGTAACACCATTAAAAAAATATTTTGATGGAACAATCGTACCAAAAAACAAAAGATTAACTAGTTGTCAAAAATGTATTAGAACAGGAGACATTGAGTCAGTTGGACACACTGCGAGACATCATACTTTTTTTCAAATGCTAGGTAACTTCAGTATTGGTGACTATTTTAGGGAAGAAGCCATCACTTGGGCTTATGAATTACTTACTAGTCCTAAATACTTTGATATAGATAAAGATAAATTATATGTAACAGTGTATACTCACGATGATGACACTTACAACTTATGGTTAAAATTAGGAATAAAGAAAGATCATTTAGTAAGGTTAGATGGCAATTTCTGGGAAATAGGTCCAGGACCATCAGGCCCTGATACCGAAATTTTCTACGACAGAGGAGAAAAATATGATAAAGAACATAAAGGTATCAGTCTATTACAAAATGAAGAAGAAAATGATCGCTATATAGAAATATGGAACAATGTTTTAAGCCAGTTCAATGCCACTGAAGGATTAAAAAGAGAAGACTATCCAGAACTACCTAGTAAAAATATCGATACAGGTATGGGCGTTGAAAGAATGGCATGCATTCTTCAAGAAACCGAAACAAACTATGAAACAGATTTATTTATTCCAATAATGAAAGGAATTGAAGAAATATCACATTTACCTTACACAGGACAAATAGAATTCAAAGTAATAGCAGATCACATAAGAACCCTAACATTTGCTCTAGCAGATGGAGCAGTATTTGAAAATGTTGGAAGGGGCTACGTTCTAAGAAGATTATTAAGAAGAGCTTCGCGTATGGGAAGAAAACTAAATATAAATAGAGAGTTCCTAAGTGACCTAATAGATATCGTTGTAGAAAATTACAAAGAAATATATCCATATCTAGTAGGAGAATCATCCAAAGTAAAAGATCTAATTACCAAAGAAGAGTTACTATTTCAAAAGACACTTCTATCAGGAGAAAAACATTTAGAAGAATTATTCCAAAATAGTACCAAAGTCATCAGCGGTAAAGATGCTTTCAAATTATATGATACCTACGGTTACCCAATAGAACTTACCATAGAAGCCGCCGAAGAAAAAGGCTTCACAGTGGATACAGAAAGTTTCAAGTCCTATATGAATGCCCAAAAAACACTAGCAAGAAACAGCAGAAAAGTAGAAAGTAGCATGAACATTCAAAATGACGCTCTAATAAATTATAAAGAAGAAAGCAAGTTCGTAGGATACGATAAATTAGGATTAGAAACAGAAGTAACATCCATCATGAAAGATAATCAGTTCGTTGATAGTTCCAGTGATGAATGCTACATCTTTCTAAAAGAAAATCCATTTTATGCCGAAAGCGGTGGCCAGGTAGCGGACTCAGGATACCTAAAAAACGACAAGTGTAAACTGGAAGTATTAGATGTTATCAAAGCACCAAATGGTCAGCACATGGTATATGTAAAAGTTCTTGAAGGAACAGTAACCAAAGGAGATAAAATTTTAACTCATGTATCCAAAGAAAAAAGACTAAATACCATGAAGAACCACTCTTCAGTTCATCTATTACAAAAATCACTACAAGAACTACTAGGAGACACCGTTCATCAGGCAGGTTCTAAAGTAGATGACAAAATGCTAAGATTTGACTTCAACTATCATGGTAGACTATCAGATGAACTAATATTAAAGGTAGAAGACTTAGTAAATCAAAAAATACAAGCAGCATACGAAACAAAGATAGAGTATATGAGCTTAGATGAAGCTAAGAAAAAAGGTGCTATGGCTTTATTCAGTGACAAGTATGGAAGCGTTGTAAGAGTAGTAACAATTGGCGATTCTGTAGAACTTTGTGCCGGAACCCATGTAATCAATTCAAAAGATATAAACAAATTTGCCATAGCAAGCGTTGAAAACAAAGGCTCAGACACATTCAGAGTAATTGCTGCTACTGATACAAACATCGAAGAAATATTAGGAGAAGAAGTATCAAAATATAACGAGCAGATGTTAAAACTATTAGATAAAGCCAAAAAAATCGTATTAGCGGCTAAAGAATTAAATATAGACCTAAAATTCAACTTCAACATAGCAAACGATGTCCCTACTAGTTATAAGGATATCATAATAAATAAGAACGAATTAGAAAGTCTAAAAGATAGTATAAAAGAGTTAGAAAAAGAATTTATTATTAAAAAGAACGAAAAGTCCATAAGTGATTTAACAAGTTTCTTAAGTATTAAAGAAGAAATAAATGGTATTACAACAATAATAAGCATTACCAATGACTATGATATATCAACATTAAAACAAATAGTATCTGCTTTGAGTAATCAGTTGGATAATAGTTTTATCTTACTTGCCAATCAGAATAAAGATGATAGTGTTAACTTCATAGCCAAGTCAACCTCAAACAGAGTAGACTGCGGTATGATTATTAAAGAATTATCAACATCATGCAAAGGTAACGGTGGTGGTTCCAAAGTATTCGCTCAAGGTGGTGGAACAGACGGAACTAACATAGCAGCATTACTTATAAACATTAAAGAAAAAATAAAAAAATTATAAAATACAAAGATTTCACTCAAATTATTAGGTTCTTTGTCAAATAATGGGTGAAAACCAGAAATGATAAAGAAATTTGAACG
>ERZ773243.2338-NODE-2338-length-16439-cov-4.635071_pt1 | contig 16439 bp, 15 predicted proteins | sample MGYA00580520_ERZ773243 | MGnify/ENA primary metagenome ERZ773243 (study PRJEB29015, sample SAMEA2737747) | human gut metagenome | biome: human gut; feature: human-associated habitat; material: faeces | place: China | collected 2012 ... | reverse complement strand
ACGTCTTCGACTTGAGTCATCTCAACTGTAGTAACTTAACTATGGCTTGATTGTTATTGATGAATCTCATAACTCTTGCAATGGTATCGGTACTCATAGCAATGAGCAAGAGAACCGCTATCAGAAACTGATGGAAAAGGTGATTTGTGCGGGTATCAAGACAAAAGTTTTTGATACTTTCTGCGTTGCCGGTCAACAACCGCTTTGTGATTTGAAGAATCAGTGTGCCATCGCCTATGAAGGCACTCAGATAGTCTGGATGAACGACTGAATATGACTATCACTATCACATTCTGTTTTTTCTGGAAAATGACGGGAAATACCAGACAGACATAGGATATAAAGAGTCCGCCGGCGCTGATAAAGTGGTATTCAAGGTTGATCGTTACTATCATATAGATTGGTTTGCAGAGAAAGATCTGCCGCTTCATTATGGACGGGTTAACATAGATGTAGTATATGAGAGTTTAATCCATGAGCTTGCAGGAGACAGCCTTGCCAGCGATGAATGGATTATACTGAAAGAAAGTGCATATCAGCAGAAACAACCAGAACAGCTAGATGAGCAGACTGTTGTACTGGAAGCAAAGACAAAAAAGAAAAATAGCTCAATTGAAAGATATAACAGAAGGCAGAGATAGAGAAACTGAAGTAGGCACTTGTTAATACTTAAAATAGCAAGACAGAGAGGTGAGGTATAGTGGCCTATTTTGAATACAGGGACTTAACTCCAACAGACAGTGTGGATAATGGCGATGAGTACATCGAAGCATTAAACTGGGCGTTTCAGAATAAAAAAGTGAGAAATATTGCGTTGACTGGTCCATATGGTGCAGGTAAGAGCAGTATCATAGAGACTTTTCTGCGTAAAAATGATGAAGATAAGTCCGCCCTCAATAAAATTAGATCTTCAGCTCTTAAAATATCTATGGCAACATTCTTGAAGGGCAATGCTGCAACGGATGACCATGTGAAAATTGAAGTAGATGCTGATGAGGTAGAAAAAGGCATCTTAAAACAGTTATTTTATAAAGTGGAGCCGAGTAGGATCCCACAAAGTCGATATAGAAAGCTTCATCCGAAAAAAAGGGTTAAAACCTTTTTCTGCGTTTCCATAGCTATGCTTTTCGTATTGCTTTTCATGGAGGCAATGATGCCGACTACGTGTGACAAGTTTATGAAAGTGATTGAGAGAGTAGTTTCTCCTGTATTTCCAGTGCCTCTTTTCACACAAATTGCAGCGAGCCTGTTGTTTATTTTTATTGTCTGGATTATTACCTGCCTGTATCGGACGGCAGTTTCAAAATTCAGGGTGAAAGAAATTAAGTTGCCTGCTGATACAACTGTTCAAAGTGGTGCTGAAGAAACGGATTCTGTCTTTAACAGGAATCTTGACGAAATTATGTATTTCTTTGAAGAAACAGGCTATAAAACTGTTTTTTTTTGAGGATTTGGATCGCTTGGACGACCCGAAAATCTTTGTCCATCTGCGTGAACTGAATAATCTCCTCAATAATGATGATGCCATAAAGGCTAAACCGATAGTTTTTGTGTATGCAGTCAGAGATGATATTTTTTCTAAAGAAGATCGAACCAAATTCTTTGACTTCATTATTCCGGTTATTCCGGTAATAAATTCAACCAACTCAGGGGAGATTTTGCTTCAAAGACTCCAGGAGGCAAAAGCAAACGGAATTGAACATGATATTTCTCAGGGATTTGTGCTTGACATATCGCCGTTCATCTCTGATATGCGCATTCTTCAGAATATCTACAACGAGTTTGTTATTTATAAAAAAACATTGCGTATGGGCCAGGAACTCTCCTTGTCAGATGAGCAGATGCTTGCAATGTTGGTATTTAAGAACTTGTATCCGAGTGATTTTGCAGATATTCAGAACGAAAAAGGCGTTCTGAAAAAAGTGTTTATGGATAAGAGTGACTTTATTGTAAGAAAGAAGCAGAGCATTCAGGAGAACATTGATAACTACTCCTCAGTTATTCAGCGTGCTCAAAATGATACATGCAAAACAATCAGAGAACTAAAGTACGCCATGTTAGGAAGTTTGATGGGTGGACTTTACAAATTTGTTAGTCTTAGCAATAGTAGTTGGAGCTCATCAGGCATAGACGCTTATACAATTATGAGTGATGATTATGATATGGCTCAACTTATACAGGGGAACTATAGACATATCTACTACATGAACCAAAATTATAATCAAACAAATAACAATTTCGATTCTGAAATTTTGGCTGTTTATGTTGAACGTTGGAAGGCTATAAAAGAAGTTGGAGAAAGGAAGCTGGAAAATTTACAGGCGGAGCTGGAGAAGCTCCGCGAAAGACAGCACAAATTATCTGGGATGTCCATTGTAGAATTGCTGAAAGTATATCCCGCAAATGAAGTCTTCTCTGAGAATGTGAAGGCCAATAAGCTGCTTGTTTTTCTGTTGCGTCGTGGTTATATTGATGAAAAGTATGCAAATTATATTAACTATTTCAAGGGGACAAGCATTACAAAGGATGACATGAATTTTATTTTGGCGGTAAAAAACCAGACACCTCTGGATTTTGATTACCACCTGACGAAGATTCCAATGGTTGTCGAGCGCTTACAAGAATATGAATTCGAGCAAAAAGCTATCTATAATTTTGACCTTTTGGAAGAACTGTTAGGAGAAGAAAATTCTGAAAAACTGATGGCATTCATCCAGCAGCTGGCCGATGGTGATGATCTCAGTTGGCGTTTTATTGATGAGTTTGTCAATCGCACATCCCAACAGCCTTTATTCATCCGTTTGTTATCTAAGAATTGGACTGGCATGTGGGCACATATATCAGCGGACGAAACACTGACATATGACCATCAGCTTATGTACCTGCAAAATATATTGTCTGAGTCGGAGATTTCAACAATCGAGGCGCAGAATATAGACAGCTGCATGATACATTATTTTGAAGAACATGCCGATATTCTCCAAAAACTGAGAGATTGCAATAACGAGAAAATCATTTCTGTTATAGACAGTTTGGATGTGCATTTTCCAGCGCTCAATACTGCTACGGTTCCTTACAATGTATTGGATAGCATTTTTGAAAAGCGTCACTATGTGATGAATGAAGAAATGATTAAGACCATAATTGCGTATAAGAACAGCGACTTCCTTGATGAGTTTGAAGGGAAGCCTTATTCTACATTACTCGCACTGAATTATTCGGCATTGCTACAGTATGTTCAAGACAATGTGGTAGAGTTTGCTGATGAAATTGTTCTTGCGCATAGAAACTTATCTGACAGCCCGGAAGATATAGTAGATATGTTGATTCGGCTTGAAGGGGAAACAGAAATTCAGGTCAAACTGGTTGAGCAAGAGAGTTTTTGCATGGACTGCATTGATGATTGCGCAGGTGAACATGTGCGAGCCAACAAAAATGCGTGGATGTCGGTTTGGAATGCACTGTTAAAGAAAAATGCCGTAAAGGTAAGCTGGGAGAATGTTTTTGACTATTGGAAAGTGTACCAGTTTAGCGAGGCATTAAAGGAATATGTGGATTTACATGTAGAAGAACTGGCTGAGATAGGTGCAGCGGTTGTCAATGATAGCTTTATAAAAGCATTTATTGGAGCAAATCTTGAGCAGGAAATTGAGCAAAAACTCCTTCCTGTTTTGCGGTTGGAAAAATTTGACCTTGAAATTTCGTCGATTGCAGAACCTACATTGAGAATCATGGTCGACTGCAATTATTTTGAATTCACTGCTGACAGGTATACTGAGGTAAACGATGTTTCCTCTGAGATTGGTATTAAGTTCATCCTGAAAAATCAGGAAGACTATATGAGCTTGAGCAATAGTATTCCCATGACTTCAAGTCTGCTGGAACAGTTGGTCTTTAACGATGGTTTTGCTGTAAACAACCGACATCAAGTGTTCTGTGATTATGCGGAAAGCTACATGACAGAAAAAATTGCCATGCAAATGAAGGCACACGATTTACCTGTTTCAAGGGATATTTTTGAGGCTGCATGGAATTGTATTGCACAGGAAGATCACATTGAGCTGCTGCTCGATTATTGCACGATACTAAACGCAAGTGAACTTAAACAGTATTTTGCAGAGCTCAAAGCACCATATTCAGAGCTTAGTGATCGTTCGCGGAGACATGAAGTTAGCTTGCCAATAAATGATAAAAACAAGGCCTTGGCAGAACACTTGAAGAAGATAGGATATCTCACAAACTGGGAAGAAAAAACCGAAAAATACTTCGATGTAGCCACTAACTGTGAGAAAATAAGAAAGGTTCTAAAGTTGCGTGTTAAGCAGGTAAGGTAGGAGGAGACCACTAATGGAGACTAAATGCATAGGAAGTCAAATGATATGACCGCACATAATATGGAGAAACTCGGGAGACTATTCTAAAATTGCATTACCGAGACAAAGGACGCAAATGCTAAATCGAAGAAAGTCATTAACTTTGACTGCTGCAGCAAATGCTGTCTAGCGATGTGATCGATGATGATGAAAAGTGTATGAGTTTATCTGAGTGAGAAAAAAACAATCGTAGAGGATAACAAGCCAATCCGCAAACCCCTGCGCCCTTGTCTGGAGAAAAGTACCAACTGGGACAGAACGGAGAACCTCTGTATCAAGGACGATAATCTTGAAGTATTGAAACTCTTACAGGAGATTTCTCTCGGCAAGGTGAAGATGATTTATATCAATCCACTATACAACGCGGGAAACGACTTCATCTATCGGGATGATTTTAAGCGGTCTGCTGCAGACTATGATAAAGACAACGGTGTATACGACGAAGATGGCAACTATAGTCCAAATCTTCACCTATCAGCAAAAAGCTATCTTTTGTGCAATGCTTGAACGATGGTAACCAAGCACCTATGCGCAGACACCCTATACTCATAACACAAAATGCTTTTGCCTGTTGCTACCATGGATGCCTAAGTAAGTGGTATTATGTTCTACAGTGACAAGAACTGACGGAGAATGAATAGGTACACTATAAATCTACGTGATGGTGTGGATTGAACGACAGTTTGAAAACGATACAGGCGACATAGAAAAATGACATCAGAAGAATACAAGAAGGCAGTTGATTTCTGGAAAGCAAAAGAATGCAAGGAAATGCTGAGCGATCAGTTAAAGCTTGTTGTGGAGGAGTTTCTCCATAACAGTTCTATCTGTGCTTTGGCGACCGAAACCGATGATTATGTGCGTTGCACGCCTTTAGAATATAGCTATCACGATGGCTGTTTCGGAATTTTTACCGAGAGCGGAGAGAAGTTTATTGGACTTGAGAAGAACAAGAATGTCAGTCTTGCTGTCTTTGAAAAAATCCATATTTTAGTGAGCTGAAAAGTGTACAGGTCATGGGAATAGCAAAACTTATTGAGCCGATGTTGAAGAAATATATCGCTCACGCGGAATATAATAAGATTCCGGTCACAACACTTCGAAAACTTATGGATTAGGGACATCCGATGCGTCTGCTGTGCATTGTGCCGATGAGAATGGATGTGCTATTCTCTGATTTCAAGAATCAAGGATATGACAGTATGCAGAAACTGGACTTCACACAAAAGTAAGAGAGAATAAACTTTGGAAAGGTGGGATTCAGATGAATTGAGCAGACAGTAAGATACAATGCTGCTGGGCGAATCCGTACCTACAACGAGGAGAAACTGGAGGTATTACTGAAAACAATTCTGGCATCATCCGAAACCACCTGATACAGACTTGCGTTACCAATGCATAGGTATACCGTGAGATTCAGAAGGAATACGGCAACTTCTTGGATTACCTTTTACATTGGACAGACAATAAGGTGGTTTATGAAACCGGATAGACAAGTTCGAAACCGTCTAATCATATATCAAAAGATTCGAAAAAGTGCGGCATGGAATTCGTAGAGACAATAGTCATCGATGCCTATTTGCCTACAGTAAGCACAATCTATTCTCAAGAGTACAGCTACTTTTTGGTAAACCAAGAATCTGAGCATAACAGCAATGCCGTTGAGCAGGCATCTTTCGGTGCTTATAGTAATCATAGCACAAATACAGTCAATTCATATATTAAAAGCACAGTCGCTTGAGAACGATGACTGTGCTTTTTCTTACTCATCATCAATAAATTCTATAACATCCTCAACGCGGCAGTGCAGCAGCTTACAAAGCAGAGCGATTGTATTGGTAGAAACGCTTTTGCCTTTTTTAATCGAATAATAGGTGGCTCTGTTAAAGCCCATTTTTTGCAGTTGATAGGAAGTAATCCCTTTCTCTTTCATTGTTCTGAATAGAGGTTCATAACTCATCATAGCTACACATCACCTGTCCTTTATCAAAAGTATAGATGCGCAATTTTCGATTGAATATGTCTAAATATCTAAGTATAATATTAAGAGAAATAAAAACACTATGGATTGGGGGATAGCGTTTTGAACAGATTTTCAGAAAGATTGAGATATCTGCGAAAGATCAACGGGGTAACACAGGCAGAATTAAGTAGGTATCTGGGGTATGGTTATACAGCGGTGTCCAATTATGAAAATGCAGAGCATCAGCCGGATTATAATACGCTGATGAAAATTGCAGAATACTTTAATGTTTCGATAGATTTTCTTATGGGAGCAGATGACTGCATGGAGAAAATGAGGTGTATTCCTGAGGAAATGGATATGTTACAGGAATATAGGAAATTAAAAACAGAGGAGAAGAATATGATCAATTTTTTAATCCGTTACTTGGTAAGATAAGAAGGTATAAAGTACTTGCTGCGAAAGATGTTTATAAAAGGGAAAAAAGGGGGAATACCCCTCACATTTTGGCATGATTTACACGCAAGAGTTAATATGTAAAGGGTGGTTTCTCCCACCTAATACATATGACTGCGGCTCATTTGTGGTAAATTGAAAAGCAGTTGTAAGAAAGGAGTCAAAAAGCCTTATAACCGCTGGAAATCAACACAAAAGGAGCTGAATTTTATGAAAACTATCTTTGAAGAAATGGGCGGTACATACCGTCAAGTGGGATATTATTTCATTCCCAACATTACTTTGCCGGATGACGGCGAATATCAGATAGGCAAATACGGGCGTATGCGCCGCAGCTATCTGAAAAAGTACCGTAAAATACTCTACAACAACTATGTGCTGGAGGGAACGCTGTCCAAGCATTTAGCTGAAATCGATCAAGCCTGCAACGAGCGCATTGAAAACATCGTTTCCGCTATGGCAAAGCAGGAAGGCGTAACTGAAGCGCTCAAAGCGGCTGATCAAATAGAATGGGTGCGCCGCATGAATAGCATCCGCAACTGTGCGGAAGAAATCGTTCTGCACGAATTGGTATATGATCTGTAAACCTGATACAAAAGCCCCACACTTCTGACAATAAAATCGGAAGCGTGGGGTTTCCTGATTTATTTTGTTTGTTTGCTGTTTTCTTCGATATTTGCCACAAGACGGTCGAAATCACTCTGATATGTTCTGTCCTGCAAAACACGGAATTTTTCAAATTCACTTTCTGCAAACGCCTTTGCGATGGCAGCGGTCACCTTGCCTTTGTCATGTAAAATATCTTCTTCGTTGAACTGGAGGAACGCATCCAAACGATTAACCCAATCCTGCATATACATGATATTTCCTCGCCGTGCCTGTCTTTCGGCATAGTCCAGATACATTGTCACGATCTCATTCAGATTTATCATTTCTTCTTCGTTCAAGTAGTTTTTGGCGATTGAAACATCAGACTTGCGAATACGCCCCTGCGGAGCATTTTTCCAAGTTGTCAAGCCCATGTTTGGTTTCGTGCTATCGGCTCGTCCATAAACAATCTCAGCCGCCGTATGATGAGTGACAGCGTAATGAAGCTTATTCTGTACTGTGGCAAAAAACTCTTTTGTAACAGGACTGTTCACATCATAGTCAGCACTGCACTGGGAGTAAATGTCCGTGATTTTTTGATAAAAACGGCGCTCGCTGGAGCGAATATCACGAATACGCTCCAACTGTTCCTCAAAATAGTCCTTACCAAAGAGGTTTTCTGGTTCTCGCAGTCGTGCATCGTCCATCACATAGCCTTTAATAATAAATTCTTTTAATACTCGATTTGCCCAAATGCGGAACATCGTAGCCTTTTTAGAATTAACACGGTATCCGACAGCAATAATGGCATCCAGATTGTAATAGCTTGTATTGTACCGCTTGCCGTCTGCCGCAGTTGTTTCCATTTTGGAAACAACTGCTTCTTCCTGCAATTCGCCGGATGCAAAAATATTTTTCAAATGTTTTGAAATAGCCGCCTTTTGCACTTCAAATAATTCTGCCATCTTTGCCTGCGTCAGCCACAAGTTTTCCTGATATAAAAGGATTTCAACCCGAACTTCACCATTATCAGTTTTATAAAACAGGATTTCCCTTGTTTCATAAGGAGTTAGCCCATATTCTTCGTTCATATCCATTCCATTCCCTTCCTATTCTTCACTTTTGTTTCTCGCTCTGCTTTTGTAAACATTATGCTTGTTCTTGCACTGCGGGCTGCAAAATACAGCACTTGGTCTGCTTGCGACAAAAGCTTTGGTACAATGCCTGCAAAGCTTAATCGGGTTTTCGCTGTCGGTCAGCATAAAGCTGAACATCATCTGAACTCCAAGCATGAGAGAGTGAAAATCCCAAATAATCGTCGGCTTATCCAAAAGGGCTATATGATAAGTTGGAGCGATGCCGCCAAATGCCGCCATGCTCTGCTGCATCATCTGCCGGGTTTCATCGTTCAGTGTATCATAATCCTCATAATAAAGGAAACTGTTGATATAGGTAAACGCCCAGTCGATGAACTGCTGTTTTATCCATTCATATCGCTCCGCATATTCCCGCTGAAAGCTCATGTTGACCGCCATCGGCTTATCTGTCATGGTCAAAGCCAGTGCCATCATAACACGGTCATTTTGGATGTTCCACATGGACTCGATACCACGCTTGATCACATCCAATTTGTCAAATGGAAAGAACAGTGCCAGATATTTTTCCGTGGACATAGTTTCTTTTTTGATAAAGTGGTTTTTCGGCAGATACACCGCCTCATATTCCATAAAGTTTGGTGTGGTAGGTAACGCAGTCATCAGTCCAAACAAGCCGTATTTCACCGCAAATTGCTGGATAGCCTTCTGAATTTCGGCATCCGGCTTTTTGCTCATACCCATGCGTCCTATGTTGATGGCATCCAATACAATTTTCTGATACTCTGCCAGCGGATCATAAATACTCGGTTGCGCCGTTTTGGTGGGCGTGAGATACAGAGTTCCGTCCTCTGCCGCCTTCCATTCATATTCACTATACCGCACCCAATTAGAACTGGTGCGTTCAAAAAGGTTCTTCATTTTCTCACCCCTGTTTCCAATCACTGATACCATATTTGGATAAAAGCTCTTTTGCCTGTTCCATACCGCTTTCCGTAATATATACCGATTTGGAACGGGACGGATGATTTCCCTGCCGGATATAGTCTGCATCGTCCAATTCGTTCAGTATATCAAAATCGTAGCCTTTCCATGCATAAAAATCGGTTGCTTCGTGAAACTTTTCTCTCTGTGTAAAGCGGGAGAGGTATAACAGCATCAGTGTTAATTCCCTCATTGCTTCTTCTGCTTTTATATTTCCCATATCAGTCTATTCCTCACTTCATATTGTAACCTGAATAACTCTGTTTTATATTATCGATTATACGATTTCTATTCCCCTGAATCAATCTCCATTCTGGATTCTTCTAAAAAATCTTTCTCCAATAAGGTCATTGGCTGTTGCTTTTCTACCTTATCCAAAAGTGCAGGAAGCAGCTTTTTTCGTATCTTTTTGAGCATCGTGCCACGCACCTTGCGGATGTTCCGGTCGCTTTGATTCCGTATTTTAGCGATCCTTATTGAGCTAAACAACCGGACAGCACAGAGAAAGAGCAGCTCTTTGTGTTCCTCAGTCAATTCCCAGAGAATTTTGGATAGGTATTCTTCCGTTACAAGTTCATGTATATCGTAAGGACAGTAGAAAATTGCGTCAATGAAATCACCTTTTCGTATCTGCTTTTCCAGCACATCATTTAGCGTATCCGGAAAAAAGAGTTCATTGGCAGATGCCCCGTAATCAAGAGGAACATCATCGCCGCTTCTGCTGAGTTCATGATAGCGTTCCCTACGCTCCCGATTAGCGTCCAGCCTGTCCCACCATGCAATCACATTTTCAAACTCCCGCTGTGTTCTGGCGGAATCCTCCAATCGTGCAAGGGCTTCTGCCCGCAGTTCTCGTTTGAGCTTCTTACGCTCCAGTTCTTCCTCGTCAGTACCATCCTCAAAGGGATGTTCCTCGGCGTCGGCTTCCAGTTCTTCGATGAGCTGTTTTTCTTTTGTAATCTGCCGTCTGACCTGTTCGGATAATTCGGTTTCTTCGGTATCTGTATCATTGTCAGCAAGAACAACTTGGTTCTTCCGCTTCCTTCGCTTCTTTTCGGGAAGATCGTCAGCGGGTTCTTCTTCCTCATCGTCCCAAAGGGCGTTTTCATTTTCTTCGTCATCGACTATGTAATCGGAATCGTCCGCTTCATATTCATCTTCATAGTCAGTATCTTCTTCATAAAAACCGTCATGTTCATATCGTTCGGGATCGTCAAACACCGCAGACACCTCCCTTCAAAAATATTTTTGAAATTTTTTTGGATTCTCCATAAAAACAGTTCCGCTAAGTACCCTGTATTTCTCCTATAAGTGAGGATGTAACCTATTTTGCCTGTTATTAGATTACTTTCGACACTGAATGAAAGGAGGAAACCGCCTATGTCAAACAATTATCGTGAGCTGACGGGCAGGGAGAAGCAGCGGATCAAGAAGCTGGTTACTTCTCTCTGTGCCAACTACGACAAAGAGTACGGCTGCCTGCCATTGGATTGTGACTGTCCAATGTTGGGTATCTGCTTTACCAACAGCGCACTATGCAGATATTTCCGCAAGTCTGTCCTGCCGGAAGATGCAGGATTGGAAGCCGTATTCACGCAAATATCGACCACTCATTGTAAACAATGCGGCAAGCCGTTCCCAACTGACGGAAAACGGGTGTACTGCTCACAGCGCTGTGCCGAAGAAGCTCGCCGTAAGCAGACAGCAGCAAGGGTGCGTAAGTATCGGGAGAAACAACAACAGATGTAACGCTTTTGCCCTCGGAAAGCCTTGTGCCGCAAGGCTTTTTTGAGGGCATTTCTGTATTGGCAGGGTGTGAATACCTTTTGCTCGATTTTAACCATGCAAATGGTTACACCGTGCCGGAACTAAACCTATTATACGAAAAAACAATGAACATTTCAACACGGAGGTAACTGCCTATGGCAAAAAACGAGAACAGTAATTTTTCTTATATGACTCGCCGCATTGGCGGCACCACCTATAAAGTTAAAGTAGTATTCAGTGATACAGAGAAGGAAACGATGGAGGATAAAATTTTACGGATGATTCGCAATGAAACGGTTACAACTGGCGGAACTTGTGGTATAATAGATTCACCACAAATGAGCCGACAGTCTGAAAGGAGCGCATCATGAGCGTAAAACAGACTGAAGGAAAAATCACAGCTTTATATGAAAGGCTGTCCCGTGATGATGACCAGACTGGTGATAGCAACAGTATTGTCAATCAGAAAAAATACCTTGAAAGCTATGCCCATCAGAAAGGTTATACGAACTGTCAGCACTATACCGATGACGGTTGGAGTGGAGGAAATTTTGAGCGTCCCGCTTGGAAACAGCTTATTGCAGACATCGAAGCGGGCAAAGTTGCTCATGTCATTGTAAAAGATATGAGCAGGGCGGGGCGTGATTATCTGCAAACAGGCTTTTACACGGAGGTATTCTTCCGTCAGCATCATGTTCACTTTGTGGCGATTGCCAACAGCGTGGACAGCGACGATCAGAACAGCAATGAGTTTGCCCCGTTCCTCAACATTATGAACGAGTGGTATCTTCGTGATTTGAGCCGCAAGCAGAAAACAGCGATCCGTGTGAAAGGCGAATCCGGCAAGCCTACCACCAACTGTGCCATTTATGGCTACAAGAAAATGCCGGGTGATAAGTACAGTTGGTATATCGATGAGGAAGCCGCTGCGGTTGTCCGCCGCATTTTCCGGCTGACCATCGAGGGAAACGGTCCTTATGACATCGCCCGTATCCTCTATGACGATAAGGTGGAAACTCCTGCGGTCTACGCCGCAAAGCAGGGGCGTGGCGTCTGGAAAAGTAAAGAGGAATTTCCCAACCCTTATAACTGGAGTGGTTATATCGTTGGGCAGATTCTCTCCAAGCCCGAATATATGGGGCATACGGTCAATTTCCGTTCTCACAAGCAGTCCTACAAGGACAAAAATCCGGTTATGAATCCGCAGGAGGACTGGCTAATTTTTGAGAACACCCACGAAGCGATTGTAGATAAGGAAATGTGGGAGCTTGCACAGAAACTGCGAAAGACACCGAGACGCCACGATACGCTTGGCGAAGCCAATCCGCTGACTGGACTTTTGTTCTGTGCTGACTGCGGAGCGAAAATGACCAATCACCGTTCCAAAGGCGGTACGAAGAGCAATCCCTATCCCTCTGATTTTTATGATTGCTCCGCCTACACATTGGCACATCAAAAGCGCACTCATGCTTGCAGCGGTCACTATATTCGGACAAAAGCGGTCAGAGAGCTTGTTTTGGAAACCATCCGAACAGCCAGCGCCTTTGCCATCGCCAATCAGGATGAGTTTATGAAAAAGGTGCGTTCTGCTTCTCAAATCAGACAGGCGGAAGTCGCAAAGGATACCAAACGCAAGTTGAACAAAGACCGTAGGCGTATTGCCGAGCTTGATACCATTATCAAAAAGCTCTACGAATCTTTTGCCATTGGGCGCATTACCGATGAGCGCTTTGATACTCTGCTTGCAGAATACGAAGCGGAGCAGAAAGCTCTTGTCACATCTGTATCGGATGCAGAATCGCATCTGTCCTCTTTTGAGGAAGATACTGACCGTGCGGAGCAGTTCCTTTCACTGGCAAAGAAGTACACCGACTTTTCCGAACTGACTACTCCAATGATCAATGAGTTTATTGAAAAAATCATTGTCCACGCCCCGGAAAAGATTGACGGGGATCGGGTGCAGGAGGTTGAGATTTATCTGAAATTTATCGGACGGTTTGAACTGCCCGAACCGGATCTGACACCGGAGGAGATCAAGCGGCAGGAACAGCTTCGCAGACACCGCATCAAGAGCCGGGAACGCTACCAAAAAATCAAGGCTGGTGAGCACGCAGTTGGTCAGCCATTTCAGCTAATCTGTAAATGCTGTGGTGAAGAATTTGAATCCAAGCGGTCAAATACTCTGTTTTGCAGTCCGAAGTGCCGTACTAAATTTTACCGTCAGGAAGCAGCGGAAAACCGAAAGCGGGAATGTGTCTGCGAGAACTGCGGAAAAACTTTTACCGCTACACGGAGAGATGTAAAATACTGTTGTGATGATTGCAGGACGGAAGCAAACCGCAGGATGCAGAAAGAACGCAATGTTGCGAAGCAAATAAAAAAGAACGAACCAGTATTGCTTGATGCCCCGCCTATTAAAGAAAACGGGCAAAAACAGAAAACAGCATAATAAATGACGCTGAAGGCGACTTGTGAGAATAAAATCTCATGAGCCGCCTTCTTTGCGTTTTCAGCCGGATACGGCAGAAAGGAATAAAACCTATGACAGAAAATGAAAAGAAGCTTTTACAGGCGAAGCACAGATTGGAAGAAGCCGAGATGCGTGACCGACAGAAAGAGCGAAAAGCACGGACACGGCGGCTGGTTCAGGAAGGTGCGATTTTAGAGAAAGCATTACCGCAGACAACACAGATGACTTTGGAACAGTTGGAGGATTTTTTATGCGAAGTATTCAAACCAATCCGATGATTTTTATGAGCGACCGGCTATCGGTCGCTTTTTCTTTTTCCCGAAGGGCGCACTTACTCACCACCTGCAAAGCAGGCGGTGGTATCCCTCCCGTTGGTCGGGCTCGTGCGCTCTTCACGAACTGTCTTTCAGACAGTTCTCCAGAGGGGGCAGGCAATGTCGCAAGCGAACATTCCCTGTGCAGTCGGCTCTATATTTGCTCTATCAGCAAAACGATGAGGTGGCATATTGCCACCCCATCTCGCCGCCTGCCTGCGAAAACCTGCCACTGGCAGCTTTTACGCAGTTATGGGTATCGCATTCTCGGCGACACCCATTTTCTCTTTTCAAAAGAGAAACAGAAAGAAAGGACGGTGAAGCCAAATGGCAATCTATCATCTGGAAGCAAAAATAGTCAGCCGTGGTGCAGGGCGAAGTGCAGTCGCTGCGGCAGCGTATTTAAGTTGTTCTAAAATACTGAATGACTATGACGGGATTCAGCACGATTACACCCGTAAAAAAGGTCTTGCCTGGCAGGAGGTGTTCCTACCAGAGTTTGCCCCATCAGAATGGAAAGAACGGAGCGTGCTTTGGAACGCCGTGGAAGAAAATGAAAAGACAAAAGACAGCCGCCTTGCCCGTGAATTTGTGGTCGCTTTGCCGATTGAGCTGAACGAAACACAGTGGGAAAAGCTGCTGTCTGATTTTATTTCTGGAACCTTTGTAGATGATGGTATGTGTGCGGATGTGGCAATTCATGATCCATATCCTCCCGGTCACAATCCCCATGCTCATATCATGCTGACAGTGCGCCCGTTAGATGAAAAAGGAAACTGGAAATATAAGACACAGAAGGAATATCTCTGTGTGAAAAATGGAGAGGAACAAGGATTTACTGCGGATGAGTTTAAGACGGCACAGACAGAGGGATGGGAAAAGCAATACCAGTATAAGGTAGGAAAGAAAAAGGTTTATATGACTGCTTCTGCTGCTGAAGAAAAAGGCTATGAACGGGTATCGAAATATCCCAAAAGCACGAAATACGGCAGACAAAATCCTATTGCTGAGCGTTGGAACAGCGAAGAACAACTTGTTTTATGGAGAGCAGCGTGGGCGGATGTAACGAACCGCCATTTGGAGCGTGCTGGACACAAAGAACGCATTGACCACCGCAGCCATGCAGATCGAGGCTTGAGCGAACAGCCCACCATTCACGAGGGTGTGGTTGCAAGAGCATTGGAGAAAAAGGGAATTGTTTCTGACCGCTGTGAGTTAAATCGTCAGATTAAGGCAGACAATGCGTTGCTCCGTGAGCTGAAAGCAACGGTCAAGAAGTTGATTCAGGTAGTTAAAGCATCTGTTCCTGCTCTTGCAGAAGCAATGGAGTCCTTACGGGCGAACATGGTTATTTTTTGCTATCAGATTCGCTATGCCGGTTTTGGAAAGCACAAATTATCGGAAAGCCTGAATGTGCTGAAGCCCGACTTAGAGCGATATTCCGTACTGGTACAGCAGATTAAAAATACGACCAAAGAACGGAAAACGCTGCTTACAGAAAAGAAAGCGACACCATTTTATCAGTTTGTTGCTCATAATGATTTGGCAAAACAGATTGCCGAACTGACGGAAGATTTAGAAGAACTGAGATCCGAAAAGACGATGCTCCTCAGTTCATTTGATTGTAGTGAGGATACTGGAATTGCTGAGGTTAAAAAGAGTGTTTCGGCTATGGAGGAAAATTTGAAACGGCTGACAAAGCAGGAAGAAAAATATGCTGCTGAGTTGGAGGAGGCCTTAAAGCAGTTCTCAGAATTAAAGGAGCAGGCAAAAAATGTGGATTCGGCAGAACTCTCAGAACAGCGGATCGTCTTACAGGGAGAGAAGATTCAATCTGCCACTTCCAAGATCAAAGCGGCATATGGAGAAAAATTTGATCCGCTTATCCTGTTTGACAGCAAGCGTGATGTTTCTGAATTATTGGGGGAAAAAACAGAAGCACGCTCTATTCAAGAACACCTGAAGCAAAAACAGCAGCCAGAAAAGCAGCAGAAAAAAGCCAAATACAAAGAGCAGGAGCGGTAAAACACTGCTTCAATAATAAGAGAAAACCTTTGTACAATTCTTTTTATGCTTTATTTTGGCAGGAAGTTGCATTATAATATACGCAAATGGAAAATACCAAAACAAGGAGGAACAGGATATGGGAATTCTAATCTCAGTAATTACCATTACTCTGCTGGTGCTCTGCTATGTCAGGATGTATAACCGTCTGAAGCGGCTATTCGTCAAGGTGCAGGAAGGGAGTGCAGGCATAGATGTTGCTTTGGAAAAACGCTACGATATGCTGTCAGAAGAAATTGAGGCAGTAAAAAAGTATCTGACGCATGAGTATCAGATCTACACCGAAGTCACATCTACCCGCGCGGGGAAAGAACTGAACGAAAGCATATTTCAGGAAAAGAAACAACTGTCTGAGGAAGCGGTCAA
>ERZ773243.2328-NODE-2328-length-16486-cov-3.007425_pt1 | contig 16486 bp, 11 predicted proteins | sample MGYA00580520_ERZ773243 | MGnify/ENA primary metagenome ERZ773243 (study PRJEB29015, sample SAMEA2737747) | human gut metagenome | biome: human gut; feature: human-associated habitat; material: faeces | place: China | collected 2012 ... | reverse complement strand
ATTTCAATCCACGCACCCCGCGAGGGGTGCGACGACTTGGAGCGACATTTTTATTTCAGCAAAAAGCCGATCTTCTTCATGGCCTTATCCAGTGTGCGCTGGCTGACCCGCTGGGCCAGGTCCGCGCCCTTGGTCCAACATGCCTGCAAATAGGACTTATCCTGCATAAACTGATTAAAGCGCTGCTGCACCGGCTCCAACTCAGCGATCACCGCCTCGCCCACAGCGGTCTTAAAGTCGCCGTAGCCCTTACCGGCAAACTCCTGTTCGATGGTCTCCATCGTCTTGCCGGTCACGGCGGCGTAAATGGTCATCAGGTTGTTGATGCCGTCCTTACCCTCACCGTAGTGCACACTCATCTCGCTGTCTGTCACCGCAGAACGGAACTTTTTCATAATAACGCCAGGCTCGTCCGTCAGGTACACTGTGCCCTTAGGGTTGGGGTCGGACTTACTCATCTTGCGGGTGGGGTCTTGCAGGCTCATCACCCGGGCGCCGCTCTTGGGAATGTAGGCTTCCGGCACGGTAAACACATTGCCGTAAATGCCGTTAAAGCGTTCTGCAATATCTCTTGCAATTTCCAAATGCTGCTTTTGGTCCGCACCTACCGGCACAATATCCGACTGGTACAGCAAAATATCCGCCGCCATCAGGCAGGGATAGGTAAACAGCCCGGCATTCACATTGTCTGCGTGCTGCTTGGACTTATCCTTAAACTGGGTCATACGGGACAGCTCGCCAAACTGGGTGTAGCAGTTCAGCAGCCAGCCCAGCTGGGAATGGGTGGGCACATGGGACTGAATAAACACAATACCCTTGTCCGGATCCAAACCCAAAGCCAACAGCATAGCGTACAGCTCCGTGGTCTGCCGCCGCAGCTTTTGCGGGTCCTGGCGCACGGTAATGGAGTGCAGGTCTGCCACGCCGTAAATGGTGTCATATTCTTCTTGAAAGGCGCTCCAGCCCTTCATCGCCCCCAGGTAATTGCCCAAGGTGGGAATGGAGGTGGGCTGAATCAGCGACAGGCTGCGCTTTTTTCGTTCTACTTTTACTTCTTCAGACATAATTCTTTGCTCCTTTATTTGCTGCGCAGATCGGCAGCCACTTCACCCAATCGGTGCACACCGGCCACAATGGCCTCGTCAGACGGGGTGGAGAAATTCAGCCGAATATGGTGGCTGACTGCCTTGTCGTCCATCATAAAGGCGTTGCCGGGCACCACAGCCACCTGTTTGGCAATAGCACGCTTACAAAAGTCCAGCATATCCACATCGCCGGGCAGCTTGCACCAAATGAACAGACCGCCCTGGGGTCGCACATACTCCACAAAATCGCCCAGATCGCTGTCAATGCAGTTGCACATCAGCTCCAGCTTCTTGCGGTAAATGCCGCGGATCTTCTCAATATGGGCGTCCACATCATACTGCCGGAACCACTGGTACACGATCATCTGATTGAGCATAGCGGTATGCACATCCTCCGCCTGCTTGCCCACGGTCATTTTGGCCAGCACCGGCTTGGGACCCACGCAATAGGCTACCCGCAAACCGGGGGACAAAATCTTGGAGAAGGAACCGGCATAGATCACAATACCGTCCGTATCCATACTCTTAATGGTGGGCAGCGGCTCACCGGCCACCCGCAGGTCGCCATAAGGGTTGTCCTCCAGGATCAGCACACCATACTGCTTGGCAAGGGCGTACACCTGCTGCCGTTTCTCCAGGCTCATGGTGGCGCCGGAGGGGTTTTGGAAATTGGGAATGGTGTAGATAAATCGGGCGCCCGGGTTCTCCTGCAACACCCGCTCCAAGGCGGCGGTATCCATACCATCTGCCTCCATAGGCACACCGGCCAGCTTACAACCGTAGGAGCGGAAGCAGTTCAGCGAGCCGATGAAGGACGGTTCCTCGCAGATCACCGTGTCGCCCTCGTTGCACAGCACCTTGGTAACCAGATCCATAATTTGGGTCGCGCCGCTGACGATCAGCAGATCGTCCTCGTCGGTACCGATCTTTTCTCGCCGGGCAAGCCAGTCCCGCACCGTGTCCCGCAGGGGCTGATACCCCTCGGACACGCCGTACTGCAAGGCGTCAATGGGCGTTTTTTGCAGAATATCGGCGGTAATGGCCCGTACCTCGTCCACCGGAAACGCATCCGGCGCCGGGTTGCCCGCTGCCAGCGGAATAATGGCCGGGTCAGCGGTAGCCTTTAAGATCTCTCGAATGGCGCTGGGTTGCAGTGCGGAGATCTTGTTTGAAAATGTGTATTCCATTAAGAATCGCTGTCCTTCTTTTGCAGCAAAGTCAGCACAAAGTTGGCTAAGATGGCTGCGTTATTATTCTTGGTATTCTCCACATATTTGGACTGAAACGCATAAAGCGCGTCATAGTCATAAGCCGCCGCGCGCAGGCTGTCTGCCAGCGCGTCCGCATCCGTAAAGGTGGCAGCAGGCATCTCCTGCCGCAAGTCCACATTCAGCCCCCGATCCCGCATATACAGATCATAATCCGGCACAAAGAAATACAGGGGTTTCATTAAGAGGGATGCCTCAAAGGCGCAGGCGGAATAGTCCGTTACAATGGCGTCTGCCAACTGCATCAATTCATAGGTGGAGTAGTTGCCGTGGATACTGAATTCCGGATCCGGCTTTACCTTGCTCAGCGGGTGGGTACGCACCACCAACCGGTAGGTCTCCTGCTCCGCAAAGGCCAATTTCAGCTCCTGGGCCACATAGGCCTCACGATCTCGGAAAGTGGGCAGATACAGCACCAACCGCCGGTCACTGAGGCCCGGGTTCTCTGCATAAAAGCGCTGAGCCAGCCCCTCTTTGGGAGTCACAATATCGTCCACCCGAGGCAGGGAGCAAATTTTGATCTTCTCCGCCGGGCAGCCAAAGGCTTCCATATAAAACCGAGCGGTGGCTGCCGAGGGGCACAACACATAGTCGTAACCTCGGTGCATATGCATGGCGTGGCTCAAGCGGGCGTCCCGCCCCTCCTTGGTGCCCAGGGATTGCAAGCCGAATTTCTTAACGGCCCCCAGTGCGTGCCACATCTGCACCACCTGCACGCCGGCTTTATGCCGCAGGCAGGACACGGCGATGGAGTAAGTGTCTACGATCACCACTTTGGAGGAAGCCAGGGCTTTCATATCCCCCACCAAATGGCCGAAATAGCGAAGCTTGCCGGCAAAGCCGTCCTCCATCATTTGCAGCCGAAACACCTGGCGGGTGCCGGGGGCTTTCTCCTCTATGGCCTGTTCCAGCAGCTGCATATCCAGACTCTTCTCGTTGCTTTGGCGAGAGAGATAGACCACCTGATCCTGCACCTTGCAAAAGGCTTTCAGCGGCAGATAAATCAGCTGCAGCAGCGCCTGAAACAGATAAACAAACAGAATTTTCATAAAATCTTACGCATAGAGCGGGTATTTTTTGCAGATTTCTGCCACGCCCGCTGCAATGTTCTCTTTTTGATTGTCAAAGTCCGTGATGGCCAGGTAAATATACTCGGCGATCTTGTCCATATCTTCCGTATTCAGTCCACGAGTGGTGGCTGCCGGGGTACCGATCCGCACACCGGAGGTGATAAAGGGAGACAGGGGCTCGTTGGGCACGGTGTTCTTGTTCAGGGTGATATGCACCTCGTCCAGCCGGTGCTCCAGCTCCTTGCCGGTCACATCGGTGCCAATCAGGCTCAGCAGACACAGGTGGTTGTCCGTGCCGCCGGACACCAGGTTCAGCCCACGGTCGGTAAGTCCCTTCGCCAGTGCTTTGGCGTTGTCGATCACCCGCTGCTGGTAGGCTTTGAATTCCGGCTTCAGCGCCTCGCCAAAGCAAACGGCCTTGGCGGCAATAATGTGCATCAGCGGGCCGCCCTGGGTACCGGGGAATACGGCGGAATTCAGCTTTTTGATCAAATAGGGATTGTTGCACAGGATCAGGCCGCCCCGAGGACCGCGCAGGGTCTTATGGGTAGTGGTCGTCACCACATCGGCGCAAGGCACCGGGCTTTGGTGCAGACCCGCTGCCACCAAGCCGGCAATGTGGGCCATATCCACCATGAACATAGCGCCGTTGGCATGGGCAATATCCGCCATAGTCTGGAAGTCAATCTCCCGAGGATAGGCGGAGGCACCGGCCACAATCAACTTGGGCTTCACTTTATTCACCTGCTTGGCAAATGCCGCATAGTCAATAAAGCCCTCGTCATTGACGCCGTAGGGCACAAAGTTAAAGTATTTGCCGCTGATGTTCACGGGAGAGCCGTGTGTCAGGTGGCCGCCGTTGTCCAGCGCCATACCCATCACCGTGTCACCCGGCTTCAGCAAAGCAAAATAGACAGCCGTGTTGGCCTGGGCGCCGGAGTGGGGCTGCACATTGGCATACTTGGCGCCAAACAGTTTGCAGGCGCGCTCAATGGCGATCTTCTCCACCACATCCACATACTGGCAACCGCCGTAGTAGCGCTTGCCGGGCAGACCTTCGGCATATTTGTTGGTGAGCACAGAGCCCATGGCCGCCATCACAGCGGGAGACACCAGGTTCTCCGATGCGATCAGCTCAATATTATCCCGCTGGCGTTGCAGCTCCTGATTCATTGCCGCAGCAACTTCCGGGTCCGCACCTGCCACCTGGGCAATGGAATCATAGTAATCCGAATACATATAATCGTCCTCCGTTCTTTGTTTTTGCTTAGAACTTATACGCATTATCATACCATATTTTAGCAGCATATACAACAGAAAGTTGCGATTTTGACCGGGAAGTGACCCGCTCGGCGGCTGAATGCGGATTTTGCACTTGATATTGGCGGGGCTTTGTGGTAAAATTGACGGGTATTTTAGACTAAGACTGAAGGAGTGATTGGATGAGCGGACATTCCAAATGGAGCACCATTAAGCGCAAAAAGGGCGCCAACGACGCCGCCAGAGCCAAGGTCTTTACCAAGATCGGGCGCGAACTGGCCGTTGCCGTAAAGCAGGGCGGCCCGGACCCCAGTGTAAACACCAAGTTAAAGGACATTATCGCCAAGGCCAAGCAGAATAATGTGCCCGGCGACAATATTGATCGTATGCTCAAGAAGGCGGCCGGCGAGACGGACACCGCCAACTATGAGGAGATCATTTATGAGGGCTACGGTCCCAGCGGCGTGGCCGTGGTGGTAGAGGCCCTGACCGACAACCGCAACCGCACCGCCGGTGAGGTTCGCCATTACTTTGATAAGGCCGGCGGCAATATGGGCACACAGGGTTCCGTGACCTTTATGTTCAACCGCCAGGGAGTCATCGTCATTGAGCGCGAGGATGTGGACGAGGATCAACTGATGGAGGACGCACTGGAGGCAGGCGCTGCCGACTTTCTCACCGATGATACGGATATTTTTGAAATTCGCACCGAGCCCAACGATGTGGGTGCCGTGCGGGACGAACTGGAGGGCAAGGGCTACAAGATCCTTTCCTCTGAGCCGGCGTATATCCCCACCACCTACACCCGCCTGGAAAGCCCGGATGATATGATGAAGATGGCCCGGATGATCGAGATGTTCGAGGACAACGACGATGTGCAGAACATTTGGCACAACTGGGAAAACGAGGACGAATACGAGGGCTAAAGCCGAATAAAAATGACAAAAAGAGTTCCCTAATCAAAGGGAACTCTTTTTTTGTATGTTGAGGGTTATCGGACAGGACGATCCCGCCACCGTTTACACAAGGGAGGCAAAATTGTAAAACTTGGCTCCCCTTTTATGCAATAAAGGGGAGCTGTCAGCGCAGCCGACTGAGGGGATAAAAAACGAAACAACCTTTTCTCACATCACCGGGGTATGCTGGAGGATAAAGCGCTCCAGTGCCGGGGCGATAAATTTGGCATGACCGGCAGCATTGGGGTGAATGTTATCTGCCATATAGGCGATGCGAAACGCTTTGCTGCGCATCTGCATGCCACTCTCCCGGGTCAAATCCAGCACCGGAAAACTGTACAGCGCCGCCACCTGGCGAATGGCGTCTGCATAATCAACTAAGGTTTTGGTCGGCTCTACGGCGCCCTTGGTACCATCCTCGCAATCGTGGCGGGGCAGCGGGGTCACCAGGATCACCAGCGCATTCGGGTACTTAGCACTAAGCAAATCGCATGTATACTTTAACCGGCCGTAAAAGCTCTCCGTGTTGGCGTCGTCTGCCATGGTGCCCAAAGGCATAGCCACAGTGCGGCCAAAGTCATTGGTCCCGGCAAACACCGTCACCAGGTTCGCGTCCGTATTCTTGTCTGCATTCACATAAGCCGGCATGCTGTGCTGGCCGACTGCGGTACCTGCAGTCACCGTATAACCCATGCTGTTCATGGCGTGCATGCTGCCGCTGATCAGCTGCAAGCCCAAATCCTTGGCGATCAGATGAGAATACAGCTGGGTGTCCGGATCGTCCAGCTGAAAGCCGGCGCTGATACTGTCGCCAAAGGCTACCCACTTTTTGCCCTGCCAGTAGGCTTTTGCGCCGGAAAGCGCCTGCACCTGCTGCTCCAGATCTGTAATTTTTTGGGACTGGGCGGTCACCGTTTGCTGCAAAGACTGCAAGCTGTCGTCCTGGGTGGCAACGGTCTGCTGCAAGGTCTCCAGGGCGCTTTGCTGATCGGCCAGCAGCTGGCCTTGGCGAAGCACCGTTTGTTGCAGATCGCCCACGGTCTTGCTCTGTTCCAGCGCCATTACCCGGCGGATCATACCGTCCACCTTGCTGTTTAAGGATTGCAGGCTCTTTTGGGCGGCGTACTGCACCGCCGTGGCCCGCACCACCGCCGTATAGCCGGAATACCGCTTCTTTTTCTTCACCGTCTTATAGGCGCGCACCTTGTAGTAATAGGTCTTGCCGCCTTTCAAATTGCTGTGGGTGTACTTGGTCGCAGAAGTGGTTGCCAGCAGGGTATATTTGCCGCTTTTGGACCCGGCGGTATACACCTGGTAGCCGCTGACTTTCTTAGCAGCCGTCCATTGCAGGGTAATAGATACATTATCATTGACCTTGGCGCTGAGTTTGGTGGGCTTAGCCACCCCTGCCGCCTGCACAGTCAGCAGCCCGGTAAAAGCCACCAGCAGCGCCAGGCACACCGCCAACCAGCGGTAAATGCGTTTGCGTTTTCCTTTCATCTTCATCCCTCTTTCTAAAAAACCCGGCACAAGTGAGGAACTGCGCCGGGTATGTTGCGTATAGCTACGCCGTATTTTTCATTATCTATGCACCGGGGGCGGCAGATCCGGCGGGCCGTCCTGATCCCGATTGCCGGAGGTCTGCATTTCCTCGTACTGGCGCATTTTCTCTGCCCAGCGCTTTTTCTTCAGCCGGGCGTTACGGATAAACAGGTACAGATACACCAGCACAAACAGCACGGCAGCGCCCAGTACAATCCGTACCACCGTCAAGGAGAAAAACGCTTTAACGGCGTTGAGAATTTTTAAGAATGTGGACAGCTCCACCCGGTTGGCAGCCACCAGCTGCACCGTTGCCACCACCTGGTCTGCGTAGACGATCTCCGCCTTGCAGATCTTCTGTCCTTTTTCCACCGGGGCCTGCACGCTCTCCGGCTTATCCACCGCCCGAATGATCACGGCGGATTTGTCCAGCCCGGCGGGCACGATGGTGTTTACATCTTTCTCTGCCATCAGCTGCACCGCGTCTGCGTCCTTACCGTTTTCTACCGGCACTTCGTCGATCACATCATTTGCGCTGACCAGGGTGGTATATTTCAGCGAGTCAAAGGCCCAGTCAAACAAGGACGCGGCGTCAATAAACGAGCATTTCTCCACATAGCCGTCGTTATTATAGTCGATCACCGGTGCGCCAAGCACCACAGCCAAATAGTTGTAGCCGTCCTTGGATGCCTTAGTGATCACGCAGTAGCCCGCCTCCTCGGTGGAGCCGGTCTTGATGCCGCTGGCGTACTCGTAATAGTAAGACACATAGCCGCTTTGCAGCATTAAGTTGGTGTGGGTAAAGGTGGTATTCTTGTACTTGTACTGCACGGTGGTGCTGATTCTCTCAAAGGTGTCATTTTGCAGCGCCTTTAAGGTGATCTTCGCCAGATCGGCAGCGGTGGAATAGTGGTTGGGGTCGTGGAGGCCGTCCGGGTTCACAAAATGGGTGTTCTTGCACCCCAGGGACTGAACCCAGCTATTCATCTCCGCCACAAAGGCGTACGTAGAACCGGAAACAAACTCTGCCAGCACATGGCAGGCGTCACATGCTGAATGGACCATAGTAAGATATAGCAGCTGTTCAATGGTCAGGCTCTCCCCCACTTTCAGCCCGGCCGTCTGTGCTCCGGTGCCCAGCACAGCGTCGTAGGCACTTTGGCTCACCTTGGTCTTTTGGCTCAGATCCTTCACTTTATTCAGCACCACCATGGTGGTGACGATCTTGGTCAGAGAAGCCGGGTACATCCGCTTGTCCTGATTTTTCTCCGCCACCACAGGGAAGGACGGATCATCCAGGCTAAGGAGCATATAGGACTGGGAATACAGCTTGCGGTCCGGCTTATACACTGCGGCAGAGGCAGAAAAGCCCGGCACGCAGAACACGGCGGACAGCAGCAAAACGAAAGATAAAAAGAAAGAGACAGTTTTTTTCATGGAACTTGACACCTGAACCAATTAAAGATATTATAATACTTAGTCTATCATCTTTGGGCCCAATTGAAAAGCCCAAATGCGTAAAAACTTTTTGAATTTTTCGGAGTGAATTATGATTTACATTACCGGCGACACCCACGGGGATCTGTCCCACTTCAAAGACCCTAAACTCAAGCGCCTGGGGGAGAAAGATATTGTCATCGTCTGCGGTGACTTTGGCTTTCTTTGGAACCCCAACGACCCCAAGGAAAAGCGCAACCTGGAATGGCTGAAAAAGCGCAAGTACACCATCTGCTTTTTGGACGGCGCGCATGAGAATTTTGATATGCTGGACAGCTATACCCCCTACCGCTGGAAAGGCGGCAACACCCACAAGATCGCCGACAACATTTACCACTTAATGCGTGGCGAGATGTTTATGTTTGAGAACAAGACCTTCTTTGTGATGGGCGGCGGCGAAAGCGAGGACAAGGATATGCGAGAGGACGGGGTCAGCTGGTGGAAAGCGGAGCTGCCCACCGCCGAGGACCTGAAAAACGGCCAGGACAATCTGCGTGACTATAAATACGCCGTCAACTATGTGCTCACCTATGAGGCGCCGGCCATTGCCAAGGACTTCTTAAAGCTGCACACCAACAAGGGCGTGCACATTACCCCGCTGAACACCTACCTGCAAGAGCTGATGAAGCAGGTGGAGTATATGCACTGGTACTTTGGCAGCCTGCACACCGACCTGGAGGTCAGCAAAAAAATGACCGCCGTGTTTAACGAATTCATCGAGATTTAGTGTGACTTATTGAGTACAGCAAATAGCCCCCGCATTTGTGAAAATGCGGGGGCTTGTGTTTATTGGGTAATTCGTAGGGCGGGGGCTTGCTCCCGCCGTGTAATCCCTCCGTCTGCTCGCAAACTCGCAGCCACCTCCCTTTACAAGGGAGGCAAATTGGTTTCAATATCTTTGTCCCCCTTGCAAAGGGGGAAGCGGCGTAGCCGCAGAGGGATTGGCGGGCGGCAATGACAAGAATGTATTACTTCTTGGTGGTCACGCTCTTGGCTTTACTCCACCCGGAGTAGAGTTTTACATTTTTGCCGTTCACCTTGACGGTTTTATAGGTGCGTACCCGCACATAATACTTCTTCTTGGCGGACAGCTTACCGACACTCTTAGAAGTCGTCTTATTCTTGCTGATCGTCACCGTCTTGGCCTTCTTAAACTTGCTGCTGGTACTATACTGCACCTGATAGCCGGTAGTTTGAGTCCTCTGCTTTTTCCAGGTGACCTTAAAGCCTTTCTTGGCAGCTTTCACCTTAGACACGCCGGTGCCCTTGGGGTTAATGTTATAGGTCATGGACTTACTGCCGCTGTAATTGCCCTTTAGGGTCACTTTTACGGTGTATTTGCCCACATTCTTCATGCCCTTGGGATAGCTGATTTTATAATCCGTGCCGTTCTTCAGGGCTTTGCCCTTGCTGTTTTTCACGGTCACGCCGGGGCGCTGCACCTTGCCGTTATAGGTGTAAGCGGTTTTGCTCAACTTGATGTTATTAACCTTATAGTATGTCTGCGCTGTCTTGGTATACTGCTTACCGCACACGGAACAGCGATAAGTATACACTCGTTTGCCGTCCTTCGTGGTGGTGGCCCGGGTCAAGGCACGGCTTTTTTCTTTGTAATTGTGGCCCAGCGCCGGGACAATATCCCGGTGCACCTCATCTGCGCAAATGGTGCAGAAGTAAGGCGTGTAGCCCGCAGTGGTGCAGGTGGGCAGAACCGAATCCCCCGCCTCGTAATTATGCTCGTGACTGCGGATTTTAAATTTCGCCTCGGCTCGATAGCCTTGGTAGTACACCGCCATGGTATTCATACCCTCGGCGCCGCAGCCGGACATATCCACGATCACATCGACGCCGTTAATGCTCAGCACACCGCCGGCATTTTTATAATACCATTCCAAAGGCTGGGTGGCATTCTTAAATCCCACCAGCAGTTTCAATTCATTGAGCACCGCCTGGGGATCGTAGCTGTAAAACGTCTTGTCCGGCAAGTAAGCACGCAGCCCCAGCTCCTCCGTCAGCGCACCGCTTGCACCACTGATAAATGTAATATCTACAGCGGAACCCTCACTGGTAGGCAACCAGCCCCAAACATGGTAGGTATATGTTTTGCCTTTTTCCAAGGTGGCGGTTATATAAGGGCTGCTATAATCCTTGGCGTTGGGACGGTATGGATACTCTCCTTCCTGCACCTTTCCGCCCGGGAGAGTCAAACTTGCGTGCGCATTGCGTCCGCTTTCGCCATTCGGATTGTGTACAAAAAAGTTCAGAGTATACTCCGCCGTGTACTGAGGAGTAAAGGTCAGCGTGGCCTTTTCGCCTTTTGCATAGGAAACTACATTTTTTTGGGTCTCAGCAGAACGAAACAAGGCACGGCTTAAATCATATGACGTTGACGCTGCCCACGCCGTCACCGGCAGGGTGCACACCATCAGCAGAAACGCCAGCAGAAAACTGCCCAGGCGTATAGTTTTTTTCATAATCGCACTCCTTTGCTGCCCTTATTGTAGCACAGGTCAAACGGATTGTAAATAGGAAAGGTCTGTCAATAGGTATAGCGCAGCACATCGGAATACACCGTGTGCAGGACGCCGTCTGCGTCTGCATAAGTCAGGTACGCCCGCGCGGCGGCAGTGCCCACATGGGCGGAAATGCCGTAGTACAGCACAAACTGGCCTTCCGGCTCCGTAGAGCGGTTTTGCGCGCAGCGCACCGTGCCAGCGTCCGTACCGGTGCCCGGCTTACCGGCCATCTCCAGCACCAGGTCATCGTCTGCCAAATTCTTGCCGTATAGGAAGCCGGAGGTCACCAGTCGGTTCCCCTCCCCGGCCATGGACCGGGTGGCGGCAAACATCACCCGCCCGGTATCCGACTGCAACTGGGCGGAAAGCAGCGACACAGAGGGCACCGGCGTCAGATCATCGGTGCGCTTCTCCAGCGCCAAATCGGCAACCGCATAGAAGCTGTACCGGCTGCCATAACCCAGCACACGCCCATCGGCTGAAAAGCCCTTGGCATCTGCCGCAGACACAGTAACCCGCGCCCCATAGGCAACAGTCAGACTGTTCCGGGCAGTTTGGCTGCCGCACTGCAAGGTGCAGCCGGGGGCGGTGATGGTCAGCTGCTTGGCTCCACCGGCGCGGTACAGTGCCTGCACAGTCAGGGATCCAGTGGCGCTGTGGATCTGCGTCGGCGTATAGGACCAGCCGACAAAAGTATAGCCGGTGTAGGTAGGCGCCGTGGGGATCTTTACATCCGCGGCACTGTCCACCTGTTGATAAGACAGCACATTGGAAAACGGGTCAATAAACAAAAAAGTCAGCCGGTCGCTGTCGTCCAAAAACAGCGGCGTGTAGGTGGCGCTGGCCACCGGGGTAAAGGTATAACTGGCATCGCCGGACAGAATCTTATTCCCCTGCTGCCAACCGGCAAAACGGCAGCCGCTATTGGGCAGAGCCAGCAGCGTGCAGTCCTTGCCCCGATCCACATAAATCCGGCCGCCGGCGGTCACGTCCGTATCGTTAAACAGCAGTGTGCCCATATCCGCGCCGGGGGTAGCAATGCAAAAGCCGTCGTAATCTACAAAATTCGCCTGTGTGGTAGCGCTGCACCGACTGCACCCCAGCAGGTCATAACCGCGGGCAGTGGGCGTAGCCGCCACCCGTTCCAGCAGCACAGAATAGTCGTGGGCCAAATTAAAATCCGCCGTGGCGGTGTAGCCCATATAGTGCACCTGCACCGTGTTCTTGCCGCATGCACCGCAAGCGGACAGATCCACGATCACATCGGCGCCGCCCACCAAAAGGCTGCCCATCGCATCCTTATACTTCCATTCTAAGTGGGCACCGGTGCGATCCACAATCAGCAGCTTCATCGCATTCAGCACCGCCTGCTGACTGTAGGCAGTAAATTCCGTTTGGTCCAGATACAGCCGCAGCCCCACCTCCTTGGAAAGGGTGCCGCTTTCGCCGCTGGTAAAGTCCACATCTACCGTTGCGCCGGTGCTGGCTGCCGTCCAGCCCCAAACCGAGTAGGTATAGGTTTTGCCCTGCTCCAAGGTAGCGGTCAGGTACGGATGGCTGTAATCCTTAACGGTAGAGCCGGTACGGTTGGGATATTCAAAGTCCGTGACCGTGCCGTCCGGGTTCGTCAGGCTGGCACGGATATTCCGCCCGCCTGTCACATGACCGTACAGCTTTAAGGTGTATTCCGCCGTGTACTGGGGCGTAAAGGTCAGGTTTGCCGTCTCACCGGTGCCAAAGGAAAAGGCATTCGTCCGGGTACGGAACAGGTAGTTCTGGTTCAGATCTACCGAGGTGGTGGCACCGTAAGTGACCCCCGGCAGGGCACAGCAGGCCATTACCAACACCAGCACCAGGCACGCCAGGCGCTTTGTCATCTTTTTCATACCGCCGCCTCCAATTCGTTTCGTCTGCTTTCATTGTACCATAAGTGCCACTCCATTGCCATAGAAAAACAAAAAAAGCCGACGGTCACCCCGCCGATCCGTACAATACCGACCCGGTGCAACCAACCGACCGCACCGGTAAAGCAAAAAAAATCGAGCCGAGGGATTGCTCCCTCGGCTCTTTTCGCTCGAGCAATTATTTTACTAATTGCAATTAGTCGTCTTCGCCACCAATAATTTCAGGACCGCTTGCGGTCATCACATTGATCTGCTGAAATTCCTTGACGTCGACAACAGGCTTAGAATAAGCTTCTTTCATGAAGACATTCCTCCTATTCCTAAATTGCCTTATATCGCTGCCGGCAGTTGCCCGCCGGCAGGAGCGATAAATAGGTGTTTACGCGATTAAGCGTAAATGTGGTTCATCACATCAGAGTACACGGTCTGCACTTTGCCTTTCTGATCCTTGTAGGTCAAGAATGCCTTAGCAGAGGCAGTGCCGTTCTGAGCGGAGATACCATAGCTCAGGATGAACTGAGTGCTGCCCTCGGTGCTGTTGGCATAAGCAGCCTTCACAACGCCGGAGTTATCAGCGGAACCCTTCTTGCCAACGTTGGCCAGAGTCAGGTCAGCGTCAGTCAGGTTCTTACCATACACGAAACCGGACTTCAGGTAAGTGCAGCCATCCACCATAGCGCGGGTAGCAACGAACTCAACCTTGTAAGAACCGGCAACCTGGTTGGCAGAAACAGCAGCCACAACGGGAGCCTGGGTGGTAGCGGAAGCCGCCTTCACAGTTACATCAGAAGCAACATAGAAGGTGTAGCTGTCGCCGTAAGCAACGATCTTGCCGTCGATAGCCCAAGCGGTAGCGCCGGCCTTAGACACGGTTACCTGGGTGCCGTAAGGAACATCAGCCAGAGTACCCTGTGCGGAGTTGCTGCCGTAAGCAACGGTAGCATCAGCGTCAGTGGTTACAGTGTAGGTAGCGGCAGCGTCCTTCTCATACTGTGCATAAACAGTCATGGAGGAGGTAGCGGCCTTAATGGTAGCCTCATCTGCGGACCAACCGGTGAAGGTGTAGCCGGTGTAGGTGGGCGCCTGCGGGATCTCCACATCTGCGCCGGAAGCAACAGACTGAGAAGAGATCACGTTGTTGAACATATCAACAAAGGTGAACTGAACGGGCTTAGCGGACTCAGCGAACACGGGCGTGTAAGTGATGTCAGCGATAGCCACGGTGGTGTAGGTAGCATCGGTGGAAACGATCTTGTTACCGGTCTGCCAGCCTACGAAGGTGCAGTCCTCATTGGGAGTCGCAACCAGGGTGTAAGTGCCGTTCTCAGCGAACTTCTTGGAACCACCGGCGGTCACATCCTGACCAGCCAGGGTTACAGAGCCGTTCTCCACAGCATTTACAGTTACGGTCACACCAGCCAGAGCCGGAGCAGTCTCCTTGGTGTAGAAGTAGCCGCAGTCCTTACAGGTGTAAGTGGTGATCTCGGGCTGATCCAGAGTGGCCTCCTGGGTCACCTTAGCGGTGAAGTCGCAGGCCTTGGTCTCCTTGTGAGAAGCGTCATTGGCGCAAACGCGGGTATGGGTGGCTTTATCCTCTGCAGTTGCAGCGTCATGGCTCCACTGGCCCCAAGCGTGGTCGGTAGCCGGGATAGCTACAGTGTAGGTGCCGCCGCACCCGGAGCAGGTGAAGGTCTTCACGCCGGGCTCGGTGCAGGTAGCAGCCTTGGTCTCCACACCATTATCGAAGGTGCACTTGTCAGTCTTAGTACGCTGGCTGCAGTCACCCTCGCCGGTGCAGGTTGCAGTGTGGGTGTAATTCTTACCCTCCACGAAGGCCTCACCGCTGGTGTAATCAGCAACGGGAGCACCGTAGTTGTGGGTATGGCCCAGAGCGGGCTTGGTCTCCTCAGTATAGGAGTAGCCGCAGTCCTTACAGGTGTAAGTGGTGATCTCAGGCAGAACAGCAGTCTGGTTCTGGGTTACCTGAGAAGTAAAGTTACAAGCAGCGCTCTCGGTATGAGACGCATCGCGCTCGCAGATGTGGGTGTGCTTGGACTCAGCCTTAGCGGTAGAGTCGTCATGCTTCCAATCGCCCCACTTATGACCCAGAGCAGCCTCACCGGTCATCTGGGTTCTGGAGATCTCCTGACCGCAAACGGAGCAGTAAACCACGGAGTCATAAGTCTCAGCAGTCTCGCAGGTTGCGGGCTTCACATTCTCCTTAACCGCAGCAGCGGGGGTGTGGTTCTTGGTAGCGGGGATAACCACGTTTTTCTCAACGCTAATCACATAGCCGCAGTCGGAGCAGCTGGTGGTCACGGTCTTAGAACCGTCCTTACCGCAGGTGGGATCCACAATGTCGCTGTCCAGAGTCTGCGCCTTATGCGGCGTGGTGGTCAGCTTAGCAGTGAAGGTGGTGTCTGCGGAGATGGTCGCCGTGGTGGGATCGGTATCCCAAGCATAGCTGTAGTGGCCGGCAGCATCGGGATCCTTCGTGGGCAGATCCGGTACAGAAGCGGGGCTCTGGCCCTCTTTCACTTGCTCGGTGCCCAGGGACTTACCGTCCTCGGTCACATAGTTAACGGTGTAAGACTTGGTCTCCGGAGCAGATGCCTTCATGGGTACTTCAAAATTACCAGCAGAAGGAGAGCCATCATTCATGTTGAGATTTTTGCTTACATAGTAGCTACCCTTGTAGTTGTCATTACCAAAGGAGATAGCACCATAAGCGCAGTCCTCGTCAATAAAGTGCAACAGATCATCGCTGATTGTTGTGCCAGCTGCAACTTTAAAACCAACAGTGGCAACATAGATGCCATCAATTACTACAGCAGTTTCAGGATCCATGTCCTCATTTACTAAAACAGATGTTGCACCCTGATAACGCGCATCGGGCAGCTCATTGCCATCCATAGATACACCGTAGCAAATATACTGCTCATCGGTAGATAAATCAGAAAAGTTATCGAGAATATAGCCATTATATTCTGAGTCAATAATCGCATTATCCACAGGAGCCAACAGCGTGGAGGTTCCATTCCACGCTGTAGCAGCATTGATTCTTTGCCCCTTGGTCAGAGCACTGTCTACTGTGTATTTGAACTGTACTTGGCCAAATTGATTGTCCGTATCGTGCAAAATGAAAGATGCAGCAACGAAATACTCGCCCTTAGAGTTTGCTTTCAGGGTGCAATCATCTCCACCAACAGTCTGGCCTTCTACGGAAACTTTGCTTAAATCAGTAACCGTCTTTCCATCATGAATCCAATTTTCATCGCCATTCAAGTAGAAAGCCTTATTTTTGCCGGTATAAGCCGTCCAAACAACATCGAGCTTGGGGCTCAAGCTGTTCGCGGCAGGCAAATCCGCTTTTGCCACCACATCACCC
>ERZ773243.2325-NODE-2325-length-16501-cov-7.818497_pt1 | contig 16501 bp, 17 predicted proteins | sample MGYA00580520_ERZ773243 | MGnify/ENA primary metagenome ERZ773243 (study PRJEB29015, sample SAMEA2737747) | human gut metagenome | biome: human gut; feature: human-associated habitat; material: faeces | place: China | collected 2012 ... | reverse complement strand
AGATCTACCCCATCGCCGCGCGCTGCGGCGTGTTCGCCAAGACGGACATCCAGCCCCTCATCAACGAGGGTGCGACGAAGGCTGACCTCGCCGCCTCGATTTTTCAGGCGGTCGTCAACCAGACCATTTCGGGCCTTGCCTGCGGCAAGCCCATCCGCGGCCATGTCGCGTTCTTAGGTGGGCCGCTGCACTTCCTCCCCCAACTCAAGGCCGCGTTTATCCGCACGCTGAAGCTGACGGATGAGACGACCATCGACCCTGAAAATTCCCATCTCTTCGCCGCCACGGGCGCAGCCATCGACGAAACGCCCGCCAAGGCGCAGCCGCTCAGCATGCTCATCAGACGGCTTGACAGCGGCGTGCAGATGGACTTTGAATTAAAGCGCCTGCCGGCGCTCTTTGAAGACGAAGCCGACCTCGAGGCCTTCCGCACCCGTCACCATACGGCGGTCGTGCCGCGCGGCGATCTTGCAACGTATAATGGCGACTGCTTTCTCGGCTTCGACGCGGGCTCGACGACGACAAAGCTCGCGTTAGTTGGCGAAAAGGGCGAGCTTTTGTACTCGTTCTACGCCAACAATCAGGGCAATCCCATCCAGACCGCCATGCAGGCGGTACATACGCTGCGCGAGCATCTTCCCGCGGGCGCGCATATTGCGCGCTCCTGCTCCACGGGCTACGGCGAAACGCTGCTCAAGTCCGCGTTCTCGCTCGACGAGGGCGAGGTCGAGACCATCGCCCACTGCACCGCCGCGTCGTTCTTCGACCCCAAGGTCGACTGCGTGCTCGATATCGGCGGACAGGACATGAAGTGCATCAAGCTCAAGGACGGCGCGGTTGACACGGTGCTTCTGAACGAGGCCTGCTCGTCCGGCTGCGGCTCGTTCCTCGAGAATTTCGCCAACTCTCTTGGCATGACGGCGCAGGAATTCGCGCACGAAGCGCTCTTTGCCAAGGCCCCCGTGGACCTCGGCACGCGCTGCACGGTGTTTATGAACTCCAACGTCAAACAGGCGCAGAAGGAGGGCGCAAGCGTCTCCGATATCTCCGCCGGCCTTGCCTACTCCGTCATCAAGAACGCTCTTTATAAGGTCATCAAGCTCTCCGATGCGAGTGAGCTCGGCTCGCACGTCGTCGTACAGGGCGGCACATTCTTCAACGAGGCCGTGCTGCGCGCGTTTGAGCGCATCTCCGGCGCGCAGGTCACGTGTCCCGACATCGCGGGCATCATGGGCGCGTTCGGCGCGGCACTGCTCGCGCGCGACCGCTACCACGGGCAGCAGAGCACAATGCTCCCTCTTGAGGAGATTGAGCAGCTCACGTACAAGACCTCTGCCGCACGCTGTCAGGGCTGCCAGAACCACTGCATGCTCACGGTCAGCGTCTTTCCCGGCGGCCGCCGCCATGTGAGCGGCAACCGCTGCGAAAAAGCCCTGCGCGGCGAAAGCGCTGCCAAACCCGGCGAAAATATCTTCGCCTACAAGCGTGAGCGCATGTTCGCCTATCCCCCGCTCGAGCCGGAAAATGCGCCGCGCGGCGAGATCGGCATCCCGCGCGTGCTGAACATGTATGAAAACTACCCGTTCTGGGCGACGTTCTTCCGCGACCTCGGCTTCCGCGTCATCCTCTCCCCGTTCTCCACGCGCGCGATCTACGAGCTGGGCATGGAGAGCATTCCGTCGGAATCTGAGTGCTATCCTGCCAAGCTCGCCCACGGTCACGCCCAGTGGCTTATCGACCACGGCGTCAAGACCATCTTCCACCCCTGCGTGTTCTACGAACATCAGGAAGTGCCGGGCGCGCAGAACCACTTCAACTGCCCGATCGTCGTTTCATATCCCGAGAATATCAAGAACAACGTCGAAGCCGTGACCGACGGCTCCGTGCGCTACCTGCATCCCTTCCTCGCTTTCACGAACGAGAAGGTCGCCTCCGACCGTCTTGTCCAGTTCTGTAAGGAAGTATGGAGCATTCCCGAAAAGGAAACGCGCCATGCCGCCCACCTCGCGTGGGAAGAGCAGCGCAGGGCCAAGGCCGACGTCCGCGCCGCGGGCGCGAAGGCACTCGCAGACATGGAGAAAAACGGCGGCAGCGGCATTGTGCTCGCCGGACGTCCCTACCACGTCGACCCCGAGATCAACCACGGCATCCCCGAGCTCATCGCGGCCTACGGCCTGACGGTGCTGACCGAGGATTGCCTGCCCATCGACTTTGTCCCCAAGCGCCCCGTGCGCGTGAATGACCAGTGGGTCTATCACTCCCGCCTCTACACCGCGGCGGAATTCGTCTGCGGGCGCGACGATCTTGAGCTCATTCAGCTCAACTCGTTCGGCTGCGGTCTCGACGCCGTCACGACCGACGAGGTCTGCGAGCTTTTGGAGCAGGGCGGCAAGCTCTACACCTGCCTCAAGATTGACGAGGTCAACAACCTCGGCGCGGTGCGCATCCGCATCCGCTCGCTGCTCGCCGCCGTCGCCATGCGGCGCGAGCGCGGGATCCATTCGACCTCTCACGTACAGCCGTTCGAGCGCGTCTACTACACCAAGGAGATGCAGAAGCAGCACTACACCATCCTCGCCCCCCAGATGAGTCCCATCCATTTTGACATTCTCGAGCCTATCTTCCGCCACCACGGCTATAATTTTGAGGTACTGCAAAATGACGACCGCGCCGCCATCGACGCGGGCCTCAAGTACGTCAACAACGACGCCTGCTATCCCTCGATCACGGCGGTCGGCCAGCTGATGGAGGCCGTGACCTCCGGCCGGTACGACACCGACCACCTCGCCCTGATCATGTCGCAGACCGGCGGCTGCTGCCGCGCGAGCAATTACATCGCCTTCATCCGCCGCGCGCTCAAAAAAGCGGGCCTTGAACACATCCCTGTCATCTCGCTCAACGCCAACGGCATGGAGACGAACGAGGGCTTCCGCATCTCGCCGTCACTGCTGTTGGACGCCGCGCACGGTATCGTGCTTGGTGACCTGCTGATGCGCTGCCTGTACCGCGTGCGCCCGTATGAGCTCGAAAAAGGCAGCGCGAACGCGCTGCACCGCAAGTGGCGCGACATCTGCATCGACTCGCTGACGAGCGAGCATCCCAAGTACCGCTACGCCCAGCTCTGCCGCGGCATTGTCGAGGATTTCGACGCGCTGCCCATCGACGAAACGCTCAAAAAGCCGCGCGTCGGCGTCGTCGGTGAGATCCTCGTCAAATACATGCCACTTGCCAACAACCATGTTGTCGACCTTTTGGAACGCGAGGGTGCAGAGGCGGTCGTGCCCGATCTTCTCGATTTCTTTGCCGCCACGATCTATGAGCAGGACTTCAAGCACACCCACCTTGGAAAGGGGTGGACTGCTTCGGCCAGCGCCAAGTTCGGCATTCCGGCACTTCAGCGCATGCGCCGCCCCGCGATCGAAGCGCTGAAGGCCAGCAAGCGCTTTGATCCCCCCATGGCCATCAACCATGTGGCGGAGCTTGCCAAGCCCTTCCTTTCAATCGGCAACCAGTACGGCGAGGGCTGGTTCCTCGCCGGTGAGATGGCAGAGCTCATCACCTCCGGCACGCCGAACATCGTGTGTATCCAGCCGTTTGCGTGCCTGCCGAACCATGTGGTCGGCAAGGGTGTCATCAAGGCGCTGCGCGCGGCCTATCCCGGCGCAAACATTGTCGCTGTCGACTATGACCCCGGCGCGAGCGAAGTGAACCAGCTCAACCGCATCAAGCTGATGCTCACCGCGGCGCAGCGCGCGCTGCACGCGCAGGAGGCCACCCCGAAAAAGCCGCAGCCGCCCGAGGCTCCGTCCATCAGCCTGCCGCACCCCAAGGTCGCAATGCTCTGAGCGCAGAAAGCGGGAGAAATTGAAAAATAGGCTTGCTTTCCGCACCTTTCTATGGTATTATGAGTACCTGTGAATATAGCGTGATCACACGTTCAACAATTTGGAGGTTTTCACCATGACTTTATTCGTTACGATTCTTCAGCTTCTCTGCGGTCTCATCGTCATCGGCATCGTCCTGTTCCAGAGCGGCAAGTCCGCCGGCTTAAGCGGTGCAATCGGCGGCGTGGCCGATTCCTTCATGGCCAAGAACAAGGCCAAGAGCACGGATGCCCGTCTTGCGCGTGCCACCAAGTGGGTCGGCGCTGCGTTCATCGTCCTGACGCTCGTGCTGAATATGCTGTAAGAGCAAACGAATCCATAATGAAGAAGAGCGGAAGCAAAAGTTACCTACGCATAAGGACAACATTTCAAATTACCGTTCAAGTAGCATTGAAAAAGCCACTGACTCTGAATTATTCAGGGTCAGTGGCTTTTCGTTGAAAACGAGGCTGCATTCTGGTACAATCTATGTGTATAAAAGGAACTTCTCATAATTGCACCTTACAGAGCTTGTTTATGTAACCGTTGTAATACTGCAAGACCTGTTCCACGGCCCCGGCGTCACCGGCGCGGGCCGCCTCGATCACTGCAAGGGGCAAAGGCTCCTTATATCTGGCCTGCTTCATTCTGCAATACCTCCCGTCAGTCTTGTTCTCATGGTTTCCAGCGTCTTAGTCCTGTGCCGCTGGACGGCGCTGCGGGACATTCCCACCACCGCGCCGATCTCGCCGTCCGTCAGTTCCAGGACACAATGCAGTATCAAGATGCTTTGTCCCGGCTGGGGCAAGCTGGCAAAGGCAGCGGCCACCAGCCCGTCGCTGATCTGAAGCTCACAGCCATAGGCCGGAAATATAAAACTGTCGCTGGGGTACTGATCTATCGTGCATAGCGTGTCCAGTTCCGAAAGCGGCAGCGTTTCAAAGGATGTTTCCCAGCCACGCTGACGCTTCCTTTCCCGGAAGTAGTCAACGGCTTCATGGTACAGTACCAGCTTGCAAAAATGGTCAAACTGGCAGCGCCTCCCGTAATCATCAGGGGTAACTTTCATCTTCTCACCCCCTTTCCGTGGGGAGTGAGCAGGATGATCCTGTCCGTTGTCAGGGGCCTATGCTGGCCCTGGTCTGCTGACCGCCTCCTTTTCCATCTGATTTTTTGCCGGAAATGACAATCCGCGAAAATCGACAAAAATCGCCCGGCAGGTCGTAAACCTACCGGGCGACGATTTGAAGCGTTTTGTTGTTTTCTTACATGGTATAGTTCATACTCATAGCCGGAATATTCCCGTGGCGGGGCAAGGCTTTTTTTAAGCGGTAGAAGTGGATTAGATTATAATGATAGTAAAACAGCATGGCGGCGTCCTCCCGTGGGCCGCCATGCCTTTAACTGCTGGGAATGACAGAAAGAAAGCAGCGGCCTTGATTTCTCAAAACCGCCACCAGTGAATATAAATTAAGCGTGAAAATGGGTCTGCCCAGCAGCGGTTTTTTTCTTTTCTGCCGCTGGGCAGATGTTTTTTCTTTAGATACATGATAAGAGGAATTTTTGAAGATTCCATAAAGATTTGAAAAATGGACGGACATAAAAGACGTCCATTACACTATCGGAAAATCAGCAAGGAAGTTTCATAGTAACCTTTGCGCCGCCGGTTTCTTTTGAATTTTCTAAAATAAGCTGACCATTATGTTGTTCCATAATCGAATTTGTAATATATAGACCCATACCAAAGTGTAACTTTGAATTGCGGCTTTGATCGCCCATATAGAACCGTTCCTGTGCGTGGCATAATGCCTCTTTAGAAAACCCCGTTCCCTCGTCTGTGACTGAAATTTCCACGAAACCGTTGTTACTCTGAACATCCACATAAAGCGTTCCGCCTTGCGGGGAGTAGTCCAGCCCATTACTGATAACATTCATAATAGCACGTTCTATCAGCACCCTATCAAATTTCAGCATTTGAGGGAGTGAAACAGTATTCATTTGCAGCCGGATTTCTTTTGTCCGGCATAGTGATTCCATATAACCGAACAAGTGCTGCATGAACGCTGGCAAGTCTATACTTTCAATATGGAGCTGATAACCAACCGCCGCCCGTGATATATCAATCAGGGTTTGAATATATGACTGCATCTGGCCGGAGCTTTCCACGACGTAACCAGCGTATAATCGTTGCTCATCATCAAGATTTGTTTCTGTGAGTAAATCAGCATTTCCTTGAATAACCGTCAGAGGCGTTTTCAAATCATGGGCAAGCGCGGCGATTTGCTCTTTCTGTGTCTGTTCGGTTTTCCATTGCCGTTCTAACGAAATTTTCAGATTATCTTTCATATCTGAAAAAGATGCAAGGACATCTTCAAACTCTTTGATTTTGGCGTGTCCTACTTCAAAATCAAGGTTTTGCTTTGAAACCTCCGCAGTTGCTTCAAAAAGCGGGGTCAGTTGTGTACGCAGGTTCTTAGCAAATCTGGCGGTCAGTATGATAATGACCAGCAGCGAATTTACAGCCATCAGGATAAACGCAAGCGTGTCAGGAGATGGAAAATATTCCGGTAGCCATGACACTGTAAATTGAGAACCAATATAATACCTTAAAACGCAAAATTCGTTTTCCCGGACAACAAGTGCAAACTGCCTCCCCGTAGCATATTCAATATATTCTCCCTTTGCGTACAGCAGGGCAATTTCTTTTTCATCATCGTCCATATTGCTGTAAAGCTCATTAAAGTTCTTGTCCAGAATTAAGTAGCCGCATCCCTGTGGAATCACAACCTTTGTAATATCCGGGGCAATCGTCAGCGTTGGAATGATCTCTTTTACCTGCAATTCACTTAGATTTGCTCTTGTAGCTAATCCAGCATTTACAGCAAGTCCCTCCAAACCAGAAGGGACAATAATTGCCGCTACCAGCATGACAATGAGGGAGATAGCAAACTGGCGAAACAATATTTTCAATGTAGGTTTCTTTTTCACTCCCATTTATATCCTATCCCCCATACGGTGCTGATCGGACTTATTTTGAAATGCTCCAATTTCGCACGAATATTTTTTATATGCGTTGAGATCGTAGAGTTATCGCCTATTCCATCAAACCCGAAAACGGCTTCATAGATTTGTTCTTTTGTAAAAACCTGTCCCCGGTTTTTCGCAAGGTATTCACAGATTGAATACTCGCTTTTGGTAAGGGGAACCGGCTGTTCTGAAACATACAGTACCTTTGCGGAAAGGTCAAATCTTATATCAGGCTCAAATGAAAGTGTGCTGTGATGCTCCCTTTTTTCTCTGCGTAAATGTGCCGCGACACGGGCGCGAAGCTCCTGAATACGAAAAGGTTTCGTAATATAATCATCCGCACCGATGCCCAATCCAAACAATATATCTTCCTCTAATGTCTTTGCGGTCAGAAAGAGAATCGGGCAGTCTACCATATTCCTGATCTGTTTGCAAAACTCAAACCCGTCTGTGCCAGGCATCATCACATCCAAAAGAATGAGGTCATAGAAATGCAGCTTTTTGATGTCTACATCATCCGCATTTTGACAGACTGTTATCAAATATCCATCTTTCCCCAAACTGTTCTTAATCAATTCCAAGATAGAAACTTCATCGTCAACTACAAGTAAGTGGGTCAAAAAATCACCTCCCGCCCCATTATACCACATTGTCGAGGTTACTCATCATTATTTTTAATGTCAGCTTTCCGATATTCATTGTTGATATTTACAGCTACGGCATTGCTTATATCCACATCCACAATACTGTAAACGTAGCCGAAACTGAAATCTTCCCCCGCCACATTTTTGAAGCGTTTCGATACCTGCCCGATTTCTTCTTGCAGTTCTGACATTTCAAGACATTCATCCGTTATGGTATATGTCAGGCCGTTATATGAAATTTCATCATAGTTTGCGGCGTTCAGCTCATAATACGGCAGAGATTCATTTAACGCCTTATTTTTATCGGCGGTATCGCGGAGCGCACCGCAGGCCGATAAGCATATAAGACTTACAAGCACAATTACCACGGCAAACAGGCACTTTTTATTCACTGTTTTTACCTCCCTCCCAACCATGAAACCAAACCAAACTGGCAATCAGCAGACAAACAGTGCAGCATACAGAAATAATCATACCGCTGAAAAAATCGGTTTTTACCTGTGCATACAGTTGGGGGCTATCCCATGCAAGCACAGTGTAATCCATAGCACGAACGCCCCAGGCCCAGGGAATATATTTCCATGTAGCGTCACCAAGCCCTGTTATCATAAGGGCAGCTATTAAACTCCCTGCAATTCCCAATCCCATAGATGCACCTTTTCCGAAGCTCATTCCCACAAACAAATGAATCAGGTAAATGGGAAGCATGGTAATCAACAATAGAATCCCTGCTTTCAGGTAAAGGCTTGCCGGAGCATCCCTATATAGTGCAGCGAATGTTCCTAACGCTAAAAATGTTGCGCCAAAAGCACAGATCATCAGAAAACCAAGTTTACCAATATACGTTGCCATGCGAGATGGGATTGTTCCCAACAAAAGCTGATAATGCCCGGCCTGATTTTCGATCTGAACAACCAGGCCCACAATAATGCCGATCAGAAACGGGAACGCAACGGCCAGCACTTCCAGATAGGCACTGATTTTGGTTGCCAGTTCCCATCTGGATATATGATAGTAACCCGCAAAAATCGCCGCACATATAATCGGAATCATGCTGTGCATATAGAGCAAAATGCTATGTTTACACTTCTGATATTCTGCTTTCCAGCAGCGAACCACAGATACCATAGTTACCCCACCTCCTTTTTCTCAAACCATCTTGCAGTTAAAAATGACAGCGCCGCAAACCAGGCCAGCGAAATGACCAATACAAGTATAATCATCCAAAATGCCATTGCCGTACTCTGATCTGCAACCGGCTCACCATTAGGCAAAATACCTAACACGGAAATCATAAGATGCGGCACCCAGCTATACGGGCAGATCATCCACAAAGAGGTTGTAGCCGTGAAAATCCCTAAAACGCTTCCAAGTCCGGCATTAAGAATAACCGTGACAAAGATACCAACTTTTTTTGATAACCATAAGCACAGCGGAACTTCCCATAGGCTTGCAATGACAATACAAGCTGTTCCGGCCGCAGCCTGCCAAATTCCGATTGTCAGGGGAATTTCGTTGATAACTAATATTGCAAAACCGCCCAACAGATTTAGCGCCAGGAAAATGAAATTCCCCACACAGGAGTAAATACCGGCCACTCCAATTTTTGCTTTCCAGACTTTGTTCTGCGAAACAGGCAATGAAGCAACGGCACGATATTTTAGTTTGCCATTATCCCGCTGTTCAATCAAGGCACAGGTGAGCGTAAGGAATCCAGGATAAAGCAGGATATACCACCAATTATAAGAATTGAGCTGGAACCAAAGAGGGGCAAAAAAGTTCATAAGCGCAGTTACAAACGGGGCCAGAACGATCAGCGTTTTTGTGAAAGTTCTCTTATGCTTTAGGTTCTCTGCCTGAATATATGCCATCTCCATTTAATATCCCTCCTTACCATTTCTGCGAATAACATCCATAAAGAGTTGTTCCAAATCTTCACCGGCGCGAAGCTCTCCCTCATATCCAAGGACGCCGCCAGCAATGATACCCACATGATCTGCAATCTGCTGGACTTCTGACAGAATATGGCTGGACAAAATAACTGTAATCCCTTTGCAGGGAAAAGAGCGAATTAACTCTCGAAGTTCCTCAATCCCTAAAGGGTCAAGGCCGTTAGTCGGTTCATCCAGAATCAAAAGCTGGGGACTGTTCAGCAATGCAATAGCAATACCAAGCCGCTGCTTCATACCAAGAGAAAACTGCCCGGCCCGTTTCTTGCCGGTATTCGTGAGCTGGACAATTTGCAATACCTCGTTAATTCGTGCATCGTCCAGGCCGAGCAATGTAGTTCTGACTTTGAGATTTTCGTATGCAGTCAGATTTTCGTAAAGCGGGGGCATCTCAATCAAAGCACCGATATGCTCCAGATCATTCCGCTTCCACGGGTGGCCGTCAAACTCGATGCTTCCCGATGTGGGGCGCAAAATGCCGGTGAGCATTTTTAAGATCGTGGATTTGCCAGCCCCATTCGGCCCCAGCAGACCATAAACCGAGTTGCGCCGGATGTTCAGTGACACATTGTTTACCGCCATTTGCCCCTTGAAATTTTTGCAGAGGTCAGTCGTTTTCAAAATCATATCCATATAATCAAGTCCTTTCTTTGATTTTACGGATAGCATACCGGGCAATTTTGAAGATTTCATAAAGATTCCCGAAAACAGAATATGAACAATACACCGTAACCGTGGAGCATATCGCAACAAAGCACCAACCTACGCATTTAGGGCCTTAAAAAGCCCTATATTTCAAGGTTTTTCCCGCATAGTCGGCGGGGTATGTGAGTGTTTTATCCTATCCCCGCCATAGTGCCGCTCTAAATGCGTAGAATTTACCAGCAGAAAATCGCCGGTTTCTCTGGCTCCATACTCCCAGATATGGTATCATGGAAAAAATCAATCTGACGGGGGTATCAGGATGGACGGACAAGAAAAGCTGCTGGACTATGAAACAATCAAAGCCGCCGTTGCCGGTGAGAAGTGGGCCACAGAAAAGGTGCTGGCCCACTATGCGGACTACATCGACGAGCTTTCCACGGTGGAGATCAGGCAGCCGGGCGGCAAAGTGAAAAAAGTCATTGACGAGGATATGCGGCAGCACATTTCCTTAAAGCTGCTGGAAGCGTTGCCGAGCTTCCCGCTGGAACAAGAATAACGATCAAGAGGGCTGCACCCTCTTACGCCGCTTTGCGGCTATCACCTGCACACCCCCGAAACAGATACACCCGCTGCGCGTCTGTACCTGTTTCGGGGGCTAATAATGACTGTAACCTACGCCTTTCGGGGCTGATAACCGCCAGTTTCAAGGCTTCTCCCGCACGTTTGCAGAGGTGGGCGAATACTTTATCCTATCCCCGTCAATACTGGGTCCTAAATGCGTAGGAACAGGCAAAAAGAAAAGACGCCGGACGCAAGCGGCCACATATCCCCGTCCATACCCGGCATGGCTGCGGTGATCTTGCCTATCGTCCTGCGTCGGTCTGCGTTGTGGTACATACAGATCAAATTTTCTTCTTCCACGGTAAAGTGCATCATTCCTCATACCTCCAATTCATTTTTCTTGGTTCTGGCCGCCGCCTTTTTCGGGCTGGTGGCCTGTTTGCTGTCGGCAAGCTGCTTGCGGATAGATGGCCGGGGCTTGCGAATACTCACATCACGGCGCTCATCTTTGTTAATCATGGCATATACCCCGTGTCGGTCTTTTATGCTGGTAAAGCACAGGGACTTATAGGGCAGCATGGCAAAGAGCCGGTCATTGTCCTTGGTGGAAGCCAGTGCGTCAAAGTGCGGTGAGATCTCCACCATAAAATGTGTCTTGTTGGGGCTGTTGGGCGCGGACAGATCTTTCAGCTTATCCACGATGCGCCGGGCCTCGGTTTCAATCCGGCTGTCATGCAAAGCCGTAACGTGGGCTTTGGCTGTCCGTTCTCGGATAGGTCAGCAGCTTCTTTTCATACAGCGTTTGGGCATGCGCCTGTTTTTTGTCAGTGTTAATAAGAAGGTTATACCGATTTGAAGTGCGCTTATTAAGAAAACGCCAGATCCAGGGGCGTATCACCTCTGCATCTGGCGTTTTCTTATAGATTTGTACTTGCCTGTTTATCCAATATACGGGAATATTAAAGTAGCTTCACACCCTTTCGGGAAAACATTAGTAAGTTTGAAATTGCCGTTATGAGCTATGGCGATTTGTTGGACAATCAGCAATCCAAGCCCATGTCTTAAATCAAGCCGTTCATCTGTGCTTTCCATATAATGCGGTTTTTCTTCCAGCTCTTGCAGCTTTTCAGCAGACAGACCCGTTCCGTTATCCGTAACCGCCAAGATAAGATGGTTTTGCGATGCTGTAAGCGAAAGGCAGACTTCACAGCCCTGTGGGTTGTGTTTTATGCTGTTCTGGACAAGGTTGTTTACAGCTCGCGAAATCAATCTGGCATCACATTCCAACACAGCATTTTCGGCGTCAGGAGTGATCTTAATTCCGATGTTGTAGCTATCGGAAATTCCTGTATTCAACAGGTCTGCTACATAGGATCGCAGTAGTTTGGATAAGCGAACCATCTCTTTATGAAGCGGCTGCATCTCATATTCCAACTGCGATACTAAATTCAAATCCTGCACCAGCTCTTTGATTTTTACACTTTGCTTCCGTACTATTTCCGCCTGTTCACGGATGCTCTTGCTGGCAGCTTTACTTTCTGCAATACGGCCCGCATACCCCATAATCATGGAGAGAGGTGTGCGGATGTCATGGGAAACGCCGCTGATCCAGTTCGCCCGCGCTTCATTTTGCCTATTCAAAATGGAAGAAGCTTTGTTTACACTGCTTGCAATTTCCGATAGTTCTCCGCTGATATGAAGTGAAACTGGCTTTCCGTCTGCCAAAGTTTCCACAGCGGACACAATCGGTTCGGTATTGTGAATGATTCTGCGTTTGGAAAAGTAATAGGCTGAAAAGAGGCACAGCAAATCCAAGCCAAGCATCCCCAGCACAAAGATGGGGAGTCGTTGAAGTGCTGCAATGGAATAGTAATTGCTGGTGAGTTTTGTGTAGCTGTCTGTGGGATAGCCCAGCACCAACAACCCATCATCGGTGTTCCAAATAAAAACCGGGTAATCCTCAATATACCCTTTTGAAAATAGTGCGACATCTTGAATTGTGTAATTTTTCGGCACATTGTCCGGCAAATCAACCGACCAATAACATTGACCATCTGTGTTCAAGTAGATCGCCCAAATATGATTCTGTCGGAGCATTTGCACCGCCTCATCCGATAATTGTTCCGGCGTAGCGGCGGTAGCAGTCATTTCCAACATGGCTTGCGGGGATGAATCGCCATAATCCTCGGTCACAATCTTTTGAAAAGTCAGACCGAATACTACTGCATTAAGAAAAAGCAATATCAGAATAAAGGCAACGAACGACACAAGATATTTAGATATATAACTTCCGAATGATTTCATGACATCACTTCCTTGCTATCAGCTTATAGCCTAATCCTTTAATGGTTATTAGGGACACGGGTTTTGATGGATCGGTTTCAATCTTTTCCCGGATGCGCCGGACATGAGCATTGAGGCTGTTTTCGTAGCCAAAAGGATTATCCCCCCAGAGGGCTTCACAAAGAGCATCTACGGTAACAATCTTTCCAGCATTACGGGCAAGCGTTTCAAGTAAAGTATGTTCTTTGGCTGTCAGGGAAATAATTTCGCTGCCCTTATGGACTTCGGCCCGGCTGAAATCAATCGTACATCCATCCAAAACAAGCAGCGGTGAATCCTCTTTGTAGGTCCGCCGCAGTACCGCATAGATACGCAGTAACAGTTCCTGCGGCATAAAGGGCTTAGAAATGTAGTCATCTGCACCAAGCCCCAATCCCGATAATTTGTCTGCTGCTTCGTCCTTTGCTGTTAAGAAAATGATCGGCACATTGGTAAAAGTGCGGAAATGTTGCATCAGAGAAAAGCCATCCCCATCCGGCAGCATGACATCCAAAACAATTAAATCGGGAGTTTCCTCTTTTGCGGTCAAAATAGCTTCTTTGACCGTCATTGCGGTAAGGACAGTTTCAAATCCTGCATCTTTCAATATATCTGAAACCATTTTCAATAGTTCCTGTTCATCATCTACCAACAGGAGCCTTTTAGTATGTAAAAAGGAATTATCCATAGCAGTTTCTCCAATCTGATTTTATTTGTTTCTATTATATCATGGGCTGTCCATTCTGCGTTCTTGTTCCTTGAAAAGTAAGGTAAAAGTAAGGACGGGAGAATGTAGATGTCAGGTTGAAGTTGTACCATAGAAGCATCGAAAGGAGATGTTTCTATGGACTATATCATTACAACGGAACAGTTGACCAAGAAATATAAGAACTTCACTTCGGTCAATCATGTTTCGCTTCATATTCGCAAGGGCAGCATTTATGGTTTTCTTGGCCCGAACGGGGCAGGCAAATCCACTACCATGAAAATGCTGTTGGGGTTGACCGACCCCACAAAAGGCAGCTTTACCATTGATGGGAAACAGTTTCCGCAGGATCGGATTGCCATTCTCAAAGAGATCGGCTCTTTCATCGAAGCGCCGTCTTTCTACGCGAATCTCACCGGGCGGGAAAATCTTGACATTATCCGCCGCATTTTGGGACTGCCGAAAGCTGATGTGGAAGATGCTCTGGAACTGGTAGGGCTGACCGAGTTTGGCGACCGGCTGGCAAAACAGTATTCGCTGGGAATGAAGCAGCGCTTGGGCTTTGCCGGGGCGCTCTTGGGTCGTCCGCCGATTCTGATTCTGGACGAACCCACAAACGGTCTTGACCCGTCTGGTATCCATGAAATCCGCAATCTGGTAAAATCCTTGCCCAACCTTTACGACTGCACGGTGCTGATCTCGTCCCATATGCTGTCTGAAATCGAATTGATTGCAGATGACATTGGGATTCTCAACCACGGGCGGCTGCTGTTTGAGGGAAGCATGAATGATCTGCGTCAATACGCCCTACAATCCGGCTTCGCTGCGGACAATCTGGAAGATGTGTTCCTTTCTATGGTTGAGAAAGATAACATGGACAGAAAGCAGAGGGCAAAATTATGAAAACGCTGGCAATCGAACTTCGGAAAGAAAAGCGAACCGGCGTGATTCCCGTGCTGCTGGCCGTTGGTGTCTTGGGAGCCGCCTACGCATTTGTCAATTTCATTATGCGGAAAGACACACTTCTGAATCTGCCGCTGGCCCCGATGGATGTTTTGTTGACCCAGCTCTACGGCATGATTATGGTGCTGAATCTGTTCGGTATCGTGGTTGCTACCTGCATGATCTACAACATGGAATTTAAGGGAAGTGCCGTAAAGAAGATGTATATGCTTCCCGTCAGCGTCCCGTCCATGTATCTGTGTAAATTTCTGATTCTGACGGTCATGTTTTTGGTTGCTATCGTGCTGCAAAACCTGGCACTTGCACAGATCGGAATGACGGACTTGCCGGACGGAGCGTTTGAGATGGGTACGCTGGTACGCTTTGCCGGATACTCTTTTCTCACATCCATGCCGGTACTGTCGTTTATGCTGCTGATTTCCTCGCGCTTTGAAAATATGTGGGTGCCGCTTGGAATTGGTGTTGCCGGTTTTCTGAGTGGTATGGCCCTTGCAAATTCGGGGCTGACGCTTTTGCTGGTGCATCCTTTTGTGATTATTCTGAAACCAGCAGTAGCCATGAGCGCCCAGCCTGATTCGACGGTTGCCCTTGTCGCTTTGGTGGAAACACTGTTGTTCCTTGCTGTGGGCTTGTGGCTGGCGAAGTACAGACGCTACGAGTAAGGAGGGATAATAAGAAATGAGTTTTTTGGATTTACTCAAAATCGAGTTTATGAAAGTAAAACGCTCCAAAATCGTACCCCTGATTTTCATTGCACCTTTATTGGTGGTGGTTTCCGGGGTTGCGAGTTTGAGCAACTACTTTACACCGGAATACACCAATGCGTGGGCTGCCATGTTTATTCAAAGTGCGCTTGTTTACGCCTACTATCTGCTTCCATTCAGCATGATCGTGGTTTGCGTGATGATCGCAGGACGAGAAACAGGAAATAACGGGATTCTGAAAATGCTGGCGCTGCCGGTCAGCCGCTGCGCATTATCCATTGCCAAATTCTGTGTGCTTACCTTTTATCTGTTTATGGAGATGGTGGTGTTTCTTGTCGTATTTGTAATCGCTGGGTTGATTGCGACACAGACAATGGGAGTAACAGAAACCCTGCCGATTCTATATCTTCTGAAATGGTGCTTGGGGCTGTTTCTGACTATGCTGCCGTGCATTGCGGCTATGTGGGCCATCACTGTGCTGTTTGAAAAGCCGCTTCTTTCTGTGGGATTAAATCTGCTGCTTGTGATTCCCGGTGTATTGGTTGCGAATACGCCGCTGTGGATCGCCTACCCGTACTGTTACAGCGGTTATCTCGTTTCCTGCTCTCTCCATGACTTTACAGCAGAAACTTCCGACGCCGCTTTTTCGGTGTTTCCGTTCCTGCCGTGCGCGATTGTAGTGTTTGGCCTGTTTTTCGCGCTGGCTGTCACCCAATTTGGGAAAAAAGAAATGAGGTAAAACTATGGAAAAGAAAAAATTTCAATCAGTTAGTATCGCTGCGCTCATTGTGAGCATCATACCGCTGGCGGCTCTTGCCCCATCGCTTCTGCACCTTTCGCTGTCGGATGGAGTCCGAACCGCTTGGGCCGGAGCCAATATCGTTTTTGTCCTGCTGGGTCTGATTCTTTCGGTGGTATGTGTGCGGAGCAGGGGAAGCCGCAGCGTTATCAATATCGCATCCACGGCAATCAGCGCGTTTTGGGCGCTGCTGATGTTGGGAATTGTTGCGCTTGCCATGTTCCTTACTTTCGTTCAGTGAGGAAACGGTTATGCGTAGAGTTGGGAAATTTATTGGATGCTACCTGATCGCGGTTTCTTTGCGTTTACACAAACCTA
>ERZ773243.2323-NODE-2323-length-16506-cov-29.316212_pt1 | contig 16506 bp, 15 predicted proteins | sample MGYA00580520_ERZ773243 | MGnify/ENA primary metagenome ERZ773243 (study PRJEB29015, sample SAMEA2737747) | human gut metagenome | biome: human gut; feature: human-associated habitat; material: faeces | place: China | collected 2012 ... | reverse complement strand
CACGTACGGTTCTGAGGGGGGAAGAGGGCAGTAAGGCCCTTGACCTACCCGATCGCCCCTCCGACCTCGCGCAGCGCGACGGGCGTGCCGTGCGCAAAGGCAACGAGGTAGCCAAGTTCTTCGCCGGAGGCAAGGTGGACGTGATTATCTATGCGGTGGAGAAGTCGCTCGACAGCTACAAGTTCAACCTGCTGCACTGCAAGCAGACCTTCATCTCGCAGCTCAAAAGCGGGGCGATGGGTGCGCGTACCATAGACGAGGGCGCGATGGACGAGAAATCGGGCATGAATTTCTCCGAATACATGGCTATTCTTTCAGGGAACACGGATTTGCTCGACAAAGCCCGTCTGGAAAAGAAAGTTGCGGCGTTGGAGAGCGAGCGCAAGACGTTCCACAAGGCCAAGAGCGCCTCCTCGTGGAAATTGGAGGACTACACCAAGAAGCTCGCGCATAACAACGACTGCATCGTCAAGATGACCGCCGACTACGAGGCGTTCCTCGCGCGGGTACAGACCGATAAGGAGGGGAACAGGCTCAACGCCGTGCGGCTCGACGGTTTGGAAGCGACAGACCACAAGAGCGTCGGGACACGCTTGCAGGAGATCGCCAAGAACGCTACGACGGGCGGCGAATACGTGCGTATCGGCGAGCTGTACGGATTTCCGCTGCTCGTAAAGACCGAACCGCAGTTGAAAGACGGCAAGGAGGTAAAACTGAACCGTTTCTTCGTGGAGGGAGCGTTCAAGTACACCTACAACAACGGGCAGATAGCGATGGCCGATACCAAAGCGGCGGCGATGAACTTCCTGAACGCGCTGGAACGCATACCCAAGCTCGTGGAGCAGTACAAGGCGCAGAACGTAACCTACGAGCGGGACATTCCGATTTTGCAGGAAACGGTCGGCGGCGTATGGAAGAAGGAGGACGAGTTGAAGGCACTGAAAGCGGAAGTTGCGGCGTTGGAGCGCAAAATACAGCTTACGCTCGCCCCGCCCGCACCCGAAGCCGGGCAGGAGCAGGCACAAAGGGACGGTGAGGCGATACAGAACACGCCGGATATGCCAAACGGCAACGGGCTGGAGCGGACAGACGAAGGACGATCTACGGTAACAGTTCCTCCATCCTCCGGTGATCCCGACACCTCTCAGTTTTTGCGTGAACATGTATATATAGTAAGGCCGAAACCGGCTGGGGAGAATGTGCAGGGCAAAGGCTTCAAGCTGTAAAAGGATGCCGGAAACGGTGAAAAAACGGGTTGGATATGAACAACAACATATCCAGCCCGTTTCCTTTTGAATGCCCTATGATAAAAACTCTTAATCGACTACGGAAATACATTGTTTTCCTATTGACAGATAGGAACATTTTTGTAAATTCGCATTCAGAGTGATAGTCGCTTTACTAAATTGGCATGTATGACAATGGACACACGGCAATATGTCGCTCGAATATAGCAAACAGAGTTTGTCTGGGCGATGCTTCGTCTTTGACGGAGTTCATTTCCGTGTGCGCTGATCTGTCGAAAATATTTTACGGGAAATACACCGGAACTCCTCCCCTTTCCACAAATAACGGAGAAATACCCGTATCGGGATACGATATGCGGAACATGGATGCGTCATGTCCGCATATCGCTTTTTTACATACGGATGTACCAATGATTTTCTGTTACAGGAAGATAGGAACGGCTCATTGTCGGCGGGCTGGCAGACAATGGTGTGGACAGTCCGGTGTAGAAACGAATCTGTTTAATTGTATTGTTACACATGAATTTATGGAAATATACCGAACAAAACCGAGAATCAGGCTTTCTCAGGTAGTCCGATACGGCAGAAAGTTTATAGAGGTTACATTCGACGGCGATGACCTGCGTCTGCCGTTGTCGAAAGAGGAAGGGGTGCAACTCGTGGGCGGTAAAGCCTACCTGCCGGAAGAAACTTTCGTGCTTGCCGACTTCTTCGACCGCTATGTAAAGATGGCTTTCATAGACTACTCGGCAATCAAAGGCTACACGCCCCACAAAGATGAAGACGAACGGCCGCCCTTGCCGGACGGCTATCTGGAAAAGCTCCAGCAGGTACGGTACAGCGACCACACGGTAAGGGTTTACACCTCTTATTTCAGGGATTTCCAGCAGCATTTCAAGGGACGTGATGTCCGCACGGTCACTCCCGGCGAGATAAACGACTACCTGCTGTATCTTATCCACGAGAAGAACATATCCTCCTGCCAGCAGAACCAGCGTATCAACGCTATCAAGTTCTACTATGAGAAAGTGCTCGGACAGGAACGGCGGTGCTACAAGGTGAACCGCGCCAAACGGGAAAAGACGCTGCCCGACGTGTTGAGCAAGGAAGAAATAAAGAAGATACTCGACGTGACGGTGACAGACCTGCGCTTCTTCTGCATGTTCTCCATACTCTATTCCGCAGGATTGCGCATCAGCGAACTGCTGGAACTGAAACCCGGCGACATCAACGAATCCCGCTCCCTGATACGGGTGCGGCAGGGTAAAGGGAAAAAAGACCGCTACACCCTGCTGTCAAAACCGTTGATGAAAAAACTGACGGAATATAACAGGCTATATAAACCGAAAGTGTGGCTCTTTGAACACAGACCGGGAGAACCTTTCACCGAGAGTATTGTGTCGAAACGGTTGAAGGCTGCGGCTCGGGAAGCGGGAATCACGAAACGGATTTATCCGCACCTGCTGCGCCATTCGTTCGCCACCCACTTGCTGGAGCAAGGAACCGACATCAAAATTGTGAAAGAGCTTATGGGACATAACAACATCAAGACAACGGAAAGGTATGTCCACATAGCCGACACTTTCAAAAGCAATATCAAAAGCCCGTTGGACGACCTGTTGATGGAGGAAGACGAGGTCTGATACTTGAAGAAAATAACAGCCAAATCGGCTGATAGTATAACGTTAGCAATAAAGAAATTAAAATCAGAATTATGTTATCCGAAAAAGTTAAATCATTATTCAGTCAAAAAGGATATATTTCTTTAAGCAAAGAAGAAAGAGCTTCCTATGAGAAAGCTTTAATTGATTTGGGAATACCATTGGAAAGTTCATTCGCTGAGTTCAATTTATCAACGATTGGTCCTACTTTTACTGAACGGGGATATGAATTGTATAATGTATGCTGGTTTAAGATTTATTCAAATGATTTGGACTATGCCATTGAATCAGCTCATGACGAACTGCAACTCCCTGATGAATATCTCCCATTAGACAATTTTGAAGCAGAGGAAGGCTTCTTCTATAATCGTAATACTGAAGAAGTCTTGAAACTCTCTATCGGTCCAGATTTAGAAGATTTTCAAAGTGGAATACTGCATCCACAATGGAAAGATTTCAATTCTTTCTTGGAATGGTTCTTTGAAGTGTAAAAATATTGCTAACACGCAGCACTACCGCTTAAAAGCGGAACGCTGCCGAACATTATTCGCTCTAAAAAGAAAAAAGAAATGAACAACAATGATTTCATAAGGTATTTGAAAAATAATCTGCATAATGCAGGAGATGGTTTGATTCGTCGGATTGGAATTAATTTGACGGAATATAGAATCATTCTGGAACTATCAGTAGAAAGTCCTGAAGGGTGGATTAACCTTGAAATCATTGCAGAGAATATATTGGAATATACTATAAGGCAAAATCGGAATGAGGATTTACAAGTCATCTTTAATATGGATATACAAATAATTGATGGACTATATTGGTTCAATTTAGATTGTGTGGATTCAAATAAAGACACAAATCAAATCCGCACATCCAATTTCTATTTTGTATGTAAAACTTTTAATGTTAGCTTTTTGCCTTATCGAGAGAAATTTAGCGAATAACAAGCGGATAAATCTCCCTTAATGGTCGATTATCCGCCGAACATTAATCGCATGAAACAATGGTAAACATAGATGAATATAAAGAACTCATACAGGAATTCGTATATTGTTTGGCTCGTAAAGACTATCAAGCCGCTAATAACCTCATATTGGATAATAGTGTACCTATTTCTGATTTACGAAGAGTTATAGAAGAATATGGCACTACAATTATGCCAATACCTGAGGCAGCTTTTGAACAGGCCTTGTGCTATCAAATATCTGATGTGCAGGTAGATATATACATTCCTCTATGGAGTGAAGAAGAAGGTCAAAGCGATTTAACTCTTTCGCTTTCTTGCTTTCAAAATGAACATAAGATACAGATAAATGATTTAGAAGTATTGTAAAGCGATTAACAAATGGCTCAACCTCCCCTAAAGGTCGGTTAGCCACCAAACATTAGTAACCCTAAAAAAGAAAGAAAATGAAAAAAGAAGCATCAAAATTGATGACAGAAGAAAAGTTCTGGGCAATTATTAAAAATTCCAACCGTGGACGAGAGTTGGAAGAGTGTCTAACTCCGCTATCCGAAGACGAGCTGTTCGGATTCAGGTATTGGTGGGAGTATTTCTGCCACGCTTCCTACAAGCAGGACTTATGGGCTGTGGCCTACGTCGTGCTGGGTGGATGCAGCGACGACGGATTCGATTATTTCCGCTACTGGTTGATTGCGCAAGGGCGAGAAGTGTTCTACAACGCATTGGCAGATGCGGACACCCTATGCGATGTGTTCTCGGAACTTGAAGACCCGGAGGGGGACGACTACCCAGAGCAGGAAGACTTGGGCTATGCCGTCCAAATGGTTTTTAGAAAACGTACCGGGGGAGGAAGATTACTTCTATACTATGGCAGAAAACTATTCATTGCCCCAATATACCCACGAAATCGAGTTTGAATGGAACGGTGAAGACGAAGACTCCATCCGCAAGGTTTGCCCACGAACTTTTGATAAATGGTGGGAAAATGACGTGTTCTGAATGGGGTTACTAACAAGTGGCTTAACCTCCCCGAAAGGTCGGTTAGCCGCTGAACATTACCAACCCCAATAAGAAATAGAATGGAAAAAGAATGTATATCTTTTGAACTGACACCGAACGATGACGAAGGCTTATCGTCTGTGTATTTTGAATTTAGTGATGGATATTTTGCTTGTTGTCGTAATACATATGAAGATGATGAGATATACTACGAGCTGAACGACCAAGCAAATTCTATTTATAGCAATGACTGTCAATATTGTATTGAGAACAATTATATACGCTTTGATTTTACTGAAGTTATAAGCAAGGAATTGAAATGCGATACTGCTTTGACAATACATTATAAAATGTCAGAACAAGAAAAGGAGTTATTAAATAAATGTTTGACTGAAATCTTTTCTTGTATAGGAGAAGAGGTTGGTAACAAGCGGATAAATCTCCCATAAGGTCGATTATCCGCCGAACATTATCGGCAAATGAAATGTGTAATTTTCAATAAAGAAAAATGAATATGGAAACAAATAAATTAAAGGAAGTTATAAAAAAATGGATTATCAATGTTGATAGAACGGAAGAATTACCCTCTGACATTGTGGCTTTATGCTTTAATATTTATGAGCCTTATGGCATAGAAATGGTCGGTTCTACTTGGTTTGATAAGGATGATGAAGATTGGGCTTGTGATGAAGACTTTGAACCGACACAGCGCAGTTGTCCGGATTTTGAGATTTCAGACAAGCTGGAATGGGAAGAGGTGTTAGAGATAGTCGTCGCTATTCTTAAAGATTTAATCAATGAACTTCCTGATATAAAGCTTCTCAAAGTTGACCACATTGCAGTAGGATTTACAGATGGGGATTTGGCTATCATAAAATAATGAATATGCCGATAACAAGCGGTTTAACCTCCCCTAAAAGGTCGGTTAGCCACCAAACATTAGAAAATGAGAACACCAGTCATAATCCTGTTAATTGTAATCCTGTTTGCCGTAAGCTGCGGAAAGTCTCCCATGCCGCCGTCGGACGAGGAAATGATACGCCACTTCACCACGCACGAGGTGGCGTTCCGTAAGGTGTACGAAATCATGGCGGAGAGTTCAGAAGGTAGTTTTCACTACCCGCCGCTTTCTCCGGAAGATATCATTATACTTGATTCAATAGAGCAAAGTGATATATCCTATGAATCAAATGACGAACAAGACATTCCGGTATATGGGCTGTTAAAGCCAAACCGAGTATTGCTGGATTCCTTATTGGCAGAGATTGGATGCGGTCTCGTCCTTGTTGACCGTCAGGAGCGGGAAACGGCAGATTCGGTAAAGTTGAGCCTCGTAATGCCGTATTACTCCAATGGTCTTGCCATCAGCGGGACAAGCAAGTCTTTCGTCTATGACCCCGGATTGAGCAATCACCCCGTCATCCGCATCACCGAACAAGGCGACCTGAACGAGATCTACCGCAGGACATACAACGACACCACGCTGTACAAGCCCATCAAGGGGAACTGGTACATCAAGTTAGATTACGAAAGATGACGGCCCGGGGGCGTATCAAAGTATGTATCACTTTTTGTCAAGAGAATAATACATCATAAAACAGATAATGGCTGTCGCAAGGAAAAATAACAGAGCCGCAAGGACTTCGTTAAACCCGCACTTGGCATAGTGAGACATCACAGCTTTGCCCCGCCATTTGTAAATCCTGCTGACGAGTGACATCACGACAAATGTGATAATGCTAAAAACGACACATGGCAACCATGACGGCACACCCGGAAAAAGCCGGATAGTTACAATCATCATAGGGAATATCAAAAGAGCGAAGATATAAATCGAGAGCATCATTTCGCCATCGACCCTGCCTGTTCGTCTTGCCTGCTTCCATTTCTCCCCCATCCACCAGAGGTAGTCCCAGAGATAAAACCGTTGCTTATTCTCCTGCCGTTTCATCATGCCCAATGTATAAATCCGAGGTGAAACATCAGCACGACATTCGCCACGGTCAGGGCGACGGCGATAAGGACTATTTTGGCGAGCTTCCTGCCGGGATGTTTCATCTTCCCATAATGCTCACGGAGTGCTTCCCGCCGCCCGGTCGTGTAGCGGAACTTGCAGAACAAATCGGGAAGAAAGCAGAGAAACATCAATATAGGGAAAGCAACAACCCGACTGAAAAAGTGCAAAGCCAACGGCGTTCCAAACGGTATGAGCACGACAAAGAGCCAGCATAGAAAGAGCAGCCCACTTCCATTGAGTCTGTTATGCAGCCTTTCGCTGCATAACTCGGCTACACACCACATGTAGTCGATGAAGCAGAACCGGTATTTACGCTTGTCCTTTTCCATACCGTCACCTCCATATAAAGAACATCGTCAGGCAGGCTGTCAGAGCCACGCCGACCAGTACTATTTGAATCCGTCGGCGCGTTTCGGGCTTGCAATCATCAAAGAACCATAGCTTTCCATGAAACTGCCACTTACACGCCCATTCCCAACGCAGCAACAGCCCAACCAGCCATAGGGCAAGCAGCAAGGCAGCCAACAGCAGCCCGGCTTTCGGGTGAGCCTGCGCCCACTCGAAGAAAGATTCAGCCTTGCTGTTTATCGCCTCGTATATGTTGGTAATCGTCATAGGCTTATGATTAAAAGGATTCCGAATACAAAAATAATGTTTTCCGTCCACTTGATCATCACGTTATGTCGAGAAACATTGCGTCAAACGCTCCTCGTCTGCCGTAAAAACAGTAATTTTGTAAAACGGGCTGGGAGTTCTAATGTATGAAGATTTATATGGGTAAAATTCTAACGATAATTATAGCAATGCTATTATGCGGTTGCAGTTCCATGAAGCATTACAGCGTGTTTCAATATGACAACGGCAACGACCCCGTACAGGAAGGTCTGTACCGCATCGTGGACAAGAGAGGGCGCATAGGGTATGCGGACGAGAACGGCAGGACGGTCATAACACCCCGCTTTGCCTTCGGCTTTCCTTTCAAGGACGGCAAGGCAAAGGTAACGGACAAGGGAGCGATGAAAGAAGTGCCCGGTTCAGGGGGAGAATACCACCATTGGGAGAGCGACGAATGGTATTATATAGACAAGGCCGGAAACCGAATCAAATAAATGGAGAACATTAGTTATGGACAGCACACTATATGACAGGCTTGAATATGACGCCATGAAAACGGAGTGGCATACATGGATGAGAGAAACGACGCAAGCGTTGCGTCATACGGATACTTGTCGGTTCGGGACATGGGCGGAACTCGAAAGGCTCTCCAAGAATATCCCTGCCATGCGGTGGCTGGTAAGTATGCTGGATGGCTATCACATAAATCCGTCCCCGGAGCCTCCGGCAATGGCCGCCCTGTTCATCCTTGCCTGCTACTGCCCGGACAACCGCGTGCTGGGGTATGTCGTGGATACCTTAATGTATTGTTACCGGACAAGTGACAGTAAAGGAATGTTGGTGTGCGCCCGAATACACTCGGCGGTAAACAGGAATGAGGAATACCCGCACCTGAACGGGCTGTATAATATAATGATGGGCTTTTTCCTGAAAGAGTTTTCCCGTTTCCTCGATTCCGGATGGAATGGCGGCAGTTTTATGACCGAGAGCGACTTCCGCGAGGCGGAGCGGTATCTGCCGGATTTCAAGGCTTCGGGATTTCGGGAGATGGTGCTGGCAAAGATGACCGCGAACATGACCGGAGAAGAACTCGCCAAACAATGCCACATGTCAAACACCGCTTTCCGTACCCGTTTCAAGGAAACGTTCGGGATGACGGTTTCCTGCTGGCTGCGCGAACAGAAGAAAGACAAGATTCTGAACTCGCTGCTTCACACCGACCTGCCCATATCGAAAATAGGCGAGCGGAACGGGTTTAATAATGATTCCACATTCTCGGAGTATTGCCGCAGGAATTTCGGCTCCGCCCCTTCGGAAATAAGGAAAAGACATGCGCCCGACAGAAAGCTGAAATAATATGATAGAAACCAGAACTGGAAAAATGTCGGCCTTTCGTAACTTTGCATCCTGTAACATACTATAAATCAATAGTGGGGGATTCTCTACATTGGAATGGCATGACATGGGAACAATTTGAAAGGAAAAAGGCATGACGATTCATCATAAGATCCTTTTCGGATACATAATATTATTGGCGGTCATAGGCAGCATGGCCGCCATTCTGTTACATGAGCGTACCCGCATACGCGAGATAGTCGTGGAAAGCGACGAACTCCGCACCGTCGGACAGAATATCACCGCTGCCCACTGTGAGATTACGGAACTCGCCACATTAGGCGAGAGCGTCATAGGCTGGGACGAGGAGGATAGCCGTGCCTACCGCGCCCAACGGCTCCGCCTCGACAGCCTGCTGCTCGCGCTCCGTCGGGAGTGCGTCCGTTTCGTGCGTCCCGAACAGGTCGATACGCTGCGGATGCTGTTGGCGGCCAAAGAGACGCACCTGCTGCGCATCATGCGGAGCGTCCGCCAGCGGGAGGAGATGGACAGCCTGATCGCCCAGAGGCTGCCGACCGCCGTCGCCAGTGCCGTCAAGCCCCGCATAGAGGTACGGCGCAAGAAAGGTATCGCGGGCTTCTTCGGCAAGAAGGACACGATACGGGTATTTCCGCCGTCGCAGAACCTGCACGCTCTGAACAGCCAGATAACCACCTTGAAAGACGCGCCGACGTTCGACTTCGACGCCCCGGTGGACAGCCTGCGTCGGCAAAACAGACAGTTGAACCGCGAACTGTCGGCACTTATCTCCCTGCTGGACGGACAGGCACAGATGGCTTTCGACTTCCGGGAAAAACGAATAGCCGACATGAGGCAGACCTCTTTCCGCATACTGTCCTGCGTACTGGGCATGGCTATCCTGCTGCTTGCCCTTTCGTATATCATCATCCAACGGGACATCCGGCGGCGGGAGACCGGAGAGCGCAAGTTGAAAGAGATTATCGGCCAGAACCGCGACCTGCTGGATATGCGCAAGAAAATCATCCTGACGATTTCCCACGACATACGTGCCCCGCTGAGCATCATCAACGGCAGCGCGGAGCTGGCGATGGGCACGCGCGACCGCAAGAGACGCAACAGCCATCTGGCCAATATCGGCGTGCTGTGCAAACATATCCTGCACCTGCTGAACAACCTCTTGGACGTGTATCGTCTCAACGAGGCGAAGGAGACCCGCAACGACACCCCTTTCCGGCTGTCCGACCTGCTGGAACGCATCGCGGCGGGATTCACCCGTGCTGCCAACGACAAAGGGCTTCTCTTTCAGTGCGATTTCGAGGGCACGGACGTTACGGTCTGCGGCGACAGCGACCGCATCGAGCAGATCGCGGACAACCTACTCTCGAACGCCGTCAAGTTCACCGGGGCGGGAAGCGTAGGCTTCACCGCCCGCTACGAAAACGGGACGCTCCTGCTGACCGTCGAAGATACGGGTATCGGCATGAGCGGGGAAACGGCGGCACGCATCTTCGACCCGTTCGAGCGTTCGGCTCCCGACACGAACGCCGAAGGTTTCGGCTTGGGGCTGTCGATCACGAAAGGGCTGGTCGGGCTGCTGGGTGGGAAGATTACTGTCGCCAGCGAGGTCGGCAAGGGCAGCACGTTCCGCGTGTCGCTTCCCCTGCCGCTGACGGACGAGACGGTGGAAAACGAGGAGCGGGTTTCCAATCCCTCCGCACGCCTTCCGCAGCGTGTGCTCGCCATCGACGACGACCCGTTGCAGCTCGAAATCGTCAGGGAGATGCTCGAACGCAACGGCGTCTCCTGCACGACGTGCCATGATGTACGTGAACTCGTCGGGGCTATGCGCAAGACGGATTATGATTTGCTCCTGTCGGACATACAGATGGCCGGGACGAACGGTTTCGACCTGCTGGAACTGCTGCGCAACTCCAATATAGGTAATTCGCGCACGATTCCGGTGGTCGCCATGACCGCACGGGGCGACAAGGAACGGGAGGCTTTCGCCTCCGCCGGATTCGCCGCCTGCATCTACAAGCCGTTCTCGATGCACGAACTGCTCGACCTTATCGCTTCCGTGATGAGCGACACGAAGCCGGAAGAGGTATCTGCGGATTTCGCCTCTCTCACAGCGGACGTGAAGGATAAAAGGAAACTGCTCCGGACGTTCATCGAAGCCTCCCGCAAGGACATCGAACAACTCCGTAAGGCAGGCAACGACCGTGAACGATTACGAGAGATTATCCACCGTATGCTGCCGATGTGGGAGCTGCTGCAAACGGACGAACTGCTGCACGCCTACCGGGATGTGCTGCACGACGACAAGGCGGACGACGGAGCGGTCGGGGAATACACGCGACGGGTCATAGACCGTACCGCCCTGCTGGTCGCGGAAGCGGAAAACGAAATGAAGCATGAAACAAAAGATATTGATAGTTGAAGATAACGTCGGCCTGTCGCAGATGCAGAAAGACTGGCTGCTGCAAGTCGGATACGAGGTAACGACGGCCATCGACGAGCCTGCGGCACGGCGTCTGCTCCGCAGGACGGCTTTCGATTTGATCCTCTCGGACGTGCGGCTGCCCGAAGGGGACGGCATTTCCCTGCTGGAATGGACGCGTGGGGAGAAAATGACGACCCCGTATATCATCATGACGGAATACGCAACGGTGTCCGATGCGGTACGTGCTATCCGGTCGGGAGCGAAAGACTACCTGCCCAAGCCCGTACACAAGGAGCGGCTGCTGGAAATGACGGACGAGATACTGCGCCCGCTTTCTACCGTGCAACGGGAGGAAAAGGTGCTGTTCCAACGCCGCAGCGTACAAGCCCGCCATGTGGAACGGCTCGCCGCGCTGGTCGCGCCGTCGGACATGTCGGTCTTGATTCTCGGTGCGAACGGGACGGGCAAGGAATCCGTCGCCCGCAATATCCATCGGTCGAGCGAACGGCGGAACATGCCGTTCGTGGCCGTAAACTGCGGCGTGCTGCCCAAAGAACTCGCCCCGTCCCTCTTTTTCGGTCATGTCAAGGGAGCGTTCACGGGAGCCGACGCGAGCAGAGAGGGATACTTCGGCATGGCCGAGGGCGGCACGCTGTTTCTGGACGAAATCGGCACGATGCCCTATGAAATACAGGCCATGCTGCTGCGGGTGTTGCAGGAAAATACCTACCTGCCCGTCGGCGGCAAACGGGAGCGGAAAGCGGACGTGCGGATCGTCGCGGCCACGAACGAGGATATGGCAAAAGCCATTCGGGACGGTCGTTTTCGGGAGGACTTGTACCACCGGCTGAACGAGTTCGAAATTCGGCTGCCGCTCCTCTCGGAGTGTCCCGACGACATCCTGCCGCTCGCGGAGTTCTTTCGGGAGCGCTACTCGAAAGAGCTGCGGCGTGAAACATGCGGGTTCACGGAGGATGCCGCAGAACGGCTGCTCGCCTACGCATGGCCGGGCAACGTGCGGGAGTTGCAGAACAAGGTCAGACGGGCGGTGCTGCTGGCCGAAAGCGGCATCGTCCGTGTGGAGGAGATGGGGCTGGAAGCTCTCGAACCGACAAGCGACGCGGATCATTCGCTGGCCATCCGGGACGAGGCGGGCGAGAAACGCCGTATCGTCGAAGCCCTGAAACGGTGCGGCGGCAACCGCACGGAGGCGGCCAAACTGCTGCGCATCGACCGCGCCACCCTCTACCGTAAAATGAGAAAATACGGACTAAATGAATAATTAACGGACTTATAGCCCTTGCATCTCACTGAAAAGGTGTATATTTGGGCTGAAAATAGATAAAAATAGCGGTGGAGGCCGACAGCCTGCCGCCGTAATTATACATAAGTACGCAAGACGTTTCCGGCGTGAATCTGGAAAATTGACTGAAAGGGACTATTGCGTGAGGCTTATGCTATGCTTTTGCGTAGCGTGCGCTCACGTACTCCTTTCAGGGCATTCCAGAGCCTACGTCGGAGGTGGTGTAGATGCACGCTACTTTTTATTTGGGCAAAGGATATGGCGAAGGTACGGATAGTTGTCGCAATGACATTGGACGGCTGTCTCCCCGCAAAGGAGGACGGACGGTTGGAGTGGTTGAAAACAGACCGCAGGGGCTTTCGCCGCTGGTACGGATCGTGCGGCCGCCGTCTGTCGGACGACGAACCCTTCGTCGATTTTCTCTGTATGAAAGACCGCCCCGACAATCGGGCGACCTATCTGGCCGAGATCTACGATGCCGGACACCTGCGCCTGCTGCGCGGTCTTTTCCTCTATCATGCAGTCGATGAAATCGTTTTCTACCTGCTTCCCGTAATCCGGCGCGGCGGTGTCTCCATCGTCGGGGAATTTTCCGCTGCGGAGTGGAAATGCGTACAGATAAGACGGTACGGGAACGGCATTTGCCGGATCGTTTACCGCAAGCTGTTGCAATAGACTGTTGCAAGGTGCGAAAAAACGTTGCAGTCTGCAACACGAAAAATCAGTCCTAAACAGAAAATCAAAAAAAATATATCGCTGAACGTCAGGAAGATATTTTCAAATATGCTTCCGACCTTCGTTTCAGGTTCGGGGTTTGTCCCTTGTTTCCATGAGACCCGTTGCGCAACAGGGCAGGAAACAATGAAGTACGAATCTGATAAACCCGAACGATATGGACTACCATACATTGACCGAAAGCGACTTTTTCCGCTTCGTCAGCCAGAATACGGAGGCTGCCGACATTCGGGCGGCCTACGATGAGTTTTCACGAACGATATTCCGCTCCTACGTGGAGGCGGGCGATCCCTACCGATTGCTTTTCGCATTGATTTATGCGGAGGTAGAGCTGCAAAGCCTCCATGACACTCTTCCCGATGGGAAGGACGGGAAAACCGCCTATCTGAAAAAAGCCCTCGCGCTCGTGCGGCGTATGCTGGAAAACCTGCAAGCCCAAGTGCCGCCACTGTCCGCCGCACAAAAATCAGACATTCAACCCCCGCCTTTCCGTTGGACGGGTACGCTGATCGAGTTGGTCGAACTTATCTACGGTTTGCAGGAAATCGGCTGTATCAATGACGGCGAAGCCTCAATCAACGAATTGACGGGTTATTTGGGTAAGTTGTTAGGCGTAGAAATAAAGGACATCCTCTGTTATAATACCTATGCCAACATAAAACACCGCAAAAATGAAAGCCGCACCTATTTCCTCGACAAAATGCGCGAGCGTCTGAACCTGCGGATGCAGCGCGACGACGCCAAAGAACAGGCAAGACGATAAATAAACGGAAGGGCTATCGTGTGTCCTTCCGTTTATTTTTCATACCTTTGTACTATAAATTATTCGTTATCAATGGAAAAAGAAAATACAACATCTTTATACAATCCCGATTTTATCCGGGAAATCAAACAGATCGTAACGCAAGCCCGCCAAAAGGCGTATGCCGCGATCAATTCGGCAATGGTCGAAGCGTATTGGCAGATGGGCAGGCGTATCGTGGAGCAGGAGCAGCAGGGGAAAGACCGTGCCGATTACGGCACGCAGTTGTTGAAATCGCTCTCGAAAGAGCTTACGGCAGAGTTCGGGAAAGGGTTTTCCGTTCCCGCATTATATCATTATCGCGCTTTCTATCTGACCTTTCCCGAAATATTATCTACACCGTGGAGAATATTGTCTTGGTCGCATTACAAGCGTCTGCTGAGCGTTTCCAATGCCGAAGCGCGTACATGGTATCTGCAAGAGGCCGCCGAGCAGATGTGGAGCTACCGCACCCTCGACCGTAATATCGGCTCGCAGTATTACGAACGGCTGCTACTCTCGCAGCACAAAGATATAGTAGAGGCTGAAATGCGGACGCTGACCCAGCCGTTCGAGCGCGACCGTATGGAGTTCATCAAGAACCCGACCGTCGCGGAGTTCATCGGCCTTGCGCCGAACAGCGACTTTTCGGAAACGGAGCTGGAAGGTGCGATCATCGGCAACCTGCAAAAGTTCCTGCTCGAATTGGGCAAGGGCTTCTCGTTCGTGGCGCGGCAGAAACTGATCCGTACCGAGAAAAAGGATTATTTCATCGACCTCGTTTTCTACAACTATATCCTCAAATCTTTCGTGCTGATCGACCTCAAAACGACGACCATCACCCACCAAGACGTGGGACAGATGGATATGTACGTTCGGATGTACGACGAGCGTGTACGCGGCGAGGGCGACAATCCGACCATCGGCATCGTCCTCTGTTCGGAAACGGACGAGGACATCGCCCGTTACTCCGTGCTGCACGACAACGACCGCCTGTTCGCCTCGAAATATATGCTCTATATGCCTACGGAGGAGGAGTTGCGGGAGGAAATAGCACGGCAGAAAGAGTTTTTCCGCTTGCAGCACGATCATTCCCCAAAGGAGGAGATATAGCCATGCTCTATGACGACGGATATATTTTCGATGATGCGACGAATATGGACGATATGCCTTTCTTTTCGGAGAGCAAGCGGTTCGTCAGTCTCGAAAATTACGAGAAAATGCTGTTGCGGGATTATATCCGCTCGTGTATTCGGGAGCATTGGGAGTATTCCGGCGGTTTCCCGAAAGAGAACGAGTTAATTGAAATCCGCAAACGAACCCTGAGCGTATTGGAGGAAGATTGGCATATCGTCCTGAAAAACGACAAACAATGGCGGCAATTCTTTCAGGACAATGTGAAGGCGGCCATCGCCAAACTACAAAAGGAAACGGAGGGCAACGACTAATCGCTGCCCTCCGTCGTTTTTCGGTTCCGGCTATTTCTGTTGCAGCAAGTGCGCTAATGCCGGGTCGTTCTGTATTCGCTCCAATTCGTCGGCGACAATCTGCTTCACGTCGGCTTTGATACGGTTGTAGTTCTCCTGTATCATCTCTTTCATGCAGTCCTTTCCGTTCTCGTCCGTGAAATCGGTAATGACGGGTATGGGCTTGTAGGCTTTCTCCTCCCGTTTTACTTTTTCAGCGTCCACGACAATCTCGCAGTGGAAAATCTTCTGCTCGATGCGCTCGTCGAACGTGTCGGCTACCGAGCCGACGAACATTCCCTGCGTTAGCCCTGAAATCTTCGAGGGCGGAATCAGCGAATCCATCTGCGTGTTGATGGAGGTGGATTTGTCGTTGCGGTTGATCGTGATGCTCTGCCGCTTCTGCAAGACCTTTCCGAAGCGTTCGGAGAGTGTCTTGGCCGTTTCCCCGACCACCTGACCGGAGAAGATATTGCCGACGGTGTTCATCACGACTTTGGCCTCCTTGTCGCCATAGTCGCGCACCAACTGGGAGAAATCTTGAAATCCCAGAAGCACGGCCACCTTGTTGCTTCGTGCCGTCGCTATCAGGTTGTCCAAACCTTTGAAATAGATGGTCGGCAGCTCGTCGATGATGATCGAGGATTTGAGTTTTCCTTTCTTATTGACGAGTTTCACGATGCGCGAGTTATACAGGCCGAGTGCCGCGCCGTAAATATTCTGGCGATCGGGATTGTTGCCCACGCAGAGGATTTTCGGCTCCTGCGGGTTGTTGATGTCGAGCGTAAACTCGCTGTCGGACATGACCCAATAGAGCTGCGGCGAAATCATGCGCGAGAGCGGGATTTTCGCCGACGCGATCTGCCCATAGGCTAAGCACCCGGCGCCTTGCCGTGTTTTATCACGATAGGTTTCC
>ERZ773243.2319-NODE-2319-length-16525-cov-3.180814_pt1 | contig 16525 bp, 12 predicted proteins | sample MGYA00580520_ERZ773243 | MGnify/ENA primary metagenome ERZ773243 (study PRJEB29015, sample SAMEA2737747) | human gut metagenome | biome: human gut; feature: human-associated habitat; material: faeces | place: China | collected 2012 ... | reverse complement strand
CTGCTTAAACTTAGATTCCTTAGGTGGTTTAACAACAATCTTTCCACCCGATAAACCTTTACCAAGATAATCGTTACTATCACCTGTAAGCTCTATAGTTAATCCCTTAGGAATAAATGCACCAAAGCTCTGTCCACCGGCACCGTTACATTTTACAACGTACATATCGTCATCTAATGTATCATTATATTTCTTTGTAATTTCTGAGCCAAATATTGTACCAAATGATCTGTCTAAGTTATTTACATCAACTTCAACACTTGCTGCCTTTTTAGCATCTAAAGCCTTGCCTAATTTTTTCAATAATACAGTTACATCCTTTGTCTGCTCTAACTTAAAGTCGTATACATTCTTCTTGTTGTACTGAACTCTTTCATTTGCAAAATCAGCATTGATTATCTTATCAAGATTTACTTCAGGTGCATGACCTGCAGTAACATTTTCTTTTACCTTTAACAAATCAGCTCTGCCAACTAATTCATCTACTGTTCTAACACCAAGTTTTGCCATGTATTCTCGCAGTTCCTGAGCTATAAATTTCATAAAGTTAACAACATATTCAGGTTTTCCTTTGAATCTCTTTCTAAGTTCAGGATTCTGTGTTGCCACACCAACAGGACATGTATCAAGGTTACATACTCTCATCATTACGCATCCCATTGTTACTAATGGAGCTGTCGCAAATCCATATTCCTCTGCACCAAGCATTGCAGCAATTGCTACATCACGTCCGCTCATTAACTTACCATCTGTTTCAACAATAACTTTATTTCTAAGACCATTTGCAATCAATGTCTGATGTGCTTCTGCTAATCCAAGTTCCCAAGGAAGTCCTGCATTGTAAATTGAGTTACCCGGAGCTGCACCTGTACCTCCATCAAATCCTGAAATAAGAATTACCTGTGCACCTGCTTTTGCAACACCTGCTGCTACAGTGCCAACACCTGCTTCTGAAACTAATTTAACTGAAATTCTTGAATCTCTGTTTGCATTTTTCAAATCATAAATCAACTGTGCCAAATCCTCAATTGAATAAATATCATGATGAGGTGGTGGTGAAATTAAGCTTACACCCGGTGTTGAATATCTTGTTTTTGCAATCCAAGGATAAACTTTCTTTCCAGGCAAGTGTCCACCTTCACCAGGTTTAGCACCCTGTGCCATTTTAATCTGAATTTCTTCTGCACTTACAAGATATCTTGATGTAACACCAAAACGTCCTGAAGCGACCTGCTTAATCTTTGAACATTTGTTAAGTCCGTCTTTTCCAACAACTAAACGTTCAGGAGCTTCTCCACCTTCACCTGAATTTGATTTTCCACCAATCATATTCATTGCAATTGCCATTGTTTCATGTGCTTCCTGAGAAATTGAACCATATGACATTGCTCCTGTCTTAAATCTCTTAACAATTGAATCAACACTTTCTACTTCATCAATTGGGATTCCACCATTTTCAGGAAATTTAAAGTCAATTAATCCTCTTAAATGTACCGGACTCATTTCCTCGTCAATCATATGCGTATACTGTTTAAATAAATCATAGTTTCCTGTCCATGTTGCCATTTGAAGAGTATGAATTGTCTGTGGATTATATTTATGTTCTTCTTTTCCACTTCTTAATTTATGAGAGCCTGAACTTTCAAGAGTAAGGTCGACATCAAGTCCTAATGGATCAAATGCTTTTGAATGAAGTTCTTCAACATTTTCTTCAATATCACGCATTGTGATACCTTCTACTCTGCTTACAGTTCCTGTAAAATATTTATCAATTACTTCACTACTAATTCCGATTGCTTCAAAAATCTGTGATCCCTGATATGACTGAATTGTTGAAATACCCATCTTAGATGCTATCTTAACTATTCCATGAAGTATCGCATCGTTATAATCATCAATTGCTGCGTATGGGTCTTTATCAATCATATTTTCATCAACCATCTGTTTGATTGTATCATGTGCTAAATAAGGATTAATTGCACTTGCGCCATATCCAAGTAATGTTGCAAAATGATGTACGTCTCTTGGTTCACCACTTTCAAGAATAAGTGAAAGAGTTGTTCTTTTCTTTGTCTTTACAAGATGCTGATGTACTGCTGACACAGCTAAAAGTGCTGGTATCTGTACATGATATTCATCTACACCTCTGTCTGAAAGTATTATGATATTTGCTCCATCCTTATGCGCTTTATCTACATCTACGAATACCTGTTCAATAGCTTTCTCTAATGCAATTCCTTTGTAATATATGATTGGCACCTTTGCAGCCTTAAATCCATCTACATTCATATTTTCAATCTTAAGTAAATCTGTACTTGTAAGAATTGGATTATGAATTTTTAATACCTTACAGTTTTCAGGTTTTTCTTCTAAGATATTTCCGTCTTTACCTATATAAACAGAAGTTGATGTAACTATTTCTTCTCTAATTGCATCAATAGGTGGATTTGTTACCTGAGCAAATAGCTGTTTAAAGTAATTGTATAATGGATTCTTTGCTTCACTAAGTACTGCTATTGGTGTATCTTTACCCATTGCACTAATTCCTTCTGCTCCGTTATTTGCCATTGGAATTATCTTCTTTAAATCTTCATAAGTGTATCCAAAGTTTTTCTGTAATCTCTGTCTTTCTTCCTTTGTATATGATTCAACTTTTTTATTTGGAATCTTTATATCTTTCAAATATACAAGATTGTTATTTAACCATTCACCATATGGTTTTCTTGTTGCATATTCTTCTTTTAATTCATCATCATCAATTAATTTTCCATTTACAGTATCTACAAGAAGCATACGTCCCGGACGAAGTCTATCTTTTACTACTATTTTTGCAGGGTCAATTTCAAGGACACCTACTTCTGATGAAAGAATCAACTGGTCATCATCTGTAATATAATATCTTGATGGTCTTAGTCCGTTTCTATCAAGGATTGCTCCCATGTAATCTCCATCTGAGAAAAGGATAGATGCCGGTCCATCCCATGGTTCCATCATTGTTGCATAATACTGATAGAAGTCTTTTTTGCTCTGTGAAATTGTGTTGTTATTTTCCCATGGTTCAGGAATACACATCATTACTGCAAGAGGCAAATCTACTCCATTCATTACTAAGAATTCTAATGTATTATCAAGCATTGCTGAGTCAGAACCATTTGTATCTACTACAGGCATAACTTTCTGAATAGAATTTTTCATATATTCACTATCCATTGATTCTTCTCTTGCAAGCATGTTATCTGCATTTCCACGAATTGTATTTATTTCTCCATTATGAACAATAAATCTATTTGGATGAGCTCTCTTCCAACTTGGATTTGTGTTAGTTGAGAATCTTGAATGAACCATTGCTATAGCTGATTCAAAATCTTTACTCTGTAAATCATCAAAAAACATTCTAAGTTCTCCAACTAAGAACATACCTTTGTATACTATTGTTCTACTTGACATTGAAACTGTATATGTTCCAATACTGCTGTGTGAAAATACTCTTCTTACAATGTATAATTTTCTATCAAAAGGTAATCCTTTTTCTACATCTTCAGGTTTCTTTATGAAGCACTGCATAATGTATGGCATGCATTCAACTGCCTTAGTTCCTAAAATTTCAGGATGTGTTGGTACTTCTCTCCATCCTAAGAATTCAAGTCCTTCTTTCTCAACTATTATTTCAAGCATTTTCATTTCACGCTTACGGACAAGTTCGTCCTGAGACATAAAGAACATTCCAACTCCGTATTCTCTTTCATTTCCAATGTCAAATCCTAAATTCTTTGTAGCTTTCTTAAAGAACTTATGTGAAATCTGTAACAAAATACCAACTCCGTCACCAGTCTTTCCTTCTGCGTCCTTACCTGCTCTATGCTCAAGATTTTCTACTATCTTTAAAGCATTTTCTACTGTTTCATGAGATTTGATACCTTTAATGTTTACAACTGCACCAATACCGCAGTTATCATGTTCAAATCTTTCATCGTATAAGCCATCTTTTTTTGCTTTCTCAAATAATTCGTTTTGATTCATCGTATCCCTCCTGATAGTTAGAATATAAAAAAAGGTACAAAGGACTGCCTCAGTTGCATAGCAACACTGAAGTACGCCTTTGTACCTTTATGCTTACTTTTTTATTTACTTAATTTTATAAACTATTTTTATGACAAAATCAAGTAAAATTAAGTAAAAAATACATATTTTTGTTATTTTTTTTACTTTCTCTATTTTAAGTATGTGCCTTAACTTAGTTTGTCTTAACTAATTTAACCATTTGGTTTACTTTAGAAAGCCTTTTATAAAAAAATTCTTCCATGCAAAAATGCTTTTCTTTATGCACGGAAGAATTTTTATTTATTAACTATTAAGGAAATCCTTAATCTTCTTACTTCTAACAGGATTTCTTAACTTTCTTAATGCCTTGGCTTCAATCTGTCTGATACGCTCTCTTGTAACATTGAATTCCTTTCCAACTTCTTCAAGAGTTCTTGGATGTCCGTCTCTTAAGCCAAATCTTAAGATAATAACTTCCTTTTCACGTTCTTTCAAATCTTCAAGTAATACATCAATGTGTTCTCTAAGCATAACTGATTCAATGTTAGCTTCCGGAGTAACTGTATTGTTGTCTGCAACAAAATCTCCTAAGTTAGAATCATCTTCTTCACCGATAGGTGTTTCTAATGATGCAGGCTCTCTTGCTATCTGCATTATCTCTAAAACTTTTTCTTCTGTTATATCTAATGCATTGGCTAATTCCTGAGTTGATGGCTCGTAACCTAACTCTAAAGTTAATTTACGCTGCATCTTTGACATTCTGTTAATTGTCTCAACCATATGAACAGGTACACGGATTGTTCTTGCGTGGTCTGCAAGTGCTCTTGTTACAGACTGTCTAATCCACCATGTAGCATATGTACTTAGCTTATATCCTTTTTCGTAATCAAATTTTTCAACACCTTTTATGAGTCCTAAATTGCCCTCCTGTACTAAATCAAGGAAACTCATACCTCTTCCTGTGTATCTCTTAGCAATACTAACAACAAGACGTAAATTAGCTTCTATTAATTTGTCTTTAGCAACAGGATCGCCTTCTGATTTACGTTTGGCAAGTTCAAGTTCTTCTTCTGCAGTTAACAATGGAACTGTACCTATTTCTTTTAAGTACATTCTAACAGGGTCTTCTGTTCCGACACCTTCAAGTAAACCAACATTATCTAATTCAACAATTTCTTCTTCATCTTCAAAATCGTCATCTGTAGGTTCTAAATCAATAGGGCCTTCTGCTGCAAGTGTCAAATCTGCTTCTGTTGGTTCTGCATCAGATGCAGTTTCTTCTGCATTATCCACCTCTTCATTATCAGTATCATCTACCGCTTCCACATCAGTTTTCACACTTGTCTTCTTTGTTAATTTCTTTGTTTCTGACTTTCCGTCTGAATCACCTGTTTTAATTGTCAATCCATTTTCAATTATATACTCGGCAATAGCATCTTTACGTTCGCCTGTAAGTGGCATCCCCTGAAACATGTTATCAACATCAGCAGTTGTAACCACTCCACCATTCTTCTTGCCAAGTTCTACTAATTCTGTCAGTTTTTCTGTAAAGTCTTTCTTCTTCACTACAGCAATCCCTTTCTTTGAATTTGAATAACTCCGACTAATCATGAACTCATAAATATATAAAAACTCTCTTCGTCGAGATAGACCTATCCACATTAAGTGTTGGTTATTCAACTTACAATTATACGCATATGTTTAAAATCCGTCAACATTATTTTTAAATATTTTGTAAAAAAATACGCAAATTTGTATCAATGAGTAGATATTGCATAATTACTGTCTACTTATTATGAATATTTGGTAGGATTATTGGACTGCGTAGCACGAAACAATCCGTAAACATCAAAGTTGGTGCTTTTGATTCCAACATATTTTATTCTGAAATAATTTCTCCTCCGCAAAGCACATATCCATCCTGATATACAACTAAAGATTGTCCCGGGGTCACTGCTCTTTGAGGTTTGTCAAATTCACAATACAATTTTTCATCTTCCATCCACACAGTACAGTCTGCCCCTTCATGGTTATATCTTATTTTCGCAAATGCTCTTTGTTTTCCACTAATACTTTCCTTTGCCATCATATTAACATTGTGCACAACTACTATCTTTTTAAACAGGGATTCATTGTCGCATACCACAATCTGATTCTTATTGGCATTGATTTCACAAACATACATATTTTTATTTTGCAATTTCAAACCTTTTCGCTGTCCGACTGTATAAAAAATAATTCCTTTATGTTTTCCAACAACTTCTCCATCCATTGTCACAATATCTCCCGGTATTGCCCTTTTTCCTGTTTCTTTGTATATAAAATTTGCATATTTTCCATCGGGAATAAAGCACATATCCTGACTGTCTTTTTTATGTGCAACAGGAATTCCTACTCTTTCAGCAATCTTTCGCACTTCATCTTTTTCATAGCTGCCAAGAGGCATAATTGTATGTTCTAACTGTTCCTGAGTCAGTAAATGTAATGCATATGTCTGGTCTTTTTTTGCCGTTTTTGAATTTTTAATTGCGTACCTTCCATTTTCTAATTTTTCTATCTTTGCATAATGACCTGTTGCAATATAATCCACTCCTAAATTTCCTGCCTTTTCCCTTAAAGCCTGCCATTTTACATATCTGTTGCATACCACACAAGGATTAGGTGTCTTTCCGTCATTATAAGTTTTAACAAAATATTCTATAACATTCTTATGAAATTCTTCATTAAAATTAAGCACATAATGAGGAATACCCAAATACGCCGCCACTTTCCTTGCGTCTTCCACTTCTGCTATTCCTGTTTCTCCACTTTCAGGAATATCTTTCTGCCACACCTGCATTGTAACGCCAATTACATTGTAACCCTGTTTCTTTAATAAATATGCCGTAACCGATGAGTCAACTCCCCCTGATAACCCTACTACAACTGTTTTATTTTTCATTTTTGACCTCTTAAATATTTCTTATTTTTATAGACATCATGTTGTCTTTTTTCTTATCCTCTATTATAATATTTTTGTAAATAACTTCAAGTAAAGGAAAGGCCATTATACCATATGTAATGACTAATATTATACATGAATATTAAAATAGATAAACGTAGTCAGCGCACAAGGGAAGCTTTGAAGAAAACGCTTGCGCAAATGATGATAAAACAGAATATTAATGATATTACAATTAAAAATCTTGTTGTTCTTGCAAATATAAACCGTTCAACTTTTTATCTGCATTATACGGATATATTTGACCTATTACAAGAAATGGAAAACGACATTATTTCCCAGATTCAGAAGGTACTTGATTCCTATCCTTCATTATCGAGAGCTCAAAGTTACAGTTTTGTAACTGACCTGATTTCTGTTTTTGAAGCAAACAGAGATTCATTAAAAGCTTTAATGGGATATCACGGCGATGCATTTTTTATACAACGTATGGAAGACGTAATCGAAAGTAAGGTAAGAAAACAGATTAATCTTATATATTGTTTTAACAAATCAATTGCCCCTGAATATGTTTATTCGTTTTTAAGAAGCGGTTGTATTGGAATGCTTAAAACATGGATTTTTTCTGATTGCGTTACACCACCTGAAGAAATGGCTGTATTTGTATACAACACAGTCCATGATATTATCACAAGACTCATAGAAGATTCTTCTAAGTAATATATGAAAAATTTTTGATAAACATAAAAAATGAACACAAATTCGTTATCACTAAACGTAACTTATTTGTGTTCATCTTTTTTATCTTTTTATCGCAATCAGTTCTTCATCATCTTCTCTGTTGGTATCAGAAAATTCACTTATAAAACCATAAATATAATTTTCTTAAATACACTGAGGCCTAATTAATTTTTCCTTCAAATCATAATTTATTTTTCACCCCGTATATCCCCACAATTAACTAAAATAATTTAATTTACATCATCAGCCGGTACAATTGGTGACCATCCATCATCCTGTCCCGGATATTCTTCTGAGTCGCCACTTACCTGTTCATCTGCTGTATTTTCGTTATTACCTTCGTTATCAGCTGCATTGCCATCTTCTATCATGTCTACTGAATCCCAATAATTCGTTTCGCCTTCAGCTGATTCGTTATCCATTGAATTGTTGTCATCTGTCTCATCTGTCTGATAATTAGCTGTTGTCACTTCCATCTTATTCTCAGCATCTTTTCCGGTGCCTGAAGGATGTAACACAACAATCAAAACTACTGCTAAAATAACTGCCACAATTCCTACTATAATTATACTTTTTTTCTTTGACATAAATACCACCCCTTAGTACAGATAGTTTAATTTAAACATCATCCATACCATATGTCAATATTATTATTCATTTTCAATTTTATCTACATACTGAGACTTGTAATATAAGTAAAGTCCCTTATATTCCTCACTATGTTTGTCCATCATATGTCCATGCATATCATCTAAATGCAATTCTTTATTTACCCTCTTAGTAATATGCAAAGCTATATTTTCACAGTGGCTGGAAATTCTCTCAAAATTAGTAAGTAAATCTAATAAAGTAATACCTGCTTCTATGCTACATTGTCCGTTTTCCAATCTTGAAATATGATTGTCTTTTATCATATTTTTTAATCTTGAAATTATCTTAACCATTGGCTCTACTCTGATAACTGATATTTCATCATCTTCTTTAAATGCCTGGAATGTTGTATTAATAATAGATTCTATTGCATCTACTAAGACCTCAACTTCTTTTAACCCCTTATCAGAAAAATGAGCTTTTCTTTCATTCATTTCTTCCATAAGGAATGAAATATTTATACAGTGATCACCTATTCTTTCCAAATCTCCAACTGAATTTAATAATTCAGATACGACTCTTTTTCCATCTCCAGGAAGCTGTTTTGCATCTATCTTTAAAATGTATGAACTTAAAACGCTTTCACATTTATCAATAAAGTCTTCATTTTTTCTTGCTTCATCTAATAACTTAATATCAAAATGTTTAATGAGCTCGCATGCAATCTTATAGTTATTTGATATTGCATCCGTCATTGCCCACATAACTTCTTTACTCTGCTTTAAAGCTACTGTAGGTGTTTTTAATAACATTGGATCAAGTGTTCCAAGTTCTTTATCCATAAGAGACTCTTCTTCATTTCCAACAATCTTTCCTGTCAAATCACCTACTTTATCTGCAAATGGAAGTAAAACTAAACTTGTAACAAGGTTAAATCCTACATGGATAATAGCAATCTTACTTCTGTTTACAGTTTCTCCAAATATTGCTAAACCAAATGCTTCTTTACATACACAGAATATAACCATAAATGAAAATGCACCTATAATATTAAACAATAAATAGCTAAGAGAAACTCTTTTTGCTTTTTTATTTGCACCGATTCCACCTAAAATAATAGCAACACATTTACCAATGTTCTGACCGATAATAATAGGAATTGCAGTTCCATATGTTACTACTCCTGTAGCGGAAAGTGCCTGTAAAATACCTACTGAAGCAGATGAGCTCTGAATAATTGCCGTAAGTACCATACCTATTAAAAATGCAAGTAATGGATTACTTATTGTTCCAAACATATGCTCAATAGCTGCCGTAATCTGTGCATTACCGCTAAACACAGATTCCATTGTTGTCATACCTGTAAAAAGTATGCCAAGACCAACTAAAATTCCCGCTGTATCTTTTAATTTCTTTTTCTTAGAGAAAAGAATAATAAAAGCACCTACAACCAATAACACGCATGCTAAATATTTAGGCTTAACTAATTTTAAAATTAAAAGATTATCACCAACATCTCCTAAACTTAAAATAATAGCTGTCGCTGTACTACCAACATTGGCACCAAATACTACCGGAATAGCCTGTCCTAATTTCATAATTCCGGCATTTACAAATCCGATAAGCATAAGTGTAGTTGCCGCTGAGCTCTGAATAATGGCAGTTACCCCTGTTCCAAGGCCCCAACCTTTAAGCTGTCCTGTTCTTTTGCTCTTTCCTGTTGTCAGCTTTTCCAAAATCTTTTCAAGACTTCCACCTGCTAACTTTTCAAGAGATGAACCCATAAGACTCATTCCATACAAAAACAGTCCTACGCCACCAAGTAACTCTAATACTAAAAGTACATAGTCCATAATTACTTTCTCCTTGCACACTATGTATTGCCCCCTCCCTTTGGTCGGTGGCTAATCGTCGGAAACACTTATATATAATGAACTTTGTCCATTTTGTTTCCTATGGAAAATAGATATTTTACTTCATTTTTTCTTATTTTTTCCTTGATTTTTACATATAATTTACATATCCATAGTCCATAATAACGAATACACATACTTTTTTCAATAAAAATTTTAATGTTATTTAAAGTTGCGAAATTATCTTTGCTATAGCATCCTCAGTGTTTGCAACTGTAATTCTGTCAGCCTTTTCTTTCAATTCTTTTACTGCATTACCTACTGCATATCCAATATCAGAACATTCAATCATATTTATATCATTTTCATTATCTCCAATTCCGATTGTAGTATGAATAGTATTTCCATTTTCTTTTCCTAAATGTTCTTTCAAATATTTTATTGCAATTCCTTTTCCACTGTCTATCGACTGCATTTCTATTCCTTCGGGCCAGCTTAAATCAAATCTGAATTTATCCCCAAATCTTATTTTTAACTGCTCCTGCAATTTTTTTGTTACATCAGCAGGTTGAATAAACAGATTTTTATATAAATAATCCGGAAGCTTTGTTATATATTCTTCCAAACTATTTTCATCATACTTATGTTCTGCCAGCTTATAACCTACACTTTCATATATGTTTCCACTTGTCCATATTTCCCCATATTTGTGGCCATTCTTCATTTACATATCTTAAAACTTTAGCAAAACGCTCTTTCTCCATTTTCCATGAATTTAACATTTTCTCTGCGTTAATATCATAGAGTACCGCACCATTTAAGGATACTATTGGTGCATTAACCTTAAATTTATCTTTAAAATTATTTGCGAAATGAGGAAATCTGCCTGTAGCTAATGTAAATAATCCACCCTCTTTTTCAAAATATTTAATAGCCTCTGCATTTGCATCTGATACTTTTCCTTCATTGTCTGTCAATGTTCCATCGCAATCCGTGCAAATAAGATATCCCTTAAACTTATTCATATGTTTCTCTCCATAATTAAATTTTATTAACATTTTTGTAAGTTTTGATTACACTATGATGTTAACATATAACTATATTTATTTACACTATTTTGTTGTATACTCTATTATGAGTTTAAATATTTAGGAGAATTAATTGATATGAATATTACAAATACAGATATTATTTTGGCATCTAAATCGCCAAGACGTATGGAACTAATGAAGCAGGCAGGGTATGACTTTAAAATTGTTACTTCTGACGCTCCTGAAATCACAACTAAAACTGCTCCTTTTGACGTTTCCATGGAACTTTCATCTATCAAAGCTTTTGGCGTTGCAAATTCCCTTTCTTTATTGGAGAACGACACTTTAATTATTGGAGCTGATACTGTCGTCTTTTGCGATGATGAAATCATGGGAAAACCATCTGATTATGATGATGCATTTCGTATGTTAAAGAAATTACAGAATAAAACGCATCAGGTTTATACAGGCGTAACCTTACTTCATTACACATCCGGAAATTCATCTCCGAAAGTTAAATCTTTTTATGAAAAAACAGATGTACATGTATGCCCTATGACTGACGATGAAATAAACAGTTATATTAATACAAAAGATTCTTTTGATAAAGCCGGAGCATATGGAATTCAGGGACCTTTTGCAATTCATATTGAGAAAATAAATGGTGATTACAACAACGTAGTAGGTCTTCCTATTTCGCGCTTATATCATGAAATCAATAATTTTTCAGACTTGTGTTAACTTGTTCAACTGATATGTACCTAGAATTCCGGACATTTTTGTCCGGCAAAGAAGGTACATACAGTTTGTGAAGAGTTCTTATTATACTTATTATAAAACCTGATTTATTGAAAAGTCTTCATTAACCAATACAAATCCCGGTTTTTTGCCTATTTCTATAGTTCCAAATTCATCAAGAATTCCTATTGCCTTTGCCGGATTATAAGTTGCTGTTTTAATCGCATCTGCTATAGGAATTCCAAACTCTATAGCCTTAACCATACAGTCGTAAACATTTGTTACGCTTCCTGCCAATTCTCCTGTAACAAGTCTTGCCTCATTTCCTTTCTTTATAACAACCTGACCACCTAACTCCGATTCACCATCAGGCATTCCACAGGCTCTCATGCTATCACTTATAAGTATCACTCTGTCACTTCCAAACATTGAAAATGTTGCTCTTACAACTGAAGGATGAATATGTACGCCATCGCAAATCAATTCTGCTGTAACATTTTTGGCATCCCTTGCTGCACCTACAACGCCCGGATTTCTATGATTTAATCCTGTCATTGCATTATATAAATGTGTTGCATGTTTTGCTCCGCTTTCATATGCCAATGTTGCTTCATCATAATTTGCCATTGTATGTCCTACTGAGAATCTGACTTTATCGTGTAATTTTGAAATACACTCTATAGCGCCTTCTCTTTCAGGTGCTATTGTTACAAGCTTTACCATATTACCTGATTCGTCAATAAGTTCTTGTAACATCTCTGCGTCCGGTTTCTGAACATATTCAGGATTCTGAGCTCCTACCCTGTCCGGAGATATAAATGGGCCTTCAAGATTTATCCCTACGAGCTTTGCCTTTAATTTTTCTGAAGTATTTACCTGTTCATTATTTTTTTCCAAAGACTTAGTATTCATTTGAATATCCTTATATTCTTTTGCATTTCTGCAAATTTCCATAAGACGTTGTTTTGGCAATGTCATTGTTGCCGGACAAATGGCAGCTATTCCATGCTCTTTTTCATATTCTGCCATTTTTTCTACAGCTTCAAGTGTTGCATCACAAAAATCACTGCCAACACATCCGTGAAAATGGATGTCTACAAGCCCCGGAATTACCATTAAGCCATTAGCATCGATAATTCTAGTGTAATTATTATCTGATTTATTGTTATTTGCATCTGTACTACCACTAATATCACTTGAATTATTTGTACTGTCACCATTATTTCCAAAATATATAATATCCTTAATTTCACCTTTATCTAATATTATATCTGCCTTTTCAAATGTAAAATTCTTTGTAAAAACCTTACCATTCTTTATAATTTCCATAAAACCCTCACTTTTGCTTTTCTATAAAATTAATCCTTTATTAACACAAAGCAATTACCAAAATACGAAATTTAACCGAAAGTTTAAATAAAGTTATTTTAGTAATTGCTTTTACTTGTTTTAGTATTCTACTTATTTACACATAATTACAGTTACATCGTTATGTAACTGTAATACTGATGCCGGTACTTTTGGAGTTACCGGTCCAAAGAAGGCTTTTTTAGCTATCTCTGCCTTACCTTCACCACTTACTACAACAACAATCTTTTTAGCCTGCATTATAGCTTTAATTCCCATTGTATAAGCTTCCTTAGGTACTTCATCGATAGTATCAAAGAATCTTGAATTTGCCTTAACAGTACTTTCTGTCAATTTAACGCAATGAGTTTCTTTTTCAAATGCTTCACCTGGTTCGTTAAATCCGATATGTCCATTATTTCCAAGACCCAAAAGTTGTAAATCAACCCCTCCTGATTCTCTTATTATTCTATTATAATCTGAGCATGCTTTATCAGAATCCATTTCCAAACCATCAGGCACATATGTATTCTTTTTATCAATATTGATACGATCAAACAAATGCTTGTTCATAAAATATCTATAACTCTGTTCATTATCAGGAGCAATTCCTTTATATTCATCTAAATTAATTGTAGTAACATTAGAAAAGTCTAAATCACCTTTCTCGTACCAGCGAATCAACTGTTCGTAAGTTCCTATTGGTGTAGAACCCGTTGCCAACCCAATGACACTATTTGGCTTAATTATTATCTGAGCTGAAATAATATTTGCTGCAGTTCTGCTCATATGATAATAATCCTGTGTTTCTATAACACGCATTTATTTTCCTTTCCCTCCATAATTTCTGTAATCCGATGGAGATTTTCCTACATAACTTTTGAATATACGGCAAAAGTGTGTTACATCCTGAAAACCTACGCGTTCAGATACATCCTGAATCTTATAATTTTTATTCTCTAACAAATCTTTCGCCTTATCTATTCTTATTGTGTTAACTATTTCAAAAAATCCTCTTCCTGTGTACTGATTAAGTAACTTACTTAAATGCCAGCTACTTATAAAACATTGTTCAGCCACATCTAAAAGACTTAATTTCAATTTGTAATGTTCATATATAAATTTCAATGCGTTTTTAAGTATAAAATTGTTAGCATCAGTACATTTTAATCTATCCTTTTCAGGAGTATCACATTCAGGATGATTTTTTATAAATGTTTCATATATATAATTCTCTTCTTCATCTGAACGGCTCCATATAGAATCAATTTCTGCATTGCTGCTATCATTTCCCTTCTGCTTAAGATTGTTAGTCATTGCACTTATTGCTTCTTCTAACTCATCTATCTTTGACGGTTTTAATAAAAATCTTGTCACTCCAAGCTTTATAGCCTGCTGTGCATATTCAAAATTTCTAAATCCTGTCAATAAACACACTTCAATATCGGGATACTCAGACTTAATTGCTGCAACCATTGCAAGTCCGTCCATATTATTCATTGATATATCTGAAATTAAAATGTCAGGTTTTATTTTTCTCATAAGTTCTAAACCTGCTAATCCATTGCTGGCTGTACCAGCAATTTCACAATTCCAATTTGCCCATTCAATTCCTAATTTAAGCCCCTCTACTATAATCGGCTCGTCATCCACGATAATTACTTTATACATAAAACTCTCTCCTTATTATCCCTTAACAGCACCTACTGTCATACCTTTAATAATGTATTTCTGTAATGCCATATATACTACTAAAATAGGTATTACAATCAAAGTTACTGATGTGAACAGCATACCATAATTTACACCTTCTTTTGAAGCAATATTATTAAGAAGAATTGTAATTGCCCAGTTATCTTTTGTTCTAAGGAAGAACATCTGAGTAAACAAATCATTGTAGCTCCAAAGGAAACTAAAAATTCCAACTGTTACAAATGATGGCTTTGATAGCGGCATGATTATTCTAAAATAAATCTGGAATATATTACAGCCTTCCATATACGCTGCCTCTTCCAGTTCCACCGGAAGCCCTCTCATGTAACTTCTGAGTACTATTATAGCAAATGACATATTTCCTGCAATCTGCGGAAGTATAACTGATAACAAATTTAATGAAACATGTGGTGTGTTTACAATTCCCCAACCTGTCATCATTCTTAATACAGGAATGATGGTGGAGTAGATAGGGAACATCATTCCTGCATAAAGTAAGGCATCCAAAATTCCCTTGCCCGGGAACTTATACCTCGTTAATATATAAGCTGCCATTCCGGAGAATAGAATAACAACTACTGCAACAGTACCAGATATAATAAAACTGTTCCTGTATGCATTCAAAATGTCATAGTTGGCAAATACTGCTTTATAATTATCTAATGAGAACAGTTTACCAACAGGCAATGCAAATGAATTATTGTATATTGCCTTTTTATTTTTAAACGAATTCATGATGGACCATAGCAGAGGGAAAATTGTCGTAAGAGCCCAAACAATAAGAATTGTATATACAAATACCAAAGATATTTTAAAATTTTTCTTCTTCATGTCTTTTCTCCCTTCTATACATCATAATCGTCATTTGTCTTAAATATTTGATTTACTACAACTGACAATACTACACCTATTATTACAATAACAACTGCTATTGCCGAACTGTAGTCAACATCTACATATACTTTTGAGTACATGTATGTTCCTGTTAACCATGTATTTGACATACCATTTACAAACATTGTCCATGGTAAATCGAATACTTTTAAAGCTCCTGTTACTGCTAATACTACGCATGTACAAATACTATTTCTTAATAATGGAAGCGTTACATATCTAACCTGCTGAAGCTTTGAAGCTCCATCAATTTCTGCTGCTTCATATAAATCTTCCGGTATTCCGCTTAATCCCGTAAGTAAAATTATGAAATAAAATCCAACATATTGCCATATAACCGGAACAAGCATTGTAAACATCGGATGTGTTGCCTTCCAGTCAATCAATTCATTTTTACCTGCATCCAAAACACCAATAAGCTGTAGAAGCTGATTTATCATTCCTTTATCATAAAGGAAAACTAAGTTAAACAATAAGCCAAGGGCTGTTGCTGAAATAACAATTGGGAAAAAATATACTACTCTGAAAAATCCTGCACCTTTCTTTATATTGCTTACTAACAATGAAAGAACAATAGCCAGTCCTACTTCTCCAACAATTGTTGCTATAATCATAATTCCTGTATTTTTCAAGGC
>ERZ773243.2317-NODE-2317-length-16533-cov-17.258344_pt1 | contig 16533 bp, 12 predicted proteins | sample MGYA00580520_ERZ773243 | MGnify/ENA primary metagenome ERZ773243 (study PRJEB29015, sample SAMEA2737747) | human gut metagenome | biome: human gut; feature: human-associated habitat; material: faeces | place: China | collected 2012 ... | reverse complement strand
GAGGCATCTCTTTATGTTTATAGACCTTGCAAGACGGGGTTTACTAATTGCTTACATTACAAAGCCATCGCTTTGCAACACATCAGTATAGATAATATCAAATACATCAGCCATTGATAGCCTCCTTTCTTAATTCCTCGGTAAAGGTTTTTACCGTTTCCCATCGGTAGGTGAGTTTATAGTAGTGTATGCGATTCCTTTTATTATAAATATATGCTGGATTTCCAATTTTTCTTCGATTCCCTTTTACTCTTCGTTCCCGGTTGATAATCAACTGATCAAAACCACCATCTTCTTCAATGTCATTGGCTGCAATGCGTTCCGCAACTTCTTTGCAGAACCATTTCCCACTGTTTTCCCGTATGCTTACAGCATTCAGCACTTTGTCTATGTTCGTACCACTATTCCGGTATTCTTCAAGTTTTTCTTGAAATTCGATTCGCATTTCTTCATCCTGGTATTGCGAATATATATAGTTATAGCGGATGTGCACCATATATATGAAATCTGCGAAGCGTCGGGCCAAATCTTGCAATTCTCCAATCTCCTGTGGCAAATGACGGAAGGGAATCTGTTCAAAACTATCGGCTATTGCAAAGTCAGGATTATCCACGATGTAACGTAATAAGGTACCTTGACATGCTTCTGCGTTCAGAATGTGATCCACAATAAAGTCTTTATCCTCTACGGTCAGATCTAATGTACAGTTCTGGGTAAAATCATAATCTACATTAGGAAAAGAGCAGAACTGGAACAGGCCGGACTTCTCATCCACATCGTCATTTGTATCTTCATTATCCGTCTTGGTCACTTTAGGAGCATTGTGTAATGCCTTTGAAGTTGAGTAGATTAGTTCATATAACTGTGGACTACGTAAGATTCCAAAAGTCTGTAATCCGGAATTGTAGATGTATGCCGGATCATATTTTACATAATTGTTTCCACTTTTACCAATCATCTCACTTCCTGTGATACCTCGTTTGTCCGCACTGCCATCGTATAGATTTTTTGTCATGATCCGTTCCAGACGGATAATTTCCGCTTTCACCCTGTGCTGAGAGAATCAATCCGGTAAGCAGGTCTGTTCCAGACGGATAATTTCCGCTTTCACCTCCGATAAACGGTTATATCGTTTTTCTGTAGCCTTACGATAGAGTTGTGGCATGAGCGAGAAATACTTCATGTGCTTTTGCAGGGTAGATATTCCGGGAAACATACGGTCTGCAAAAGCATCACGGATACGGCCAATGCCGAGTTCATCGAGAGCTACAGATTCCGAAGTCATTTTCAGTACTTGCATGACTCGGGTTTGCTCTTCTCTGTTGCTGTGTATATATCCTAATTTCATAAAATTGCTAATTTGTGTTACAAATCTAATTATTATTCTTGTAAAGATGGTCTATTTTGTAAAACTCTCCATTTTTACCTTCTTTTATCAGCAAACATTCCTGGTGTTTTGATTCTTTCCATTTACCATATAAATCAAGTCTTAATACAATAGTTGGCATATCCTTAATAGGAGACTCATTATTAAAACATAGTTGAATATAAATAGGGCATATTGCTTTATTGTTATTGAATATTTTTAATAGAACATTTTCTTTAATATCATTTCTCTCGCAATTATTGTATAAAGGCTTTAAGGCAATTACCTCATTATTATATCTTTCTATAAAAATGTTTTTAGTGTTGAATTCTTTCATTAAAAAGGGAATAACATCTTCTTTATAATCAGACGGAAGTTGCGGAACTTGATATATTTCATTTAAAGCATCAATATTATAAGTGCTTTGCAAATCCATTTCAGGCTTATTTTCTTGTTTGTGTGTTTTAATATTGTGATAACAAATCTTGCTATTCCTATAAAGTTTTACGATGTTCTTATAAATGAATTCCTGTAAGTCGTTTTTGTCGTTGATTTTTATACATATTGCTTTATTAGAATTCTCAACAGGATAATTAAAATTCGCCTCAATGCAATATATAAACAATGGCGGTCTGCTGATTTTTGTTGAATGATATAGTTTTAGACAATGTACATATTCTTTTATTTTTAAAGTTTCAGCCTTGTTATAATAATCACTTGTATCTATATCTCTGTCAGCTATTTTAATAAATAAATTCTTTTTTCTGAACGAATCTTCTAATTGGGATATACAATCCTTTAAAACATTGTTGATGTTTTTTGAGGATAAAGATTTTAGATCAATATTGTTGAACAATTCTACTTGGTTTTGAATAATTCTAATCCCATATTCAGATATGGAACTAACGAAACTCAGATAATTAATCTTATTGATTTTATAATATTCACATTGATATGCATATAAGGAATTAGGATTTTTAGGAGTGTTATCTTTCTTATATCTCAAGCATAATGGATAATTTCCATAATAACTTTCAACGTATTTGTAATGTTGGCAAATAGAGCAATCTCTGATATTATATCCTAAAAAAGAAGCATAGAGTAGAAATGAATTGATACTCATTTGATTCTTGTACACTGAAATTTCTAATAATGCTTTGTTATACTTTTTTAGATCTATGTCATTACAAGTCCCTTCACTAATATAATTAGCGTAATGTTTACCTGATGCATATAATGCATATTTTTGAAAAGGGTAGTTTATCTCTAATGGTTCATATACTTTTATAGGAGGTATATTGTATGTTTTTTTGTTTGATTTGATTATCTCTTTAATGTCTTGGATATCTTCTTCTTTCTTGATGGATATTTCAATAATAGGTAATTTTGAATTAATTTTATCTTCTGAACACTCATGGGTTACAAAAACTTCTATTAATAATGGCTTATACTTATTATTGCTGTTTTCCAATAATATATCAGCTTTGAAACCTTCTATTTGTTTTTCTACAGTGCACAAATCATAACGGTCTTTTAAATTCACAAGTATTTCTCTACTGTGACTGCAACAATTTTCATCTGATGAAAAATAACAGTTTTGTATAGATGAGCATATAACTTTTTCAGTCATATTGATATTGAAAGTTGTATCATTGTCGAATATTTCTTTAATCTTGTATTTCGCTAGATTATGTAAATAAGTTTCAAAGCTACAGGATGTACTGTCCGTACTGATTTTATGAGAAAAATGATGTTGCTTTTTATCCCCTAATTTGGCTGTGAGCTCTTTTCCGCATGAAATACAGTAATATTTTGAACTATTTCTATCGTTTTTATTTATAGTAGTGATGTCAATTGTATTCTTTCTGCAGTCAAAGGCATATCTATATTTAATGGTTTGTTTCATTATTCAAAAAAGTTTCTTGATTTTCGTATCATAGGTTAAAATGTTGTTGGGGCTACAAATTATTATGGAAGATACACAGAGCAATCAAAAAAAACATTGATGTTTATTTTCAAACATTAGAAATAAAGTAATATACTGAAGAAGTAGACTGTGCTATTGCTCAATTGAACTACAATCTACTCGCTATAATGTCAATGCTCTTTGCTTTTATATATCTAAAATTTCTAGAAGGCTAATCTTTGCAAAATAGAATGTACGTTCGGCTTCTCTTTTATGGCAATAAGCACGAATATAATTATCTCCCCATCTTTCAGTATCAAGCTGTATATTACTAATTGTACGGATACTGGTTTCTGCTTCGGTTTTATTATTAACTAACTCTCCTGTTTCAGGATCTATATAAATAGAATTCCATTCTCTTCTGGTATATTCCATCCTAACATATTTCTTATTAGGGATGATAATATTCATGATGTTTGCAACATTTTTGATTCCTAGTTTATCAGCGGATAAACTTAGTGTGCAATAATTATCCTTTAAGCAGGAATTTTGCATTTTACTTATTTCAAAATTGCGAACTCCATTTCTTACATAACAATACCCCGTCATAATGATCCCGTCAAAGTTTGAAGGTTTTACGATAGTTTTTTCCTGGTCGTATTGAAAGGAAACGTATTTGCCGGTTTCAATGGCAGTGATCACAATGTTTTGTTCAGGCATATCACTCATGGCCTTTTCTTGAATTACAACCATCTTATCATCTACGATTTCTTCCTCTACTTTCTCATCTTGGATGATTGTAATATCTGCCCCAACCGTCTCTGGTATATATCCAAATTGGTTGATACCTAAATATTTTTCTCTGTATCTTTGTTTTGACCAGGTCAACGCAATGTCCTTAGTCCATTGTTGAACAGGTTCTATACGTTTTATTGATAACAAATCATGTGGAATTGTAAATTGGGGATAGATACTTTTAATAACATCAGCGATAAACCTACAGCATCCGTTGGGATTCAGATGAATTTGTATTTCTGCAAATCTGATAACAATCCAACCTCTATTTTTGAATTCATTATTTCTATTGATATCAACAAATTGAAAATGGGTTGCTTTTCTAATATTAACATCGTTAATACCTTCATAAGGTTCATCAATTTCTATATCTAGAAAGATATTAATTCCATCTTTTTCATTTAATAATGAAAAATCAGGCTCATATCTATTTGTTTTCGTCAAAACATATCGATCATCATATATGCTGAATGTCTCTTTAAAATATTTTTGTATATGTAAAAGAAATTCATCTTCTTTATATCCTTTTCTACCGCTTCTTCCTTTTTGGGGAAATTTGATTGGACACTTTGTTCTTGTAGGCATTATTACATACGGATAATGTAAAGGTTCTGTTTGAGTAAATATATTTATCGGCTCATATCCGATGTATTTGGGTAAGGAATGTTCGGGCTTCTCTTCTATTTTTTCATTTATTTCTTGTAGTATAGGACTTGGTATTCTTTTTGGGCGTTTTTCAAAGGAGAAATTTTGGGGTTGATTTATGCCCTGTTCATCTTGAAATCTATTTGTAGATGTTTTTTGTTTTATGTTTTCCTCTAATTTATTAGATGTATTTTCAGAGGTTGCATTTACAAGTTTCTTAGTCAATTTATTATTTTTCTTGCTTATTTTAAGCAGGAAGTAGAAAATGATTAAAATGACAATAATAATTATCCCTATTAAGAATAAGTTTTCGTTCCCATAATTTGCTTCTAATCTTGTTGTATCCATAACAAATATTTGTTGGTTTTATGTTACAAATATAGTAATTTACAATAAAATAGCATTATATCCCCATAATGCTTTGTTTTATTTCCGCATTAAGGTAAAAAAAACTTCTAAAGTCTTCTTTAATGTGGACTTCGTTACGTTCAAGGTGATAGACAAAATGGTGATGAAGCATATAGGCATGTAGAAGTTGGTGTTCCCTTGATACTTCCGTATATCATACGTTCTTTTTTATTATATAGATAACAGGTATTGTTTTTCCGCTTTTTACTTTCACTTTCCATGTATTTGAAATGAGTCGTTTAGTTTTTCACTACAGGTAGAGATTTACATATCATCGTATGGATAATATATGGTATTATGCCTATATAATATAAATAGTAATCAGATTACTTAGAAAAATATGTTATGTGGTTTGGAATAATAAAAATAAGATGTATATTTGCATTGATAAATATAAGTAAAATGATTACTAAGAAAAAAATATATCTAAAAGACCTTGCGGAAATTCTGTCTGGGGTATATGAGAAAACAGACCCTGATGGAGAGATAGCATATTTACAGACTAAAGATTGTACGGATGCGGTAATCATAAAATATGCTTCCCGAGTATTATTGACAGCTAAAATGCAGAAGAATTTATTGCAAGAAGGTGATATTCTTTTTGCCTCTAAGGGAGTAAATTACTTAAGTGTGGTATTTCGTGAGCAAGAAAAAGCGGTAGCTTCTACTTCTTTTTTCATAATCCGATTAAAATCACTGATAGTTACATCTGAGTATCTTTGTTGGTTCTTGTGTCAACCTTCTGTAAAGGCATATTTTAAAAGCAATCAGGCCGGTAGTGCAACACCACTTATTCATAAACCTGCTGTGGAAAATTTAGAGATACCTGTCCCTTCGTTAGAAGAACAGAAAACTATTGTAACCATAGCTCGTTTGTCAAAAAGAGAAATGGAGCTACAACAGGCAATCATTGAAAAAAAACAGACTATTGTCCAACAATTATTAATGAATAAAATAAAGTAATCAATATATGGAAAATCAACAAAAAACAGATCAGTTACAAATCAATCGTGTAGTTTGGAAAGCTTGTGATACTTTCCGTGGAGTGATAGATCCTAGTCAATATAAAGATTATATTTTGACTATGCTTTTCTTGAAATATGTCAGTGATGTATACAAAGCCAAATATTCAGAATATTTAAACAGATACGAAGGAAACAAAGAACGGGCGGCCCGTTCCATGCGTCATGAACGTTTCCTTATTCCAGAAACCAGTTCATTTGATTATTTATATCAACACCGTACGGCGGACAATATCGGAGAGTTGATTGATATGGCATTGGCTGATATTGAGGATGCCAATCGGGAGAAAATGAGCAGTGAGGACGGCAGCAGTATTTTCCGTAATATCAGTTTCAATTCAGCTAACTTGGGTGAACCGAAAGAAAAGAATGCCCGCTTGAAAAATCTATTGGTAGATTTCAGTGAATTGGAATTGGATGAATCTCATTTGGAAAATAATGATATCATTGGAGATGCTTATATGTATCTGGTCTCTACATTTGCCAGTGAGTCAGGGAAGAAAGCGGGAGAGTTCTTTACTCCGGCAGAAGTTTCAACTTTGTTGGCTAAACTGACAAAGAGCAAACCTGGTGCACGTATCTGTGATCCGACTTGTGGCTCCGGTTCTCTGCTGATTAAGGCCGGCAAGGAGGTGGGCAACAATAACTTCTCTCTTTACGGTCAGGAAGTAAATGGCAGCACTTGGGCGCTGGCCATGATGAACATGTTCCTCCACGGTTTTGACAATGCAGTGATTCGCTGGGGAGATACTTTGCGTAATCCGAAGCTGAAGGAAGATGACAAATTGATGAAATTCGACACAGTGATTGCCAATCCTCCATTTTCATTAGACAAATGGGGAGCTGAAGAGGCTGCTCACGATTCCTACAACCGTTTTTGGAGAGGTGCTCCGCCAAAGAGTAAGGGAGACTGGGCCTTTATTTCTCACATGATAGAAGCAGCTCAGGAAGGTAGTGGTAAAGTTGGTGTGGTAATTCCCCACGGCGTACTGTTTCGTGGAGCAAGCGAAGGCAAAATCCGCAAACAGGTGATAGATGAAAATCTACTGGAAGCTGTTATCGGTTTGCCTGCCAATTTGTTTTTCGGAACAGGTATTCCGGCGGCCATTGCTATTTTCAACAAAGGGAAAAAAACAGACAATGTGTTGTTTGTTGATGCCAGCAGAGAGTATGAAAACGGAAAGAACCAAAACAAACTGCGTCCGGAAGATATCAATCATATTGTTTCTGTCTACCAAAAATTTACCTCTGGACAGCTTGAACCAGGTGTAGCGGAAGAGAAATATGCTTTTGTAGCCACTCCTGCCGATATACAGGAAAATGATTATAATCTGAACATTCCCCGCTATGTGGACACTTTTGAGGAAGAAGCAGAAGTGGATATTCCGGCTGTACAAAAAGAAATTGATGCATTGGAGGCAGAATTAGCAGAGGTACAGGCTAAGATGAGAGATTATTTAAAGGAATTGGGATATTAAGACTTGGAAAATATGACTCACATTGATCAACTATATAATGAATGGCTGTCCTTACAGCCATTAAAGCCGGAAGATAAGAACAGGCTGGACCGAAAATTCATGTTGGAGTTCAATTACAACTCCAATCATATAGAAGGAAATACTTTGACCTATGGGCAAACTGAACTGTTGTTACTTTTCGGAAAGGTTGTAGACGAGGCTAACATGAAGGATCTGGAAGAGATGAAAGCCCATAATGTCTGTCTGAGAATGGTGCAGGAAGAGGCAGACGATAAAAGTCATCCTTTAACGGAAACTTTTATTCGTCAGTTGCATCATACCTTGCTTCGTGAAGATTATACCATGTATCGTCAGTTACCGGATGGAACCACCACTTCCTATGTCATTCATGCAGGAGTGTACAAAACCCGTCCCAATTCGGTGATAACGGTTACTGGCGAACGTTTTGAATATGCTTCACCTGAAGAGACACCGGCCTTGATGACCGACTTGGTGGAATGGTACAATATCGAAGAACAGAAAGGTGAGTTGTCGCCCATTGAATTGGCTGCTGTTTTTCACTACCGTTATATTCGTATTCATCCTTTCGAAGATAGCAATGGACGTATCTCACGTTTGCTTGTAAATTACATTCTCACACGTTATGGTTATCCCATGCTTGTTGTTAAGAGTAAGGGCAAATCAAATTATCTTACAGTGTTAAACCGATGCGATGTCGTTGTAGGACCAACTCCATCTGTTGGTGCCCATGCCGAGGTAATGCAACTCGAACCGTTTATTGCGTATATGTCAAAATGTTTAGAACGTGCATTGATTATAAGTATAAAAGCTGCACATGGTGAAAATATAGATGAAGCTGACGACTGGAGAAAGAGTCTAAAACTGAAATATCGTGATAAGTTGAACAAACCGGCACTTACAGATGAGTTCTTAGATAATGTTCTCAACAAGGCTTATCAGCCTTTACTTAATCGTATCGACTCTGAACTTTCAGAGTTTTATTCAATATTCTCGTCTTTTATATGGGACCCAGGTGTTGCGGAATTTGTATTTGACACAAGCAACAATACTTACACGTCAACAATGACGGTAACTAAGCCTACTGCGGTTACTACGGCTACAAGAATAATTGTAGTCAGACTGATTGTACAACAGTTTGTTTACAAGATTGATATTTCCTTGACAAATGGCTATTTATATTACGATAGCCTATATAATAAGGAATTTTCTTATCTTGAATCTTTGTCAGAACAAGATGAAGCAACCATTATAAACGTAATAGGTCGTTTCTTAATGGCTTTCATAGAAAACAACAATCCTGTCTAATTTAATTATTACACAAAAATGAATGACAAATTAGATAATTACAATAAATTGGTTGACCTTATTGGTAACATTATTAAAGCGACAAGCAATACAAATGACCAAAAAGATCTCGACAAAGCATTAGATATAGCACACACCGTTGGTAATGCACTAAAAGTCATTGTTAATAAAAATGACAATACAGTTTCACAGCATGAAAACAACCAATAATATACCACAAGGATATAAGAATTCACCACTTGGGATTATTCCACAAGAATGGGAGGTAAAGAAATTAGGAGACGTGGCTGAAAGTTTTAGTGGCGGAACACCTAAAGCAGGTAATAACGAATATTATGATGGCAATATACCTTTTATTCGCTCTGGAGAGATACATCAAAAAAATACTGCATTATTCCTTTCTAAGTTAGGATTAGCTGAATCATCTGCTAAAATAGTAGAAAAAGGCGATTTATTGATAGCCTTGTATGGTGCAAATAGCGGAGATTCTGCGATATCTCAAATAAATGGGGCTATCAATCAAGCTATCTTATGTATTCGTCCTTATAATTTGCTTACATTTTTTTTATGTTCGTTTTTAGAATTGAAAAAGAATATGTATGTTGCTAAGTATTTACAAGGAGGACAAGGTAACTTATCTGGAGATATTGTCAATAATTATATTATTCCAATTCCTCCACTTCCAGAGCAAAAAAAAATAGCAGAAATCCTTAAAGTATGGGAGAAAGCCATTGAGAAGCAAACGCAGCTCATTGAGAAACTTGAATTGCGCAAAAAAGGATTGATGCAACAATTACTCACTGGAAAGAAACGTTTGCCTGGATTTAGTGAAAAGTGGAAGAATTTAAAGTTAGAAGAAATCTGTGAAAAGGTTGTCCGAAAGAATATTGAAGATAATAAAAATGTAATGACAATATCTGCCCAACGAGGTTTTGTCGTTCAAACAGACTTCTTCAATAAAAGTGTTGCAAGTGAAACTCTAGAGAGCTACTATTTGGTTCTCAAGGATGAATTCTGTTACAATAAGAGTTATTCTAATGGTTATCCTATGGGAGCAATCAAGAGATTATCAGAAACAGATAAAGCTGTTGTTACATCTTTATATATATGTTTTAATGTAAAATCAAGAACGAATACAAACATTGATTTCCTCTCTTATTATTTTGAAAATGGAGGATTAAATAAAGGTTTAACAAAGATAGCTAATGAAGGAGGAAGAGCACATGGCTTGTTAAATGTAACTCCCAAAGACTTCTTTGAACTCATTTTAAATATACCTTCTTTCGTTGAGCAAACTGCTATTGCAGAAGTATTATCTGCCTCAGACCGCGAAATAGAAATAGCTCAGCAAAGACTAAAGCTAATCCAAAGACAAAAACGCGGGCTTATGCAGCAACTCCTCACAGGTAAAAAACGTATTATATGAGAAAAGTTATAACATATTGTATACCAATACTAATTCCCATCTTTTTTCAAATAATATGGGAAATAAAAAACGCTAACCATAAGGAGCTAACAATAGAAGAATGTAGAAATGTACCTATTAATAATATATATGGAAATAAATTCTCCATATATTACTTAGATTCTATCAAGGTGGATAACAAGTATTCCTTAATAGAATACAGAATAACCAACACAGGAAATACAACAATTTTAGGTTTTGGTGATAAGAGTGATATTTTAACGGAACTGAACAGATTGCCTATCACAAACATTTATTCAACCGATTTAAAGTTCATACAACTCATACCAAATAAAATTGCAGATTTAGATGAGAAAAATAGACTAGTATTCAAGCAATGGAAACCCAAAGAATACATTGACCTGATATGTATTTCCATGAATGATAGCATCATCAATATTAGTGATAGAGATATAAAAGACGTTAGTATATTATACAAAAAAACAGGTAATAAGATAACACGATTTGAGAAATTATCAAAGTCAACAAAATGGACAGAAGTAATATGCTATTCAATAAATCTAATTATAATTATAGTATATCTGTTTTTTGATTTTAAATATATATATGAACTAGAAAAGACTTCTAGTTCTTTCCGTAAGCAGTGTCTGACTATTATAAATTTCGTTATATGGATTATGTGCTTACTTTATACATTCTCACTACCTATCCGTTGGATTCTATAAAATTCTAAGTATGATTTCATTCAAAGAAGACCAAATCAGTCAAATACCAGCTTTACAGCTGCTGCAAAAATTAGGATACACCTATCTGACTCCTGACGAGGCATTGGCCATGCGCAGCGGAAAGACATCTAATGTACTACTGGAAGACGTATTGCGCAGTCAATTACGCCGCATCAATTCCATTCGAGTGAATCGGAACAAAGAAGAACTGTTCTCGGAACAGAATATCGAGAACGGTGTGCTTGCAGTGCGCAATATTCCGATGGAAGGTGGTTACCTGAGCGGTAATGAAGCTGTTTATAACCTGCTGACGCTGGGCAAGGCTTTTGAGCAGAGCATTGACGGTGACAGAAAAAGCTACACTATGCGCTTTATAGACTGGGAACACCCGGAGAGAAATGTCTTTCATGTTACAGAAGAATTTGCAGTAACCCGTTCCGGAATGGCTGATACGTACCGTCCGGACATCGTTCTGTTTATAAACGGTATTCCTTTGGTGGTGATTGAGTGTAAACGTCCTGACATCAAAGGGGCACTCGACCAGGCTATTTCACAACACTTGCGTAACCAGAAGGACGATGGCATACGTGGACTTTATCTGTACAGTGCCTTGCTCCTAAGCATAGGAAACAGTTACGGAGCGTATGCCACAACAGGCACTCCTGCCAAATTCTGGACAAAGTGGAAAGAAATGTTCATCACTGAAACAGAAGAGAATGAGTATACACAGAAATTGAATCAGCTCGTCAATACTCCATTGGACGAGAAAAAGAAGGTTCATATGTTCTGCGACCGCTTCCGCTATGTAAGGGCACACTTCGATGCTATGGAACAGGAAAATATAATACCAACCGAGCAGGACAGATATCTGCTCAGTATGTGTAGCCCTGAACGTTTACTCGACTTGATTCACAACTTTACTATATATGACGGTGGCATAAAGAAGCTGGCACGATATCAGCAATATTTTACTGTAAAGGAGATTACTGAACGTGTGAAAAAACTGGAACATGGCAAACGTCGTGGAGGTGTGGTGTGGCATACTCAAGGAAGCGGCAAGTCACTTACGATGGTTCTGCTGGCACAATCTATAGCCCAGATCAAAGAAATACAGAATCCAAGAATTGTTATGGTAACCGACCGCACGGATCTGGACAGCCAGATTACAAGTACATTCAAGAAATGCGGACGGGAAGTGATGAATGCCACTACAGGAACTCATCTGGTGGAATTATTGGAAAGCAAGACAGATGCCATTATTACAACTGTCATCAACAAGTTTGAAACGGCAGTAAAACGCATGAAACAACCACTTACTGACCCGAATATCTTTATCCTGATTGATGAAGCACATCGCAGCCAATACAAGGAAATGGCCATAAAGATGGATAAGGTACTGCCAAATGCCTGCAAAATAGCTTTCACCGGTACACCACTGATGAAGAAGGAAAAGAATACGGCAAATACCTTTGGCGGTATCATCCGCCCTGTATATACTGTGCGTCAGGCTGTAGAAGACGGTGCCGTAGTTCCATTGCTTTATGAAGGGCGAATTGTCCCGCAGCAGGTACATGAGGGACCTATAGATGATTTCTTCACCAAGGTTTGTGAGGGACTTAATGAGTATCAGACAGCCGACCTTAAGAAAAAGTATTCACGAACTGATTTTGTCAATCAGACAGACCAACGGGTTTATTCTATAGCATGGAACATATCCGAACATTTCCGCGACAACTGGCAGGGAACGAAGTTCAAGGCTATGCTGGTTACACCACGAAAAAACATTGCTGTGTTATATAAAAAATATCTGGATGAAATCGGTATGGTATCTTCTGAAGTCCTCATAACAGCTCCTGATACGCGTGAAGGTGAAGAGTCTTCATACGGTGATACTTCGGAAGAAGTAAAGGCCTATTGGAAAAAAATGATGGATGAGCATGGAACCCCTAAGAAATATCAGGAAAATCTGATTTCCCGTTTCAAGAATCAGGAGCAGCCGGAGATAATGATTGTGGTGGACAAATTGCTGACCGGATTTGATGAGCCGAAGGTGGTAGTTATGTATCTGGACCGCAAACTGAACGGGCATACATTGTTGCAGGCTGTGGCACGTGTCAATCGGGTTTGTGATGGCAAAGAGTTTGGTTACATCGTTGATTATTATGGAGTCTTAAAAGAATTGGACGAAGCTTTGGATTTGTATTCTAATTATGATGAAGAAGAACAGGCGGTTTTTCGTGAGACTTTAGTATCAGTTGATACTGAAACAGCAAAATTGCCACAGAAATATTCAAATTTATGGGATTTGTTCAAGTCAATTTCCAATAAACGGGACTTGGAGGCATATGCACAGTCATTACGTGAGGAAGATAGGCGGCAAGAGTTTTATGAGAGACTGACAGCTTATGCATCTTGCCTGAAAATAGCTCTTTCTACACGTGATTTCCATGCGAAGACTCCAGAAGAAGATATCAAACGATACAAAGATGACTTGAATATGTTTGTCAAGTTGAGATCTGCTGTTCAATTACGCTATTCAGACACAATAGATTACAAGCAATATGAAGGTCAGATACAAAAACTGATTAATCGCCATGTAGAAAGTGGAGCTGTAAAGCCAATCACAGAATTGGTGAATATCTTTGATACGGAAGCCTTCGAACAGGAAGTGGAAAAGATTGTAGGAATAGCGGCAAAGGCAGATACAATAGCTTCCCGAACCAGCAAATTCATTACGGAAAACATGGATACAGACCCGGTGTTTTATAAGAAATTTTCCCAATTGCTGAAAGAGACCATTGCTGCTTATGAACAAGGCAGAATTGATGAACTGGAGTATTTGAAACGAGTTCTGAAATATAAAGAGGACATATTAGCTCATACTGACAATGAATTACCGGAAGAGTTGCAGCAAAATAATGCAGCAAAGGCTTATTACGGATTAGCATTGGAAACCTATCAGCGCATATTTGGTGACGCACAAGTTGACTTAAAGAATTTGGCATTAGAAACTGCTATGGCCTTTGATGGAATCATAAACCGTACATTGATTGTGGACGGGGGTGTCTTGGTAGACTGGCAACAGAAATCGGATATTATTGGTCGTATGAAAATAGAATTGGAAGATTATTTGATAGATGATGTGAAACGAAAGTATGGGTTTGACTTTTCTTTTGATGATATGGATATGATTATTGATGGCTGTGTAGATGTGGCAAAGTTATGGATCAAATAAAAGACTGCATAGAATATGGTTCTGTTGTTATGGAGTATGCAGTGGAATACAGAGCCAGAAAGACTTTGGGTATCTGTGTGCATCCGGATGGCAGTGTAGAAGTAAAGGCTCCAATGGAAGCACCACTGGAGCAAATCAGAAAACACGTTCATCGCCGTGCTCCATGGATTTACAAACAGCAACGATATTTTTCTTCTTTCGGTATACATACACCGGAACGAAAATATGTCAGCGGAGAATCACATTTATATTTAGGTCGACAATATATGCTGCGTGTGGTTGACAGTGAACGTAATGAAGTACATTACAAAGGAAATATACTTGAAGTAGAGTGCAGGCGTCGTAAGGATGTATGCTCTTTACTTATGGCTTGGTATAGAAAACGTGCTGAAATAAAGTTTGAAGAGTACGCGGTTCCGTTAATAGCACGTTTCAATTGTTATCAGGTCAAACCGTCTGCCATCAAACTGAAAGAAATGGCAACCCGTTGGGGAAGCTGTACTGCTACGGGGCAAATTTTGCTCAATCCACGATTAGTCTGTGCCCCACGAATTTGTATTGAGTATGTTATTATGCATGAACTATGCCATCTGGTTTATCGTAACCATACAAAAGCTTTTTATGAGCTATTGACCCAGGAAATGCCGGATTGGGAAAAATGGAAAATGAAACTGGAGAAGTTAATGATTTAGGATTCAATGCTTTAGTGTATAACGAAAGACTAATACCTTAGAAGGTTGTAAAAGGGTTAATAATAATTTTAGAAGGATCATGAGAACAGGGAATTCAAGTTCATATTTAGAAGCAAAACTTTTTGAAGATAAAGTTGGGGATTTTTTAACTTCAGTATGTCTAAACGGAACTGTAGAAAGAGAAAAGACTCTTCTATCAGGGAAAATAAGAGCTGATTATTATCTAACTGAGGGGTGTTCCCCAAAAAACTGGCCTCCCAAAACCGCTATAGAAGTTAAATGCCGTTTACATTTTTCATCTATAAGTTGGATCTACCAACAATATTTACCATTGTTTGAAGCAGAGGAAGTTTCAAAGTTAGTAATTATTTATATTGGTCGTATTGATAATTCTAATCTAAATCGATACTTAGAATCTTTAAATACTTCTTTTATAGAGCTATATGATTTTAGACAAGATTTAGAAAACAAGACTCTTGTTGAAAATAGCAGGTCAATTATTAACAGAATTGATATAATTGATAAGGCAAAAGATGACTTTAGCAATACAAAATATACTTTATTTTTGGGAGCGGGACTATCTATGGATGCAAAGTTACCAAGTTGGTCAGAACTATTAGAAGCATTGTTAAATCAAGAAAATCATACACCTTATAAGTATATTAATAGTGCAAATTCAGAATCAATATCTTCTGCATTGGGATATTCAAGTATAATAACAGGCAGATATGCTTCAGATGGTTATCTTAAAGATGATAGTAGAACGGAAGATGATAATAAGCAAATATTCATAGATCGTATTCGCAATGTATTGTACAAAAAGAAAAAATATAAGTCTACGCTTATAGAAGCTGTATCAAAAGCAGTTAGACGTAAAAAACCAGCACAAATTATTACATATAATTTTGACGACCTTTTAGATGAATTATTAAATAAAAAAGGATTTTATTCTGTTTCTGGCAATATGATTCCCAGGATAAATCAAATTCCGATATATCATGTTCATGGAATGATTTCAAGAGATAATACAAAGCCATCTAATTCCGTTTTAAGTGAAAAAGATTATCATGCTCTATATAGTAATCCTCACAATTGGGCAAATGTCGTTCAGTTAAATGCGTTATATACATCAACCTGCTTTTTTATAGGTTTTTCTATGACAGATCCAAATCAGAGACGTCTTTTAGAGTTGGCACGAGAAAAAGATAAAGATTCAGATCAAATAGAAAAATTACCTCATTATGTATTTCTGAAGAAAACGCCATTAAAAGGAGAAGCATCCAAGGAGGTAAATGAAGAACATTGGAAAGAAATGGAATATATGATGTCAGATTTTGGTTTAAATGTGATTTGGTTTAATAACTTTGATGATTTACCAAAAATTCTAAATTATATATCTGGCATTACGAATGATAAGCCTAAATTATAAATGATTTTTATTTAAAAACAATCGTTTTTTTTGTAATCGGTTGGTAGATAAGACTTAAAGAGTAGAAAGTTCGGTAGCCG